>Ga0116107_1000947_pt1 | contig 19257 bp, 24 predicted proteins | sample June2015DPH_6_10_FD_88969 | JGI IMG/M metagenome (GOLD analysis project Ga0116107, IMG submission 88969) | Peatland microbial communities from SPRUCE experiment site at the Marcell Experimental Forest, Minnesota, USA - June2015DPH_6_100 | ecosystem: Environmental > Terrestrial > Soil > Wetlands... | reverse complement strand
TTTGACTGACCACATAGGCAAACATTCTGGGGATACGTTTACGTTCTATTCAATAAAACAATATAACGAAAAAGCGAATAGGTTATGTCAAATCGCTGATTATCACGTCTGGATAGAAGATGAATATGGAAAGTTGTATTCAATCCCAGAATTTAACGAAACCATTTTAAATTGCAGATTTAAAGAGCTGCATAGAGATTTTAGTTAAAAAGTGAGGAAGTGTTGATTAAGAAATGACATCCTGCACAGAGTGTGGAAAAGACATCCCACTAGACGAGTACATCCAACTAACCGTCGATGAAGACACCCTCACAACTGACATGCTCTGCGATGAGTGCTGTAGGAAAAAAGTATATATTGCTTCTTAAGATGATTGGTCTTATTAATAACTACTATATTGAATTAGAGATTCTTAGTCAGTTAGAGAAAGGGCCTATGCGATACAAGGACTTTTATTTAGGTAAACGTTCAAAAGCAGCTTTTTATAAGTGTATTAAAGAGCTTATAGCTCAGGGTCGTGTTTCGTCCCTTGCGCTCTCTAAGAGGTATCGTATCTACTTTTTACCTCTGGATATAAATTTATCGAATTGTGACCACCTCTGATTTAGTTGGTCAAAATTGAGAACTGGCTTCTTTTTGAAGATTAATGTAGTATTATGAAAACAAACAACGACGTAAGTTCGAACTGTGAAAAAGAGAAATTGGTTGAATCAGCCCAGTACATCAAAGCCTGCAACTTAGGGGGCTCTAACTCAAGTTTAGGTAATGCAATACGGGTAATTGAACTCCGAGAGCGGCTTAAAAAAGACGGGATAGACAAAAGTAGCCGCATGAAATGTAATGATAGTACCATGCGTTTGATATACTACGGTGGGATGAGTAGAGAAAACAGCGAACAGTTGTATAACATGGCTGTTAGGCAACTAAAACACGACCAGAACATCAAAACCAAGACGCTAAATGGGGTGATTAAAGGAGCAAAACGCCAACTTAGCCACAAGATAGAAGACCATGCTATACTTAGGACGCGGCTTGTTGATGCACTTCGTAAGGAAGAAGTAACGGTCAAAATGGGGGAAGCGACATTGGCCGGAGCTGTTGATGCAGTTACAGCCGACAAAAAGCATGTTTTTGAAGTAGTTAATCGTATGGAGGACAAACATCTTGTTACGGCGTTGGGTAAGCTGTTGATCCATAAGTTGTTTTATCCAAGTGCTACATTCTATATAGCGAGTACAGATAAACTTTCAGATGTTTGGAGGAACACATTTAAAAAATTTGGAATAGGCAATGTAGTGATATTGACAAACGGTGGCTTACTTTATTACGGCGTTGAATCACAAGGTATAGAAACTAAAACGTAGGGACTCTATACCTCTCTTTTTTTTTAATCAAGGCACAATCTGACACGGCTGAAAAAGAAGAGCAGCCGCAATATCCCACAGCCTGTCAACCTCACTCGCCCAATCGTACAGTACCATTCTGCTCTTATGGTGTTTAATATCCTTAATCCGGTCTTGTGCAACAGTTAACTCTTCTTCTGTATACTCTAAAGCCCTTACATGATGCTGCTTAAAAATCGTAGGAGAATGAGGGTTAATATAATTCTGATGCGTGCGGTTAGCAAGCTGGTACTCAATCCTTTCCAAGCGTAACCCGATCATCATAATAAGCGGGATCTGCTTTGGACTCAAGTCTAACGCTTCTGGATATCGTAGCACAACCTTTTTCTCTCTTCAGCATGTGCAATAGTAGCACGCCGATTACATATGAAACTCTATCCTCTTATTATATAAGCAAACCGCGTTTTTTGGCCCAGATACACACAACGGTTATTAGATACTAATGCGTTCTTTTACACGAAAACCTCAACACTGTGGGCGCGGCAGAGTTTTGCATCACCTCCGATATTCTGCCGCTCCCCAATAAAGTGAGTATCACAATGACAACAACCGGAGTATATCAATTAGCCGCAAGTTTGTTTTCAAACGTTCCGACACTATGGAACCAGGGCTTTGCTGACTTAATCCAAGTCACGTCACCCGGCGCAGGAGCAGACGCTAGTTTTGTAGCTGCGTGTCAGGCAGTAGGCGCAAGTCCGATAATGAACAACTCGAATGACGGCAGCGGTGGTTGCGGTGGACAAAACTGTACATCGTATTACCAAGCTTTAGCTGCCGCAGGAATACAGGCAGTCGGCGGTGAAAGCGAAGGCGCTGTTGAAGACACGGCGATAATGAATTCTCTAATCTTCTGGAACTGCGGTGGTGAAGGCACAGGCGGCCCGACCCAGAACAATAACATATGGGCTGCCACCGGCGGCAACGCTGGCGCAGTCATGGGCCCAAAAGGCTGTGCGTCATACCTGGAAAGCTACACCTCCAACTCAATGATTTCAGCTTCAGAACTAGGCACAGAAGCAGGCTACAACAAGGACGCCGGATGCAAAGAAATTGGCATCATGATAGGGAGTTGGTGTTCAAACGATTACGGCGCCAACGCAGATACCTACCTCGAAATAGCCGATGAATACGTGTCCAATGGCGTTATACCAGCAGGGTTTAGTTATTGGTACGTAGAAGGGGACTCATCCGCATTTGCAGAGCTTGCAATGATGCAAACCCTCATGGAAACGTACACCCCCATCAAGGAAAACATCCTAACGCGCTTCGGTGATTCACCAGGACCGGCACCAACACAAAAGCCAGCCACACCCGCAAACTTCACCTGGGGCATCAACCAGCTCGTCGGCACGCAACTAACGCTCGTAGGGTCAACCTATGACGCGGTAGGCAACCTACTTCCAAATGCCCAGATAAACATCGATAGAGCATCTGCGCGAGGCACAACTAAGAACTGGACCCACATGGGTTCTCCAATCAGCAATGCAGAGGGAGCTTGGAGACTTACGATGCCGGTAGTTAGTGGCCCTAACTTCCTATGGCTCGTAACGGCTGATGGAAAAAGAGGCTACTGGTCTACGGATACAATATTTTTGTGAGATATTCTGAATAAGAGGACGAGAGCAACGCTAACGTGGACAAATGCCGTACGTGGTGCTTATTGTACCCCCAGTGGTGCAGCGAATGTAAAGAACAAGCGTACGTGCTCTCAAAAGAACTACACAACATAGAACGCAAAAACAGGTACAACAAAACATTAGTTTAAGGAGAATTTTTAAAATGACCGACACATTTAACCCATCTACAAGTGCAGTAGGCTCTGCAACCATAAACGCCGCTGCAATCGACACGACGACCACGATGGTCCTGCCAACGACAGGCGCATTGTTCGTAAACGTCGCATTCCCAGTCACAGGGATGTTAACGCGAAACGACACCGGAGTAGGCATACCAAACCAGACAATCCAACTACAAGACGGGTCGGGTAACAACATCGACGGAGCAACCGCAGTAACCGCAGCCGACGGCACGTATTCGATGGAAATGACCGAAGCAGCTGCAGGGACGTATGAGTTTCAAGCCTACTTTGCAGGGGGAAGCGACTAAACCCTTTCTCCTTTTTTATGTACTACAAAAAATCAAAGAGCAAGAGGGTTAGGGTAACAATCCGGCATAAACACTGGAAACCCCCGTGGTGGCATCATATTTTTCCGTACCCGCCTTGGTGGAGAGAATGACGCAGCAGTGGAAACGATTGAATAACGAGAGCTCGAAGGCATACGCTGCGTTTTGTCTTTATAGGGATCTAAGGATAGAACGGAGTTTAGAAAAGGTAGCAGAAGAGTGCCGCAAAAGTTCAAGGCTCATAGGGAGATGGAGTTCTAAGTATCACTGGGTAGAACGAGCTACCGCGTATGACGACCATTTAGACGAACAACGACAAAAACGGTGGCAAGCTAAACTTATCGCTGCGGACGACGAAACGCTTGAAGAAGCCATAGAATTACGTAGAGACTCGTTTAAAATAATGCAAAACGATAAGCCGGGATCATGGGCAGTCACACATCGCTGGCTCGGAGCTGTTGATGTAACGCAGAAAATCTCAGGCAGAGACACCAAGAAAGTAGAAATCGCCGGTAAGGTCAAGATAGACAACACATCAAAATTAATGCGTATTAAGACGGCATTAGACTCATCATTGAACGATGAAGCTCGTCTAAAGCTGTCCGAAGAACTCCTTAAACTAGCAGAGGAAGATGATAAGTAGCCTTGAACAGGAATTTGGCAACCTTGACACAGGCGAGTTAAGAACGCTTGCACTCGCGCTTAACCCAATCAAGTTTGCCCAGCAGTTCATTGAACCAGATCCTTGGCAGAAGGAGATTTTATCTTCAAAAGAGAAGCGGATTATCCTTAACTGTTCTCGACAGTCTGGAAAAAGCACCATTACGGCGATTCTTGCATTACACCACGCTTTAAACAATCCAGGGGTTCTTGTGCTTGTTTTATCCCCAACAATCCGGCAATCAGGTGAGTTGTTTAAAAAGATAATGTGGTACTATAAAGATATAGGCCACCCAATGGCAAGTATCATTGAAACTGCCCTCACCATACAGCTCGCAAACAGGTCCAGGATCGTTGCACTCCCTGGAAACGAACAGACAGTCAGGGGCTATAGTGGTGTATCTCTTCTTATTGTGGACGAAGCCGCTCGCGTTGTTAACAGCCTCTATGATGCAGTGCGCCCAATGCTTGCCGTATCACATGGCAAACTCGTGTTGCTTTCAACCCCTAAAGGCCGGAGTGGCTTCTTTTACGAAGAATGGACGAAAAGCGAAGAGCGATGGTTTAAGGTGCGCGTAACTGCCGAAGAATGTCCGAGGATAGATAAAGAGTTTTTAGATACTGAGCGCACCAAAGGCGACCGTTACTTCATGCAGGAATACATGTGTGAGTTTCGAGAGAACGAAGAAGGCGTATTTAGTATTGAAGAAATAGAAAATGCCTTCTCAAAAGAGGTTAAACCGCTTTTTGATCCCGTTACTGGCGAACTTGATGTTCCAGTTCCAGATAAGCCTATTGCACGCGGTATGATTGATAGTCTAGGATGGGGAATATGACAACACCACTTGAAGACCGAGTAACTGAGCTTGAAATAGCATTTGTAGAGCTGTATAAATACGCTCACCTTACACAAGCACAAAAAGATGAGTTACAAGCAATAGATGAACGAGACAAATACCTCGAAGAAGAACGAAATAGAGTAGAGCTTGAGATCGGAAAGATAAAGCGAAAAGATGGCTGATAAAGAAGAAATCCACTGTAACGCTTGTCACAAGACCATTACCTCAGCAGACGAACTCTCAACATACCATGCTCCGTTTATTATCTGCCTCGAATGCGCTAAGAAGTATTCAATTAACAGGACGTTTTTCGTAGGCCTAGACCTTGGACAAGCTGCCGATTTTACCGCAGTAGCAGTAATGGAATGCACCGAAGCAAAACTAATTCCACCTCCACCAACGTCAAGGGATTCGTTTGAACTAAGCGGCATAGGTGATGCAACAGGTAAAAGCGCAGTCAGAAGTGCAGTCGCTAAAGTAACGCAAGAGACTCCAATAGGCAAAACCTACCACATTAGATTCTGCGAACGGTTAGAAAAAGGCACAGCGTATCCCGATATCGTACGTTGGATCTCTACGCTGGTTACGAAGCTATTAACAAGGGCCCAGGTTGGCTTAGTCGTCGATGCCACAGGTGTAGGCAGACCTATTGTCGATATGTTCACGCAATCAGGGTTAAAATGTGTACCAGTAAACGTAACCGGCGGCCAGAATGATAACTTCGGAAACGGGGTTTGGAACGTGCCTAAGAAAGATTTGGTAGGCGCAGCTAAAGCGATGTTGGGTAAAAAGCTCTTGAAAATTGACGACGGTTTAGAGCATAAAGACGTACTTATCAGAGAAATTGAGAACTTCAGGATTAAGATTAACGAGAGGACACGCCATGAAAGCTACGAAGCGTGGCGCGAGTCAGATCATGATGATTTAGTCTTTGCTTTATGTCTAGTCTGCTGGTGGGCGCTTAAAAGGGACCAGGCGTCTAGTATTACTCCATATCCACCTATCGCAGTTCACGGGCCACGCGGAGAGTTACCGGCAAGTGATTTAGGTAGACGTTTACCAAACTTGGCGATGGATGAAGACAAACCGTATCGAGGTGGTGAAGAACCGCCGTGAGAATTGATGATTGTACAAAAGGCATTAATCAAACGACTATACGGCTTCCGTTTAATGACTTTATGAGTAAACGATTGTACAATAAGGATAAAAGAGGACTAAGCTTCGAATGGCAAAGAACGGGATAACAGATTTTGCTGAAACACGGAATAGCATCATAGCTAAAGGATTTGACCTTACCGATCAGCCAATGGATGCGACAGGATTTCCATCACTAGGCTACGGTGACTTAATGGGTTACGGCCCGTCAACTCCGGGACTACCACCCAACATCAACTGGTTCCAGGAATACGGCACCACGGGACTCATGTATGTCCCGCCGTACGTCTACGAAGAATGGTTAGAACAACTCCAATACACCAGAGGCGTCCGCAAATGGAAAGAAATGCGGGATATGGACGCTGTTATCTCAGCGATTTGGTACACCGTCGAGATGATATGCCGCTCAGTAAACTTCTGGTGGGAGATCGACGGACAGCGTGATTCAAACGGCAACCTGCAAGACCCGGAACTAGCAAAGTCAATTACATTCTACGAACAGTGCTGGGAGGATATGAGCACATCCTGGGAAGACACATTGCCGGATATCCTAAGTTGTGGTGTATTTGGTTACTCTATTGCTGAGATTGTTTACAAGAAACGAGAAGGCCCACACCCAGAAGATTCTACACTTGATTCAAATTACGACGATGGCCGAATAGGATGGAGAAAGTTAGCTCCAAGAGCTCAAGAGACTCTGTTAAACTGGCACTTTGACGAGCACGGCGGTATTAGAGGTTTTAGACAACTCGCACCACCTAAATTCCAGATAACTGAAATACCTATAGAGAAAATGCTACTCTTCAGGATAAAGCCACGCAAGGGCAACCCAGAAGGGACGGCGGTAACGCTAGATACGCCTATACCAGCGCCTAACGGTTGGACTACGATGGGGAAAGTGAAAGTCGGTGACAGTATCTACAACTCAGAAGGCGGAGTGTGTAACGTTATTGCTAAATCACAGGTATGGTTTGACCGGCCGGTTTATGATATGCAGTTCTCGTCAGGTGACCACGTTTTAGCAGACGAAAACCACTTATGGTCTGTTACTACATTCAACGACCGAGTAAACGACAAAAAGCCCCGTATCTGCAATACAAAAGAACTCAACGATAGAATAAACTCACCGCTAAAGAACATGTCATTCTGCACGGGCATTGTTCCTGAAATCAAGGGGGGGTATAAAGAACTTCCGCTTGATCCATATATCCTAGGGTATTGGCTTGGTGATGGTGGTCGTGGCACAGGAGTTTTAGCATCAGGAGATCAGGACTTAGAACATGTCAAGGCCGAAGCAATCAAAGCAGGATTTACTATTGGTTACCGACACGGCCAAAGTCTCAACATTAAAGGATTAAAAGCCAAACTGCGAAAGGCAGGCGTATTAGAACATAAACACATTCCAGAAATCTATCTAAAATCAAGCTTAGATCAGCGCCTAGCGTTGCTGCAAGGTTTAATGGACTCAGACGGCTATTCAAACAATGAAGAGGATCGTAATAGCTGCTTCTGTAACAACGACTATGATCTAATGTTACAAGTGAAAGAGCTAGTATTCTCATTAGGCGGCAGACCAAAGTTAAGCAAGCACGGTAAGAAAGGCGATCTTGGTGGCATCATTGACGGCCACCAAATAATACAGCAGAAAACAGACTACAAGCTGTCGTTCTACCTACACAAACCAGCACACCGCCTTGCTCGAAAACTAGAGCAACAGAACATCAAAGACACATTAAAAGTTCGTGGACAGTTCATTCAAAAAATTACATACGTTGGTCGAAAAGACACGGCTTGCATAGAAACAGATAGCCCAGATCACCTATTTTTGATAGGTAATGGATTCGTTCCGACTCACAATTCACTCTTTAGAGGTGCATACCGAGCCTACGAGTTTAAAAAGCTGCTAGAAGAAATCGAAATGGTCGGGTATGAACGAGACTTAGCCGGTGTTCCTGTGATACGTGCTCCAGGTGAAGTCATAACCGGCGTCGATCCAACTTCAACCGCAATGATGCAGCTACTTACCCGGTACGTCCGCAACTTAAAACGAAACCAGGACGAAGGGTATGTATTACCAAGTAATTCTTTTCCACCTGAACGCGGCGGCGGGCAGATGTATTCTATTGAATTACTAGGCCCACAATCACAAAGGCAATTACTCCCGGATGTTGGGATTCAACGATACAATAAGTTAATCGCAATGTCTGTTCTAGCAGATTTCCTTATGCTTGGACAGGATACAACAGGATCGTACGCATTAGCAGAAACCCGGAATAACTTGTTTAGTCTCAGCATTACAGCGATTTTAGATTCTATTTGTTCAGTGATTAACTCTTATGCAGTTCCACGACTAGCGCAGATGAACCCTGACATAAACCCGTCAAGTTTGCCGAGGTTAGTGCACGGTGAGGTAGCAAGCTCGGAACTAAGCGATCTGGGTATATTCCTTAACAACGTCGCTCGAGGTGGGGTTGCGATACCGGACGACGTTCAGTTTAGAAACGCACTGTGGAGACTTGCACATCTTCCACTTGAACCAGAACCAGACGCACCAGGCACAACGCCAGTTGATTCGTTGCTACCCGGACAAGTGCCAGCTCGTAGAAGAGAACGAGCACAGCCGCTTAATGAAGAAACTCCGTACCCTGGAGCGTACACATTAGCAGGAACGCCTGGAACAACTGTGCCAGCTCAAACCGCAAAGAGCGAACCGACTAGTACAGATGTGCACGTGAATAGCCCGACGGATGAGTTTTCGGTTGCATATATACAGGGAACTCAACCTAAGGGTAAGAAGAAAAAGCGAGCAAACAAAGTCCAAAAGATACAGAGCTTAGAGCAGCGTGTAGCGACTCTTGAAAAGATGTTAACTGAGGCGTAGTATGGACAAAGAAACTGTTGATTGGATTAAAGAACTAGAACGGCAGATAAAAGACCTAAAATTAGAGCTCAAACACCATATTAGTAACTGTCCATTCAGAGAGGTCAAATGCTAGAAGAATATCGAACGTGGTATCTAAGTAAAACAGGAACGGAGCCTGAACATGAAGGCCAAGAACGTGTGGAACGATCCTGAAGACTTTGGAATTGAGGGGCCTCAAGTCATTCGCGTGAATAAAAGACAGCTCCTTAAGATGTGTACAACACCTGAAGGGAAAGAGATGGTTAAGCAAGCCTTTAAAGAGCGAGAGGAACATCAGAAAGCGATAATGCAGGAAGAACGTGATACTGGGTGGGCGCAGCCGAATAAGACCAACACTGAAAAACTTTCTCGGAAAGAAAAGAAAGAAATGAACGACGCACTTAAAGACATCACCGATACATCAAAAGACTGGCAAGCGGCATTTGCTTTGTTCATGTTCTTCGGATGGCCGTTGGTCTGGATACTCATAGCGCATTTCGTATTCCACTTCTAGAATCTAATGAACATAAAAGAATGTCTGCAAGAACTCATAATCATAATCGCCGGTGTTCTCATTGCTGAAATGATTTACGGAATTATATCTCACGTTTAGGAGGATTTAATGCCAGCTGAAAAAAAAGAAGCTAAACCTAAAACTAAGAAAGTCACTAAGAAGAAGGAAGCTGAGGTTATAATTGAGCCTACCGATAAAAAGAGCATTGAAGAAATCGAAAAAGAACTTCATGATAAACTCTTTCCAGAGCAAGAACCTAAAGAAGATAAAGACATTGAGTTCCTACGAGAAGCAATCGCTGAACGTGATAGATCCCCTGAAGAAACCGCAGACGTTGAGTTCTTAGAAGCTATCTCAACTGCCTCCGAACCTGAAGCACTAGCCGCACTACAAGCCTCACAGGAAGAAGAACAGCTCAAGCAGTTTGAGGCCAAGCAAGAAGAAATAGAAGCTCAGTTTGCCAAGGCCGCCAAGAAAAAGAAGAAACTTAAACCATTCAAACTTGACCTGTCTGGAGATTTACTCGAACGCTGGGACGCAATGATCGACGGCATGCGTGCCAGTATGTTGTCACGCCCGGGTATCTCTGCCGTTGAGAAAGCAATGCTTAGTGCCATGCAAATCACCCCTGAAATCGCGCTTACCTACTTACTTACCCTGCACGATGAAGAGATAGAAAGACAGCATGAAGTCAGACATGCGATGTTAATGCCTCATGATGGCCGACCACAGCCTAGCGCAGAGCAACAGGAAGCGATGCTTAGGTCAATAGAAAAGCAAAGACCACAAGCTACGACGTCAAATAACCCGAGTAGTTTACTCGCTGACCCGAATAAAATGGCCCCAAGACTACCGCCAATGAGTATGTATGGTAAAGGTGGGGTCACGGTAAACGGTCAAGAATTATCTGAGAATGATTTTTACAGAATGGTTCAATCTCAGAAACCGAAGCAGATTCCGAAGAAGCGCGCATATGAACGATAAATTTAGAGAGGACCAAAGTAGAGATGAATGAAACTGTTGAAGAAGTCGAAATCGAAAAAAGAACATACAGTCCGCAATACGTTGACGCGATGTTTGAAAGCGTCAAACAATACCTACCCCCCGGAGTTTGGGAAAAACTACACCAGCAAGTGATGCCTAAAGCTGGTGGCATGGCCGCTGCTGAAAACAGACGAGCTGCTGCACAAGAAGCTCAAACCGCAGCAGAGGGGGCGGTCGAATCAGCACAAGCAGCTGCTACACAACAAGACGTCAACGCTGAGCAAGGAATCGGCAAACAGGATTTACCTAGCGGCATGAACAACACCGACCAGACCTCGCCATCATCGCAGGGCTGCCCCGATTGTCCGCCGTGTCCACCATGCCAGCAAGGTGGTTCAGGCCCGGAAACCCCACCTGATACCACAGTGCAGCAATCGCAAAAATCAGTCGAGAAGGCTGGCGGTTGTCAAGGTGTCGTAGATAACTGTATGAAACTGAAAGAGAAAGCTGGCGAGACCGGGTCTGAAGCTGAAAAGGACTGTGAGAAAACACGAACCGCGTGCCAGAATATGAGCAAAGAAGATGTCGATAAGGACGCTCATGGTAAACAAGACGCACCGATAGCGGATACAGGAGCATGGGACGCCGGAGCAGCACAAAAGCGTATGGTTGCAGCAGCTACGAACGCCGATGGCGATATTAACTTCAGCCAGCTCAAAAGAGGTTATCTGTGGAGCGCACCAAACCCGAGCAAGCTTTCTGACTTTAAGTTCCCTGTTGGAGATATAATCAACGGACAGTTCAAAATAAACAGAACAGCACTTGCAGCAGCAGCGGGACGAATCAATCAGTCAAAAGGTATCCCACCGGATGAACTCGCATCAATGAAAACAACGCTCAGAAGCTACTACAAAGACATAGGTGAAGATGCTCCAGACAACATTCAAAAGTTAGATGTCGAAACATACATTGGTCCTCGTGCCCAGGTGCTCTTTATCGCGGCATCACCAAGTCCAAACGATACAATCCGTAAGTCAGCGATGACCGGCAAACCTGGCAGGATCTTTGATGAGAGGTATCTAAAACCACTTAACCTGACTCGAAACGATATTGCGTTTATGTATCTTGTACCGCACCTGCGTAAGCACGATAACGGTACGCCTCGTGAACCAAATACAGATGAAATCGAAAAATGGTCTGACTGGTTTGATACTGAGTTAAACCGCATCGAGAAAGGTCATAAGATGGTTAGGGTTGCATTAGGACATACCGTAAAGAAATCGTTAGGTAGAGATATAGACTTTACCTTACCACATCCGATACTGCTTGAGTTAGGCGTACCTCGAGCGGAACAGGAGTTCCAAAGAAAGAGGCTCATGCTGGCTAAGTCCCTAATAGCTAGGAAACAATCTAAACGTTAGTAAAGTGCTATGGCCGCAAGTAAAGACTATTTTGATTGTGAAAGGTGTGGACGAAAAGTCGCTAGAAAGTCGTCTACTCATAAGTATTGTACATCGTGTAAACTAGAAGTAAGACGGGTATACAAACTTGAGTATACGCGACAATGGCGGCGAGAACACCCTACATACGCAGTTGAGCATCAACGTGAGTGGCGAAAAGAGAACCCAGAGTTGGTTGGTGCATGGAAGAGAGAAAATCCAGAAAAGAATAGGATGCATCGCCATAATCGTCGAGCACGTATAGAAGGCAACGGCGGATCGTATACCACCGAAGAACTACACGACCTTTGGCATAAACAAAACGGTTTTTGTTTCTACTGTGGTGAGTTGCTCTATAAAACACTTAACAGCGTGTACCATACAGAACATATGAACCCGTTATCACGGGGGGGCTCAAACGATATATCAAATATAGTCCTAAGTTGTGCAGACTGTAACCTGCGTAAAGGCACAAAAACACACGAAGAATTCATACAGATACAAGCAAAGCCTATATAGGTAGATGAGGATTTTAATATGACAGATACAGACGCAACCTGGCAATACGAGATTCCGCTGTTGAAATCGGATGAACCTCGCGTTGTTTACGGAGTTGTATACAGCCCATGTGAAAAGGGCGACACCCGGTGTGCACTGGATTCTCAGCAGGACTGGACCACAAAAAAGGCCCTGCGAGATGCAGCATGGGATTTCGTCGCTAAAAGCAGGGCTATCCGTGACTCGCACATGAGGGCAGCCAAAGCAGAACTCGTTGAGTCATTCATCGCGCCCGCTGATATGGTCGTCGATGGCGAACAGATCACAAAGGACTCCTGGGTTATAGGCGTTAGGATAACAGACGACGCCCTGTGGAATCGCATTGAGAAAAACGAATTGAATGCGTTTTCATTGGGTGGAACTGGAGTGCGTATAAGCAATTCTCCTTATTAGAAGAGGACTAAGGCGCGAGTGGACAATAATGCAGAAGCAAATGATGCACTTAGCCTTAGCTCTTTAAGTAAAGGCGAACACGGTCCGACCGAGCTTCAAAACCTTGTCGTTGACGAGGTCTCATTAGTTAAGCAAGGTGCTAACCGTCGTCGTTTTAGGATTTTAAAATCTGCTGATTTCGCACTGGAGTCTAATTCTATGGAACCAGAATCAAATGCAGCCTTCGCTATCGACGTGCTCAAACAAGAGACCAACGATAACGAAGAAGTACAAAAAGCATTTCCTGGGCTGCCACCTGAAGCGTATGAAGCCTTAACAGGCGCAGTGAAGCTTACCAAGAGCGTCGCTGATGAATTACCTTCTGATACCTTCGTACGAATTGCTGAACTCTCTGGATTCGCTAAGGCTTCTAAGCCTGCTGATGACGGGGACGACGACGATGATGACGATGGTTGTGATGGTGATGGTGACGGCACCACGAAATCGAGAGCTACGAAAATGAAGAAAACAGATATTGAAAAAGCCCTCGCAAAGATCGAAAAGAAAGAGGATATCGACCTGCTTCCTGAGGACGTTCAGAAAGCTGTCCGTCCGCTCTACCGCATGATGGTAGAGAAAGACGCAAGGATCGAGAAGCTGGAGAGTGATGCGGTTGACCGTATCTATGTCCAGAAAGCCGCTTCCTACGAGCACATTGCGAAGGGCCCGGACTTCATCCCACTGCTTAAGTATGCAGGGGATGTAATGGACGAGAGTCATTTTAAGCGGTTTATCCAGCTTTTAGACGCTCACGAAGAGATGCTTGCTAAAGGCGATCTGTTCGCTGAGTTCGGCTCCGAGGCTGAGAGCGGTACTGACGCACAAGATCCACTTGTCCGTTGGGACGCCCTGGCAAAAGAAGCCGTTAGAAAGAGCGGTGGAGCAGTCACCTACGAACAGGCATACACGGATATCGTTCACGCAGACCCCGAGGGGTACAACGAAAACCTCGCCCGTGTTTTAGGAGGTAGATAATCATGGTCGGCGATGCACCAGTCCAGCAAATGAGTTACATAGCTGGGCAAGACTTTTCAAGCACAGGGCTTTTCACCCCTAACACAGCGCAATTCAGAGCGGTCATGATGGGGACTGACGGCAAGATGTATATTGCCTCTACCTCTGCTCAGACGATCGGAGCGGTTACAGTACCAGCAAATCAGGCGTGGGGGATACTACAAAACGACCCAACAGCAGGAGATATTGCGACCGTTACAGAACTTGGGCATTCTAAAGCGTATATGGGCACGACAGCGAACCCAGGCCAAGGTCTCAAGGTTTACGATACCAACGGCACCCTCGGCCCCGGTATAAGTGGCACTGACGTTATCGTTGGGATGATGAGCCAGGATATATGCGGCGGAGCCGGTGAGATACACGACATCGCTCTTATAGCGCATCAACCACAGGGCACGAATTACCACGCTGGGCAACTCATGTTCGGCATCAAGCAGACGAACCTGACCGCATCGGGTAATGTCTATGCGTCTATACCACTAGGCTTTACTGGCTCTATTGTTGGCGTCTACGGTATCTACACGACCGCAGCAGGAACAAGCTCAGGCGTAGGGACGCTTGACTTTAAACTGTATACCGGCGGTTCAGGACGGCAGGTACAATCAGCAGGCCCTGCGACGGTAACGCTGACACTCAGCAACTCAGATACAGTGGGCACAGTGGTCAGCCAGTCAGCAGCTCCAACGCTCAACAACTCGTTCGCGCCAACGGACACGCTTACGATCCACTACACGCAGACGACGACCTTTCTCAGTGACACAGGCGTCCTGGAAGTCCACATAATCACCAATTAAGGAGAAAAACAAAAATGGCAACTAGATTTAGAAACGTCGCGTCGTTCACTCCTAATATGGGACTCTCTGGGAACGCAGCGCGATTAGGCCAAGCCGGACTACACGGCGCAGCCTCACGACTTACTAAAGCCGGATACATCGACGACATCAGCGAAGCGTGGACGATGCCCGATCACGTCACGTTGACCAAGAGTCAACCCACTGTTTACGACGTGCACGTTAACGTCCCTAACACGACGTTTTCAGTGGCATACATCCAAAGCCAAACGCAGTTCCAAGCGGCTAATATATTCCCGCTGATACCTGTACAGAAGAAAAGCGACTACTACGTGTCGTACAACAAAGACTACTGGTTCACGAATGAAGCTAAAGTTCGGTTAGACGGCGCTGAGACCACTGGTACCGGCTACGGCATCAACATGAAGAATACCTACATGTGCGATGTCTGGGGCCTACACGTTGACCTTGGCGATGCGGTAGCGGCTAACGCCGATGCTCCGTTGAACATGCAGAGGGATATTTCACTATTCCTTACGCAGAAGCTTCTTTTGGCGCGTGAGATGGAGTTTGTGACCAACTACTTCACCCCTGGCGTCTGGTCGAACCAGGCAACAGGCAACACGCAAGCCGAAGTCACAAGCGACCCAACTGACTACAAGTTTGTCCAGTTCGACGACCAGCTAAACTCCTCGCCAATCGAAACGATACGGAAGTATAGATTGTCTATCGCTCAACAGACTGGCTTTGTGCCTAATACACTCGTACTAGGCCCGCAAGTCTACGAAGCGTTGATTGTCCATCCGGAAATCATTGAGAGGATAAAGTTCGGTGGAACGCCTGGCGCTCCGGCTGTTGTCAGTGAACAGGCTCTTGCACAAGTGTTCAGCATTGACCGTGTTATCATACCGATGTGTGTGGTAAACTCGGCAGCAGAAGGCGCAAGTGCAAGCTATGGCTTTGCATACGGCAACGATGCTCTGCTCTGCTACAGCAACCCAACGCCCTCGATACTTACGCCAAGCGCAGGATATACCTTCGGCTGGAACGGCTACCTCAGCTCTGGTGGGCCTTATCAGAACATACAAGGCTCAGGTGGAGCAGGCTGGTTCGCTGTGCGTAACTTCCGCCTGGAGTGGAGGAAGGCAATGAGACTCGAAGCCGAGATGGCAATGGGCATGGAACAGATCGCACCAGACCTGGCGTACTTCCTCAACAGCGCGGTGTCGAGTACGTACTTCTGAGCTAAAGAAAAATGACGTGGAGCTACAGTGGCGATCCTACCACTTCGATGAAGGATGCGGTTCGGTTCACGATCGGGGACACCGACGGCAACCACCAACTGCTGCAGGACGAGGAGATATGTTACATCGTACTCCCCCAAGCAGAAGGCGGTCTCGCGGTTACGAACGTCTACTGGGCAGGAAAACTGTGTGCAGATAAACTAGCAGCGCGGTTCGCTCCCAGTACGCAGATTAAGCTCGGTGACTGGAGCGGTGACTACCAGCAACGATACCAGCAGTTTAGGCAGATGAGTATTGACCTGGAACAAATGGTAGCGATGCAGGCTAAACCATTCTTTGGCGGAACACAACCGCTTGAACCCGAACACTGCACACCGAAGCGGATTAAAATCGGAATGTGGGAGGATCACTTCTGGTAGCTTCCTAATTTTTTTAGGTAACACACATGGCAAACGGAAAGAAGAACGGAAAAGACGCTCCGATGACGTTTAAGACTGGAAAACCTGAGGTTACACCTGTTAAAGAGCCTCTAAAAGTTGAGTCGAGCGATATCACTGCGTTTAACTCCGCAGCGAATACGCTTATGGCTGATATCGGCTGTGGGCAGGTCGCATGGAATCTCGGAGTTGAAGCTAAGAAAATAGCCAGGATTAGCCATACGAGCACCGGGAGCTGATTAACATGGCAAACGGAACGACTGAAAAGAAAGACGACGTTATTATCCCCGCTGCCCCGCGACAAGTAGCGCCAGCAGCGCAACCTGAACCATATAAGACCCCTCGCGCACCACCAACAACGGGAGCTCCTGAAAAGCTGGGGCTTGGCGCGAGTCCTGGTATTGGGCCTACTTCTGGGGAGTTTACTCCCGACAGGGTACTAGGTGCGGATCAATACATCTACATCTGGAGCATCGCAACCTCTCAGTGGGTTGGCTTAGATGGTCAGGATAAGGGCGACCTAAAACGTAAGACCGACCAAAAGCAAGCTAAAGACAAAGATAACTTCCCGAACTCCACGTATGTAAGCGGGTTCAAGGACTGGTCAGTTGACTTTAGCGGCGACTGGATCATTGACCTGACGAGTGGAATACAAGGCCCAGGCATTAAGCTGATGCAAGGCTACTGGGAGACGAATACGAACCCAGTTCCGATGATGCTCGTAACACCCGGCCCAGCAGCAAGCTACTACGTCGGCAACGTGAACATCGCTGAGTTTGACCTTATGGGCCCCGTTGACGGCTACGAAACCTACAGCGGAAGCTTACAGGGAACCGGCGCATACGTGACGTACAATATGTAAGGAGACCTTGGTTTAAATGACGAATCCAACAAACTTTACTGCAATAGTGCCAGGAGTGCCGGCAGGTACAACGGGAACTGCGTTAACCTATACAGCGGCCTCAGCCAGCTCCACGGGCGACCTCATACCGATGGCGTCAGGAGCTGCGATGACCGTCGTGCTGGTCAAGAACTCAGACGTCTCGAACACGCACACCGCGACGTTTCAGGGCGTAGCAGACCAGTGGGGTGTCGTGGCTACTGAAGCGGTTACTGTGCCCACCAGCGGTACGGTCGCAGTGGCGCTATTCCCACCCTCAAGATGGGCGAGTGCTACCAATACCTGCGCGGTAACGTATGATGTCTACTCTGACATCTCGATAGCAGTGCTACAGGTGCCCTGGTCAGGTTAGACGTGAGCAACGGCGATCCCGATCAGGATAATGTCGAGAGCGTCATAACTGATCGGTCAAAGATACTAAGCGGCTACCCTACAGATGCAGTCGAGGACTCCTATGTCTATACGTCGGAGTTTATGATCTACCGGATGCGCAGGACATATAACACATCCGGACACGGTGAGGCTCCGATGACGTGGTATCTGATAGATACGGTGGCGGGCAGAGTTAGAGAGCTCAACGCACACGAACGACTGAATAACGAGTCTCGGAAGGACAAACTGACTCACAAGTGCTACTGCTCTCCGACTGCCGATATCCAGCGGAATGACGTGGTAGTCGTTTCACCAGCTCTTGAGGGCGGCGTTAATACGTTTCTCGTAGGCCACGCTCACTTACCGGGTAATATTCAGCACCATTACGAGATCAACGCAAAGTCGATTGTCTCAGACTCAATAGAGTGGGCCGGGTATATGCTTAGTACACCAAAGGGATTGCTGGAAGAAGAAAGTTAATTTAATTTAAAGTAAGGAGGAGGAGGCCCGAGCAATCGGGGTATAGATATGACACAGAGAGTTAGTTTAGTTAAGGCTGAATCGCCAGGCAGTCCTGAGATTCCGCTTAATGTAGATTCATCCGGCAACATCGGTGTTAATGTAGAGAGTGGCGGATCTGGTGGTGGCAGTGGTGGTGTTGTCCAAGTTTCTGACGGCACGACCAAAACGCAATATTTAGCCGTTGACGCAAATGGTAAAATCGGTGTTAACGCGTTACCGTCAATAACTGGCGCGACGACAAACGACGTTCTCACCAACGTTTATGGGACGACTGCCGTCCCCGCCGATTGGTCAAAATACCTCGCCATCAAATCGCAAGCGCTTCAGGATGCATGGGATTCAACAAACCACAACCTGCAAGTCACCAGCGACAACGACATTTGGGTCAACAACCTGACGGTGCCTGCAGGAAGAACAATGTCGCTCGCGTCGGGGCAGGAATTCACATGCGGGGCACTTGACAACTCCGGCACTATCGTGAACATGGGTTACCTGCGCTGCACCTCCTTCACCACAGAAGCGGGGAGCACCTATATCTCAGGCCCCGGCAGCGTGAAGGAAGTATTTGCAGGATATTAATCAGGAGTAGGATATCATGACACAAACAACGATTGAACTTGTACCTAACGTCTATCAGGAAATTGTAGACGACGCAGCGGGAACGCTCACGAAACAATGGAAAATTTCAGGAACATGGACGACCACCGCCATAGAATACGGCTTCGCCCCTAACACTGGTTTGGAATACAACGTCGGCGGCGATAAGGTTCCCTACGTGTTGGGAACGCTCGCAACCAGTTACGCCACCAACAGCGCAACAAACGTCGCTACCGGACATACGGCCACAATCACGCCAACCGACACACAAATCGAACTGCTTGGCACAATTACCGTTGAGAACAGCATAGCGGCCAGCGGAGTAACGATATCATTATACCGAACGGTTGCAAACGTTTCAGCACCGGC
>Ga0116107_1000940_pt1 | contig 19524 bp, 16 predicted proteins | sample June2015DPH_6_10_FD_88969 | JGI IMG/M metagenome (GOLD analysis project Ga0116107, IMG submission 88969) | Peatland microbial communities from SPRUCE experiment site at the Marcell Experimental Forest, Minnesota, USA - June2015DPH_6_100 | ecosystem: Environmental > Terrestrial > Soil > Wetlands... | reverse complement strand
GTCGGAATTCCCGCCGCCTCCAACAGGGAGAAGAAATGGGCGGCAATCCGGTTGTTCAGGGCGCCCTTGCCGGATATGGTGTCCTTTTTCAATCCATCGAAGGCCGTGGCCTCATCCTTGTATGATACCCAGACCAGGTCCGGGTCGGTGGTCAGGTACATCTGCTTGGCCTTGCCCTCGTATAGCAGATGTCCTTTTTCCACGGTATGGATATGGCTTTGACCGGCCATAACCTCAATCATGGACTCCCAATACTGCACCGGGGCGGGGCCGAGTCCCGCCCGCCAGAAGATGTAGTCCACCCGGTCCAGGTAGTGCCTGGCATCGCAGAGGGCGTCGATCTCCTCCGCCGGGAGATACTGGCCAATGGCCGGATCCGCCTTGAGGGCGGCCAGGAAATCCCCCTCCGGCCAGTTCCGGTGGGCCTGCCGCTGCACCAGGGCATAGGCCTCCTCCCGGGAGAGGCCCTTGGCCACCAGGGCCAGGAGCAGGCGCTGGCTGAAGATCAGGCCGTGGGTACGGGCGAGGTTACGCTCCATATGTTCGGGATATATCTGCAGGTGGCGCAATACCTCCGTGAACTGCGCGATCATGTAGTGCAGCAGGGTGGTGCTGTCCGGGATGATGATCCGCTCCACCGAGGAGTGGGTGATGTCCCGCTCGTGCCAGAGGGAGATGTTCTCCATGGCGGCGACGGCGTTGCCCCGCAGCACCCGGGCGAGGCCGCTGATCCGCTCGCAGGTGATCGGGTTGCGCTTGTGGGGCATGGCCGAGGAGCCCTTCTGGCCGGCGGCGAAGCCCTCCTCCGCCTCCAGCACCTCGGTGCGCTGCAGGTGCCGGACCTCGGTGGCAAACTTCTCCAGGGAGCCGGCGGTGACAGCCAGGGCTGTTAAGTACTCGGCGTGCCGGTCGCGCTGCAGCACCTGGGTGGAGACCTTGGCCGGAACCAGGCCCACCCTGCGGCAGACATAGTTCTCCACGTAGGGATCGAGGTGGGCATAGGTGCCCACCACCCCGGACAGGCGACCGACGCTGATCCTCCGGCGGGCCTGCTTCAGGCGTGCCCGCGCCCGGTCCATCTCCGCGTGCCACAGGGCAAACTTGAGGCCGAGGCTGATCGGTTCCGCATGGACGCCGTGGGTGCGCCCGATCATCGGCAGGTCTCTATATTCTCTGGCCTTCCCGGCCAGTAATGACCGCAAGTCATCCAGGGCTTTCAATATAATGTCCAGGGCGTCCCGCATCAGGAGTGACAGGGCGGTATCCACGATATCGTAGGAGGTCAGCCCCAGGTGCAGGTACTTGCCGGCGTCGCCGACATTCTCGGCCACGCAACTGACAAAGGCGATCACGTCGTGCCTGGTCACCGCCTCGATCTCGGCAATGCGCCCGACGTCGAACCGTGCCTTCTCTCTAATCTCCTGCGCCGCCTCCGCCGGGATCCGGCCCAACTCCGCCCAGGCCTCGCAGGCCAGGACCTCCAGGTCCAGCCACTTCTGGAAGCGGTGCTCCGGTGACCACAGCTTCTTCATCTCCGGCAATGTATAACGCTCCAACAAACCAATCCAGCTCCTTTGGCGCCAGGCACTTAAGTTATTGAGTTATAGCCGATCGTAAGTCCTCTTACTTCTGTTGCTGCTGCAATTTTTCCTGCAGGCTGGCGGACTTGACGGCCACGTCCGCAGCCATCCGCTCCTTGTATGCCCGTAACTGCCGGCGCAGACCGGCATCTCCCAGGGACAGCATCTGAACAGCCAGCAGGGCGGCGTTGCGCGCCCCGTTGACAGCCACCGTGGCCACCGGCACGCCGGGCGGCATCTGCACGATGGCGTACAGGGCGTCCATCCCGTTCAGGGCGCCCCCCTGCAGCGGCACCCCGATCACCGGCAGGCAGGTGCAGGCTGCCAGCACACCCGGCAGGTGCGCCGCCATGCCCGCCCCGGCGATGATCACCTGCAGCCCCCGTTCCTCGGCGGTAGTGGCGTAGTCGGCCGCCCGCCGCGGGCTGCGGTGAGCCGAGAGCACGCTGACTTCGAAGGGCACTCCGAAATCCCTGAGCACCTTGACGGTCTCCTCCATCACCGGCAGGTCGGAGTCGCTCCCCAGAACGATCCCCACCACCGGACTGAGTGATGAGTGATGAGTGATGAGTGATGAGTTATTGCTCATTTTTTACGTCACGCCTTTCTAAATGCCTGTGATGAGTAATACTACAACAATGCCGCTTTAAACAAACCTGTCCTTCGGCTAGCCTATTCCGCTCGTTCCCGTCTGAAAAGCAGGGTGCCATCCGGGCACTCTAGAATGGAGTAAGACTCTGGGTGAAACCGAATAGTGCAAATACATTTCGCTAGTTATGAGTTTTGCTTTGCTTTCCACTCATTACCCATTACTCATTACTCATTACTCATTACTCATTACTCATTACTCATTACTCATTACTGAAGTTTTACTCCCACTCGATGGTGGCCGGCGGCTTGGAGGTGATGTCGTAGAGCACCCTGTTCACCCCCGGCACCTCATTCACGATGCGGCTGGAGATCCGCCCCAACAGGTCATAGGGCAGGCGCGCCCAGTCAGCGGTCATGGCGTCATCACTGGTGACCGCCCGGATCACGATCGGATAGGCGTAGGTGCGGGCGTCCCCCATCACCCCGACGCTGCGCACCGGGAGCAGCGCCGCAAAGTACTGCCAGATGCTGCGCTCCAGGCCTGCCTCCTTGACCTCCTGGCGCAGGATCCAGTCCGCCTCCCGCACCATGGCCAGCTTCTCTTCGGTGATCTCGCCCAGCACCCTGACCGCCAGGCCAGGCCCGGGAAACGGCTGGCGCCAGACGATCCCTTCCGGCAGGCCCAGCTCCAGGCCGACCTGCCGCACCTCGTCCTTGAACAGCCAGCGCAGCGGCTCCAACAGCCTCAGCTTCAAATCGGCCGGGATGCCACCCACGTTGTGATGAGTCTTGATCACCGCCGCCGCGCCGGCGCCGGACTCGATCACGTCCGGGTAGAGCGTTCCCTGCAGCAGGAAGTCGACCTCCCCGAGCCTGGAGGCCTCTTCTTCAAAGACCCGCACAAACTCGTTGCCGATGATCCGGCGCTTCTGCTCCGGATCGGCAACATCCTTCAGCTTGTTCAGGAAGCGTTCCGGGGTTACCACGGTGATGATCCTCATCCCCAGGCTCTCCTTGAAGGCCGCCTCCACCTCTTCCCTTTCATTCTTGCGCAGCAGTCCGTGGTCCACGAAGATGCAGGTCAATTGGTCACCGACCGCCCGGTGTACCAGGGCAGCAGCCACGCTGGAGTCGACACCCCCGCTCAGGGCGCCCACCACCATCCGGGATCCAACGACCTGCCTGATGGCAGCCACCTGCTCCTCGACAAAGGAGGCAGGCGTCCAGTCACCCTTGCAGCCGCAGACCCGGTACAGGAAATGGGCCAGGATCTCTCTCCCCCGGGGCGTGTGCCGCACCTCCGGATGGAACTGCACCCCGTACAGTTGGCGCTGCGGGTCGAACATGGCTGCCGTCACGTTGCCGGAGGTGACTGCAGCGGTCTCGAAGCCCGGCGGAGGGCTGTCCACCCGGTCGCCATGACTCATCCAGGCGTCGATCTCCCGTGGTAGACCGTCGAACAATAGCCCCGGACGGTGTATCGTGAGCCGCGCCGGTCCGTATTCCCGGCGCTCTCCCCCGTCGACCCGGCCTCCCAGCAGGAAGGCCATCAACTGCATGCCGTAGCAGATGCCCAGCACCGGCGTCCCTCCCGACAGCAGGTCCGGGTCGCAGCGGGGCGCCCCATCCGCGTAGACACTGGCAGGGCCGCCGGAAAAAACCAGGCCGCGGGGATGATGGGGCCGCAGTTCAGCCCAGGTTACAGTGTGGGGCACGATCTCGCAGTACACCCTGGCCTCCCGGATGCACCGGGCGATCAGTTGGGTGTACTGGGCCCCAAAATCGATCACGTAGATCAGGTCGCGGTCGGCAGGCACCCGGCGTTCCCTCCTATTGTGCAGGCTGCTTTGATTCAGGACGAACTAGATAGGATTTGGAATGTCAATCGCCATACTCTGATTGCCGTGCTGCCTCCCCAGGCCCTCTACGGGCATCATCCTCACCCGGATGGAGGATGTATATTCCCGGCAGGTTGCGGTAGTGCTGGCCGCAATCCAGGCCGTAGCCCACCACAAAGTGGTCGGGGATGGTAAAACCGTTGTAATCCGGCTTGATGTCGACCTGCCTGCGGTCAGGCTTGTCCAGCAGGGTGCAGACCCGCAGGTCTGCCGGCTGCTTGGCTCTCAGGTAATCGCTCAGGTACTTCAGGGTCAAGCCGGAGTCGACGATATCCTCGACCAGCAGCAAATGCCTCCCGGCCACGCTCTCGTCCAGGTCTTTCATGATCCGCACCACCCCGGAACTGCGGGTCGCCTGCCCGTAGCTGGATACCGCCACAAAATCCACGATCACCGGCATCTCCAGCCTGCGCACCAGGTCCGCCAAAAAGATGAAGGCACCCCGCAGGATGCCAACCACCAGCAGTTCTCTGCCGGCATAGTCCTGGTTGATCTTTGCAGCCAACTCCCCGACCCTTGCCTGAACTACAGTTTCCGGCATCAATACTTCGAGTCGGTCCACTCTTTACCCCCAATTAACCCCTAATTTTTCTCTTTTCTTATTATATCACAGACCGGGTCGGATGCAGCCATACCTTTTAGAATAGAGGCCGGATACCGGAAGTCGTGTTTTCAATCAGGTCCCCGCTTCCCAGGAGGAGAGGTAACGGGTCTGCTCCGGGGTCAGCTCATCCAGTTCGATTCCGTAAGCGGCCAACTTCAGGCGCGCCACCCGGATATCGATCTCCGGCGGCACCCTGTAGACGTCCGGCCGCAGCTTGCCCTGCTGCGACACCAGCCAGGCTGCCGCAAGGGCCTGGTTGGCAAAGCTTAGGTCCATCACTTCCACCGGGTGACCCTCCCCGCAGGCCAGGTTGACCAGCCGCCCCTCGCCCAGCAAATACACGCGCCGCCCGTCGGCAAAGCGGAACTCCTCCACGTTCTCCTTGACCAGCCGCTTGGAAACGGTCATTTTTTCCAGGGCCGGGATGTCGATCTCCACGTTGAAGTGCCCGGCATTGGATAAAATCGCCCCATCCTTGAGAGCGGCCAGGTCCTGCTCCGCCAGCACATGCAGGTCCCCGGTGGCGGTGACGATGAAGTCCGCCCTGGCAGCGGCTGTCCGCATGTTGCAAACCTCGTTGCCGTCCATCAGGGCCTCCAGGGCGCGGAAGGGATTGACCTCCACCACCGTCACCCGGGCGCCCAGGCCGCGCGCCCTGGCGGCGATACCGCGCCCGCACCAGCCGTAGCCCACCACCACGAAAACGGAACCGGCGATCAGGTAGTTGGTTGCCCTGAGGATGCCGTCGAGAGCCGATTGTCCAGTGCCGTAGCGGTTGTCGAACAGGTGCTTGGTCAGGGCGTCGTTTACCGCCACCAGCGGGTATTTCAACGCTCCGTCCCTGGCCATCGCCCGCAGCCGTATGACCCCGGTGGTAGTCTCCTCGGTCCCTCCGATGACCTGGCCGAGTTGGCCGGGCCGTTCCCGGTGCAGCGTGGTCACCAGGTCGGCCCCATCGTCGATGGTGATCTGGGGTTCGGTATCTAAAGCTGCATAGATCTGGCGGTAATAATCCTCCGTAGCGACGCCCCGCCTGGCATAGGTGGGAATCCCGTAGACCAGGTTGAGGGCGGTGGCGATGTCGTCCTGTGTGCTGAGGGGGTTGGAGGCGCAGAGCACCACCTGGGCGCCACCCGCCTTGAGCAGGCGTGCCAGGTTGGCGGTCTTGGCGGAGATGTGCAGGCAGGCAGCCAGCCGGATACCCTGCAGTGGACGGGCCTCTTCCCACTCCCGCCACACCTGCTGCATCACCGCCATCTTCTGCCAGGCCCACTCGATGCGCTGCTCCCCCTTCTTGCCCAAATTTTCATCCTTTAACAGCAGTTCTTCATGATCCGGCATGAATCTTGTTCCTCCTGACATCAATCTTTCAGTCCCCCCTGTGTGCAGTAGTGCTTTCATCCAGCGCTCAATCCTGGAAGATTACTTCCGCTTAACCAGGTGCTTTTCAGGTTAAAGACAGCTAGTCGCCTTGGTTGAGCGCTGGAGGAGCCTCAGAGACTGCCTTTCATCGGGTCAATAGGAAAAGCACAGCATTGAAAACGCTTTTCAATATCATAATACCACATAATATACCATATTTTTCCCCGCCTGTTCCCCCCGCTTCTGCCTGGTTGGGCAAAAGCCGGGTAAACATGCTACACTTCGCAAGCACATGAATAGCAGTCAGGACTTTGCGCCAGTCGGTGCAGTTGGGTGCTTGGAAGTAGATACCCGCTTAGCAGGCGTGGGCCAACGTCAAATGCCAACGGCTAAGAAGACCGGGACATAACATACTCCCGGACTGGCTCACCGTGAGTAGACCGGGTCAGGCTCCAGAAGTCATAAACTGATCGGGCTTTATGGCAAAGGTCTGCCCGATACCGGACGCGGTGAGCGGAGGAAAGCGTTGATTGAAAAAGTGCGAGGGTGCAATAAAAAATTAGAACATTTTCACAAGCTGTCGGATATCATCTATTAAAAAGTCAGGAAAAGCTTTCATGAGCGTTTCTCTATTAGTATTTCCGTAGGTCACACCACACGTTAACACCCCTGCGGTCTTACCCGCAATGATGTCCACACAACTGTCACCAATAATCAATGTCTCATTTTTGTTGGAACCGGTTTCTTTCAGGATCTGCTCTATTGAATCTGGATGTGGCTTGAGTTTAATATTGCCATCATCAGCCTTTAGGACGTTTATATATTTAATCAAGCCTGTTAATTGGAGCTGTCTTTCTGCTATCAGATACGGTTTGTTTGAAATTACCGCCATCTTCTTCTGTAATTCGAAAAGGGTTTTTAGCATTTTGGAAACACCTTCATACAGTACAGCATAGCAGTTATTAAAATAATAATCCCTGAAAGTTTTTATCGCCGCCTCAATCATTACCTTGTCTTGCGTACGCAAGGCAGATGCAAGAAGATAAACATCACCCTTATTAACTATGGTTGAAACATATTCCTTGCCTACGGGAGGATGTTTATATTCTTTCAGAGTGAAGTTAACTGATTTTGTTATACCTTCTATCGAATCAATCAATGTTCCGTCCAAATCAAAAATGAAGGTAGATACGTTCAGCCTTATCCCTCCTGCTTATTTTTATAAAAATCGGTTAAAAAACGAGATATATATTCCTGCAACTAACCTTACCAAAGCTCTCGATGACATTACATTAAAGAAGAATAAATTTCCAAAAGAGGCGCAGGATCTATGTCATATATGGCTGCAATTATACATCTTTAGAGAACTTTAGGTATCTTCAAGGAGCTATAATATACTCTATGATTGAATCAAGTTGACCAAGCCGAACGCTTTTCGTATCAATAAATCTGGTGTTTGCATTAAGAAAATAACTATTCAAAAAAGATACAGCACCCTGGCAACTCTCTTTTGTGGTTATGATGAAGATCCCATCATCATTAAGGTTCTTTTTCAAATTTTCTAATAGCATCTCTGGGTCGTGAGCCCATTGGATAACTTGTAGCAGGCAAACAACATCAAAATTAATTTCTATTCCGCCTTTATCCATGTCATGGAATACTAGATTGCTCCTTACCAGGCATTCTCTGGCATAATTGATTCTTTCCCGATCAATATCCACGCCAACAATGTGCTTACAAAAATGGGATAAATAGTATGTACCCCACCCATATCCACATCCATAGTCACATACTACCCTGTCCGTCACATAAGGAATCGCCCTTTTGTAAGATCCGAACAGGGAAGATAAATAATTGTCTCCCCTTATCGCAACATAAACTTCATCCAGTTCATTGCTCATGTTCTCCACCCGGTAATTAATACTTCGTAAATGTTGGAGCGAACCAGCCATAATGCCCGTCACAAACCGCACATGAAAACGGGCGTCAGTGCCATTTTCATGCTAACCAGATATATTAGCCGGTTAAAAGAAGCATAGATGATTTTGAAGATAGGCGCAAGGAGGACCGGTCCTCCTTGCGCCCCGGCTGTAATGCTATAAAACGATTTTAGTGAAACAGGCTGAGCACTTTTACTATGACCAATCCTATTGTGTTGAAGTCGAAGGCTTCATAGGCATACCCGACAGGCATAAGCATTCCGGTATGCGGGAACACAAAGGCCACGCCATATTGAAGAAGGAAGCCAACAATAAAGCAAGACAGGATGACATTCTTGAGTCCGCCCATAAAGTTTGCATACACGCCGACAAGTGCACCCTCAAAAAAGTTAATCTGAACACCCGGCACGACAATAGGAGAAAAGTGTGTCGCAGCCATAATCCCAGTAGCCACAATAGAACCAAGCAGATGGAAAAAAAACCCGAACATAACCGCCGTACCGGCTAAGGGGTAAATAGTCGGGTAGTCCAGCCCCATTATTGCATTGGGAAGCAGTCTTTCGGCTATTCCGTTCAATGCCGGTATGATTTCCGCCAGCAGCATCCTTACACCATAGAGAATTATCGCTACGGAAGCGCCGAAGGAAAGAGAGCTGGAAAACAGAAAAACCAGCCAGTACGTGCCGCCAGATATGCTGTTAACATACGGCAGGCCTGCCACGAGCGCAAATAAGATATTGAAAACAAAAAATACTACAGTAATAGATACAATAGTATCTTTTATCCAGTCTAAACTTTCCGGCAATGCAATATCCTCGGCGGATTTTCCTTTGCCGACGATCTTGCCACAAATTGCAGCGACTATTACTCCCATGATGCTGGGTACAAAGTTAGCGAACGGCTGCCTCATCTCGCCCTTCATGTAATGGAACGAAATGGCTGTGACCAACCAGTAATACAGCCCACAGATGATGGCCCCGATAAGATACATTTCCCAGCCCGAAATGTGGACGGCGTTCAAAGCGACAACAATAAACCCGGCCCAGAACAGTTGCAAATGTACGGTTAATGCTAAAAAATGCAGTTTTGTCAAACGGCATAGGATTATGTTGATTATAAAACCTGCAATGAATATCAGAGCGACCTGAGTCCCAAATTTAGCCATCGTCGCGGCGAATGCCGGCCAATAAAGAGGAATAACACCCTGAACACCCAGTCCGGCCCTGATCATCTTCGTCAGCGGATCGAGAGCAACAACGATCAGGGTGGCTCCGCCCATCAAGATCGTATATCCCATCATCACTTTGGTAGTACCGAGTAAGATTTCTGACCCGCTCTTCTTCAGGGTTATTAATCCTATCAGACCGATTATACCCAACACGATCACAGGACTGCCTAAAACCTGAGTCACTATAATGTTGAGAATACTCATGGCCTCTTCCTCCTTTTTATTCTATGTTCCAGCAAGCTGTTGGTGTTTGTGTAATCCAAATACCACCGTCGATCGCCATTGTCTGACCCGTGATGTAATCAGATTCCTCCGAACACAGAAATTTTACCAGATTGAATATATCCCTGGGCTCTGCAAATTTACGCAGCGCTATCTCCTTTAATTTTGACTCGGCCCTGTTTTTGATAACATATTCTGCCATAGGCGTGTTGATAACCCCGGGAGAGAATGCGTTTACCCTGATGTTGTATGGGGCCAATTCCGCCGCCAGTACTCTGGTCAAGATCGAGATGCCGCCTTTGGCAACACCGTAGGCCGCGCTGCCGGTGTTAGGGAAATGTCCCAGTATAGACGACACATTGATGATGCAGCCGCCCCTTTCTTTCATGTAAGGGATGGCTGCCCTGCTACAGTAGACAGCGCCCATCAAGTTAACTCCAATCATCAGCTTCCAGTGATCGTCAGTCGACTCTTCAACAAGGCTCTTGCTGAGAACGCCTGCATTATTAATCAGGATGGAGATCTTCCCAAACTGACCACCTATGCTGTTGATCGTCTTGCTAACCTGGCAGCTGTCGCTTACATCGGTAACATAAGCAAAGCTTCTGCCCTTCTCATCATTAATCTTGTTATTAACGGCCTGCAATTCGCCCTCTTTAATGTCTAGAAGACATACAACAGCACTCATCCTGGAGAAGCTGAAGGCCAGTTCCTTGCCTACACCCTGGCTGGCGCCTGTAATGACAACAATTTGATTCAAAAAATTGCCCAGCTTACTCACCGCCTTGCTGCTTCTTAATACTGACACCACGGACGACACACGGACGCATGTTCTGTTGCGAAACATCTGAAAATTGATTAAACTGGTTACGTACATTTTGGGAAGCATCTATCCATGAGCTTTGCACTTATGGATAATGCCTCTCTCTTTTTTTTATTTTTTGTTTTCAAAATACTCTTGGAGCTTATTCTTGATCTCGCTTTTGTCAACAAAGTTTGTCAACTGGATTACCGGCTTGTCTAAATTCTTGAAAAGAGATGCCAATTCCTTGCCGAGCAAAATCAGATCGGCATCACTAGCGGCTCCTTTGCCTGTCGTAACATCGGCAACTTCTACATGGGCTTTGATATTTAATTCTTTTAAGGCTTTTTCGGCGTTCATCCTGAGAATGACACTGCTTCCCATTCCACAACCACAGATTGCAACGATCTTCAAGACATGTTCTGCCAACTTCCCACCTCCCTTCTGCCATTTTCAATAATTTCAACAATATCTTCAGCTGTTTTACTGTTATATATCCTGCTAACAGTATTCTTATCTTCAAAACCAGCTGCTATCGTCTGTAATATACCTAGGTGCGTTTTATTATCGCTGCCCACCAGGGCAATTACGACATAAACCGGATCATTATCCACATTCCCAAAGCAGAGCGGTTTTTCAAGCGTGATCAAGCTGATGCCGGGTTTGAGCGCCCCGTCCTCTGGACGGGCGTGAGGCAGAGCAAGGCCAGGGGCGATAACTATGTATGGTCCTAGCTTACTTGCGGTTTGAACCATCGCTTCAACGTAATTATCTGTTGCATAGCCGTTATTTACCAAAATCTCCCCGGCCTTTCTCACTGCTTCCTGCCAGCTTGCGGCCTCAACTTTGAGTTGGATATTTTCACGCTCAATTATTGAGTACCCCATAAAAAATCTCCTCTAAGTTAATTATCAAGATTAACCATCCAGACCTGATACAATTTCATCCCCTGCGCTCGCTCCGACCCTGGTCGCCCCAGCTTCGATCATTGCCAGTGCATCCGCGGTCGTCCTGATTCCTCCAGCAGCCTTGACCCCTGTCTCCGGTTTGATAACGCTCCTGATCAGCTTTACATCTTCCACCGTCGTCGACCTTTTCAGTATAGGGCTGAACCCCGTGGACGTCTTGACTATGTCTGCCCCCGATTCCTCTGCAAGCATCGCTGCTTCCCTTATCTGGTCCTCGGTCAATAACGGCGTTTCAATGATGGCTTTCACTATGCAACCATGATCATGGGCTGCTTTGACCACTCCATCGAGCTCTTCCATGACTATTTCTTTCTTGCCTGATTTCAATGCAGCGACGTTTATTACAATATCAAGCTCTTCCGCCCCCTTCGCTATGGCATCATCTGCTTCAGCAATCTTTATTGATGGCACGTCTGCCCCCAGGGGGAAGCTTATTACCGTGCAAACCTTCGTTTGGGTCCCTTTAAGTACACGGGCAGCAACGGGCACCATGTTGGGCAGGATGCAAACGCTGGCAAACCCCTGCTCCACTGCTTTCCTGCAGAACTCTTCGATAAAGCTTTCAGTCATCCCAGGCTTAAGGTTGGTCTGATCAATATACCTCGCCAATTCACCTTTGGTCATTTGTGCACTCCCTCTCCTCTGCTATTGGTTGAACCCTTCCACGATTTCAAAGGCAGAACTGGTTGCTATCCTCTCTGCGCCCGCCTCTATCATCGCTGCTGCATCTTTTGCTGTTCTGACTCCGCCAGATGCCATTACCTTGATCTGGCCGCCAAAGTGGTCTTTAATCAATCTGACCTGTTCAGTAGTTGTCACGTATCCATATCCTGTATTTGTTTTCAGAAAAGGCGCTTTTAGTTCTATGGCGATCTCTGCCGCTTTTAACTGCTCGCTTTCATTCAACAAACTTGCAAAATAGATGACCTTCAATACCTTATCACCTGCAAGATCGATAAATGGTTTCAGGTCTTCCTTGGCGGCCTCGTATCTGCCAGATTTAAAAGCGCTCACGTCCATCGACACGTCAATCTCGTCCGCACCGTCCTCCAGTGCTTGCTTAGCCTGCAGATACTTTGCTTCATGAGTCATTGCGCCAAGCGGGTAAGCTATCACCGTTACCAGCTTTTTGCCCGCCTCATGCAGGGCGGGTGCCGCGTACTTGATATAAAAGGGCTCTGTCAGCGTCGTTGCAAAGGAGTAGTTAAGAGTTTCCTTGACAAATTCGATCACATCCTCAATCGTGGGAGCAGGCATACTCCCCAGCGATGCGTCAATGATCCCTTCTACATCCTTTCTTGTTACCTGCATCTTGTCTGCCTCCTTATATACGATTTAAAAATACCACTTAATCATACAACTTAATCACACAACATCCCTCATTGCTTCAGGCTTATCCTGGCAGATCCGAGTATCTCTGGGAGCAGGTGTACTCCCCAGCCCCCCCAGCAATGTGTCAATCTTCCTTATCTCGTCCCTTATTTTAAAAAACTGCAATGGGACTTGCTTCTTCGGCAACATTGCTGTTGCTTGCATTGATTATATTCAATTTCTCGCTTGCCGTTTCGGTAAATCTGATCATAAACATGTGGCAACATTTTATAAGTTGCTGAACAATCATCAATTATTAAAAATATGCCTGATGACTTTGCAAATAATTGAATAATAATATCCAGCGCCTCCTCCGTAACGCTACAGATATGGCGGCAGCATTTCAGTTCTTTTTTTTGGGAGGGGTGGGGTGAACAATTCTGCAAGTTGATGAAAGGGCATCTGATGATCGCCGTAGAGTTGGTAAAAGTGGTTAAAGCCAGTGGTAGCAGAGTGGTTTATGATGCGGAAAGAGATGTCACGTCGATGCGCTCGCTGCCCTCCTCGACAGCGTCAACCCTTTCTGGTCCGTAAATGCTCTAATGCTTTACGAGCACCTGGCACTAACCGAAGCCAAAACTGTTACGAGACTTAACAAGAATTACATGGCACTATGATTAGGACAGATGCGCTAACGGATGGCTTTGCCTACAGCATCGTATGATAACAAACAATTTAGAGGGGAGACCTATCAGTCATTGCAACAAGCTAATTATTTCGCTTGGATAAACCGCCTCTCGAATACTTTTAACCGCGCCATGGCAATTAAGAATTAACATAAGCTCAGTCAGTGCTTGGATATGAACCCAGTTATTGGTTGTTGCCAAAACTATCACTATATCAACAGGATCATTTTCGGAGTGCCCGAATTCAACAGGATCTTTCAAGGTAATCAGGCTGAAGCAGGGTTTTAAAACCCCCTGAGGCATGGCGTGTGGCATTGCTATGCCCTTATCTATGACGATATAGCTTCCCAATTTCTCCTTGTATCTGATCATGGACTTGACATATTTTTTATCGACAAAGCCTTGTTTAACTAGCACATTTCCCGCATAGTCAATGGCCTCCCTCCAATCATTCACTTTAACATTGAGCATGATAGACTCTTCCAGTAGTAATTCTTTAAGGCTGGGGGTGGTGTTTTTCTTGACAACGAAAGTATTAACCTGTTTGGGAAGCGATTTCAGTAATTCCATCTGCAATTGCAATTTTTTGTTCTCACTTAAAACCATAATATTGGAAATAATGTTCAATGTAGCCTCAATGAAACCCTTGAGATCAATGTTTTGAGGTTTGAGCATGAGGAATTCTTTCAACTTTTCAATATCGTTGTCGTTAAGCAAGGGGCTTACGAGGACGTATTTCACGCCCAGATCATCCAGGGGTACTGTGGACAACAGGACATCATATTCTATATTCTTAATGTTGTCCTGAAATTCATGATAAGAGAATATTTTAGAAATATTGACATTAGAAAAAAGCATATTGATCCTGCTCGAAAGCATATCAGCTACCCCGATACCTGTGCCGCATACAATGGCAACATCAATATTTTTTAATCCTTCCTTCATCTTTTTAAAAATGGCCGCGCCGAGATGCATGGTTATATAGCCTATCTCGTCTTCCTCTATTGCCTTGTTGTTTTTATTAAAAAGAATTTTTCCTGCAGCCTTATGCGTAGCGTTGTAGATATCGGGAAAGGAATTTTTAATATCTAGCAACAGCGGGTTTTTATCACAGGGAAGATTGAAATGCAGGCGATATAACAACGGCTTGATATGAAGAGCCAGATTTAAAAGCAGACCTTTATCGTTATCAAGATTTACATCCAGAAGTTTCTGCGCCTCGTAAATAACCTGACCCGAGACAGAGAGGGCGTCTACACTCAGGTTGCCCTCCTCGATTAAACTGCCCATGTTTTTATTTTCTGTGAAGTCAAGTATCTTCGATGACAGTATGTTCAGGGCAAGATACGCCGTCTCGTTTAAATTAAACTTTAGTTTTAAATTATTTTCGAGGAAATCCAAGGCTAGCTGAGCGATATAATACTCCTTCTGACTCGCCAGAAAGTGTATTTCGTTTGCCTCAAAATTTACTAATGCACCATTCTTGACTCTTATAGTCATAATAGTCAGATATAGCAACAACTTTGTGTGTGCAATATCCGTAAAATGAACTTTATCTTCTTTTTCGATAAGTTTTATACAGTTTATGACTACAATTAGTTCATCTTTTGACAATTTTTCAAAGTCATTAAAACAATAATATCTCCCCGGCCGCCAGTTTAGCAGGTCAATTTTGGACGAATAATAATCGGCACTAATGACATTTTGCCCTAACACCTCATAAACAAGTTCCATGTATGCCTTACGTAAATTTTTTTCGTCAGCCTTGAGAACGATTCCGTAATTCGGCTTTGAAATCAGTTGTATATAATACTCATTTAACCATGACTTAACATTTTTCAGATCATTCGATATTGTTGAAATACTAACCTCAAGCCTATCAGAAATTGTTTTTAGGTTCAACGGTTCTACAGAACTGAATAATATTGAAAGAATAAACTTGGTTCTTTCCTGCGGTGACATAATATAAGTATGAATGTTATTCATTGTTAAAGCATCTTTTAAATTTGAGTCATACTTATCTAGAGAAATACCCGATTTATGTTTTCTAATCAATCGTAAAAAATGTTGCTCATCAAGCCACATATCAATTTTGTCCAGATCGTATCTTATCGTTCGAGAGCTGACACCTAGTTGATTTGATAGTTTCTTTATTGTCACCGGATGCTTCATATCAATCAAATAATTAAGCAACCTTTTGCAGCGCTCATTGATCAAGATAGATCTCCCCTCATAGGTTGCAAGATGTTGACACAGATGGCACTATATTATAGTGGCACCGGTAAATACACCTTCAGTTCAACTGAGCTCTAATAGAGCGCGAGTCATGTTTCAAATACTCCGCAACCTCTTCAGCCGTGTTCATACTCAAGGCTTTTTCTGCTATTTTTCTGGATTCCTCGTAAGAAGAAGACCTAATTATCTTTTTAATTCTTGGTATTGCTGCTGCGCTCATGCTGAACTCATCGAGCCCTAGCCCCAGGAGCAATAATGTAGCCTTTTCATCTCCGGCAAGCTCTCCGCATATACCCGTCCACTTTCCGTCGGCATGGGATGTATCTATAGCGTACTTAACCAGGCGCAGCACCGCGGGATGTAGCGGTTGGTACATCTGTGATATTTTCTCGTTTCCCCTATCGACGGCAAGAGTATACTGCGTCAAATCGTTTGTTCCGATACTGAAATAATCCACTTCTTGAATTAACTTATCGGCAATAATTGCCGCCGCCGGAGTTTCGACCATAATACCCACCAGGATGTTTTCGTCAAATGGAAGGCTCTCCGCCTGCAGTTCTTCTTTTGCCTCTTTTAGAACTGAGTTAGCCTTCTTAATTTCAGAAATGCTTGTGATCATCGGGTACATTATCATCAATTTTCCGTAATGGCTTGCCCTAAGGATCGCCCTAAGTTGCGTTTTTAATATATCTGTACGATCCAGGCACAACCTTATCGCTCTCCACCCGAGAAACGGGTTCAATTCCTCGGGAAAGTCGATATAAGGCAGGCCCTTATCTCCTCCAATATCTAATGTCCTAATTATAACTGAATAGTCTCTCATCTCCTCCGCCACTTTTTTGTAAGCCATGAACTGGTCTTCTTCAGATGGAAGGAGATCCCTGTTCATGTATAAAAACTCCGTCCTGTACAGGCCTACCCCCTTGGCTCCATATCGCAGGGCGGCGTCCACATCATCAGGCATTCCTATGTTGGCGGCTAACTCTACCTTCTTGCCATCAAGCGTGACGGCGTCAAGGGATCTCAATTTCTCGAGTTCAATACATTCGGCGGTGTATTTTGCCTTCTTTTGTTTGTACTCTTCCAGCTCACTCTCCGTGGGATTTACACTAACTATCCCTTCATTCCCATCAACAATTAAAATATCTCCTTCATTAACAATTGAAGCAATGTTTCGAACCCCAACAACAGCAGGCATCTCCAGCGAACGGGCCATAATGGCGACGTGTGAGGTTTTACCGCCCATTTCAGTGGCAAATCCCAGCACCTTATCAGCTCTCATCTGGGCTGTATCCGATGGAACAAGTTCTTTTGAGACCACAATGACATCTTTTACCAAACGGCTTAAAGGATTATAGAGATTTCGACCTGTCAGGTTATTCAGGATCCTGTCTCCCACGTCCTTAATGTCTGCTGCCCTTTCACGAATGTACTCATCGTCCAGATTTGCCAACATTCCGCAGATTTCTTCCAACGTCGAGTTCAAAGCCACTTCAGCGTTGATGCTCCTGCTTCTGATAGCTTCGTAGGTTTTTTCCTGCAGCATCGGATCCTCAAGGAGCATCATGTGGGCCTTAAATATTTCAGCCTCGTCCTCTCCCATCTTTTTCAGCACATCCAGATATATTACTTCCAATTGTTTTTTTGATGCCGCAACAGCATCTTGAAAGCGCTTGATCTCAGTATCCTTGTTCATCTGATCAATCGAACTATTATAAACATTCACTCTACCTTTCGAATAGACATAAGCTTCGCCTATCGCTATTCCCGGAGAAGCAGCAATTCCTTTCAACAACAGCACCCCCTCCTAGTCTTCAAGAGAATTCAGTAATTTCACCAAATCATCAACAGCTTGCTGCTCGTCTTCTCCGGCAATTATTATTCTAATATCGGCGCCCTGACCGATACCTAGGGACAGTACACCCAAGATGCTTTTGGCATCTGTCATTGAACCATTTTTTACAACAGTTATTTTACTCTTAAACTTTCGTGCCCGATCCACAAATTGTGCTGCAGGACGCGCATGCAGACCTGTTTTATTGATTATTCTGATCGTTTTTTCAATCATGCTCCTACTCCTCGTTTAATTATCTTTACGAACATCTCTGTAATTCCAATCTCTTAGTCATGATTCTGATGCTCAGATGATATACTTCATATGTAACATCTATTTGATAACCTAAATAACCAACATATTATTGTAACATTATTTCCAAAAGTGGTGTTTCTAAGGAATATCAATCTAATTCCTCATGTTCCGAATTATACTACAATTGTGCTTCGCCATTATGGCAAATATGTTCACATATATATGGAAATCAATTATAAGAATATGGGTAATCAACGACGCGTTAATTTTTGGCACTGTAATCACCAACTGGCTTATGTCGATCAGATCGGGCTGTGTTTCCGGATCTGGTCAAGCTGAGAATTACGATCGATACCAACGTAGTCACCTCTGCTTCACTAAAGAGTCACGCAGAGAAAGATAGAGCCCGGCGGGCTCTATCCCGAAGATGAAAACGATATACTTTCTCAGGACTCCGGCGGATTGATGGCGATCTTCCTGTTAAAGTCCTGGAAGGTAACAGTCATGGTGAGCCAGGTGCCGGGGCTGTTCTTGTTCTCCGCCGTCACCAGACCCTTGGCGAGGGTGTGCCCCCTCTTCTCCACCCACAGGCGGTAGGTGTAGTTCTGCCACCACATCTCCAGGTACTGACTGTCCACTTCCGGCTGAAATTCCACCACCCAGCAGTTCCTGTTGTTGACCTTTTCCGTGCCCACCAGCCTGGGATTCTGGATCACCTTGAACTTGAAGTTGGCCAGGGGGTCGATCTCCGCATAATAGATCTGCTGGCGGGTGAGATCGGCGCCGTCGAGGACGTACCACTTCTTGTTGACCGGATCGAGGGTATAGCTCCGGCTGCCGATCTGGTAGATCTCCACCGGTGTGCCCAGGATCGTTCCCTTGAAATGATAACTGGTATCCGCCTTCTCGCCCTCAACCTGCGTCCATGACCGCTTCTCCGAACCGATGCTGTAATCTGACTGGACCTGGTAGCGGAAGCTTCGGGACTGCTGGGCCTTGGCCATGGTCTCCGTGATCAGCAATGCCGGATCCACCTTGGACACCGCCCGGTAGACAAAGAAACCGGCGCCGCCGAGAATGATTACCAGGCAAACCAACCCAGCCAGCCACAAGGTTTTTAGTCTCTGCAACCCCGACCCCCCCTCGACGTTCCCTGTGCTCCGCATTCCCGGTGTGCCGGCGAACTTCGAGTATGTCCCTCTTTTCAATTTATGCAGGAGGCGACCGGCGCATGCGAAACCGGTCAGGATTGGGACCTGTGCTCCGCATTCTTCAGGCCGGGCGTTAGCCCGGATGCGGAGGAAAGGCTGTGCAGGCCGGAGTTTGGACAGGGCAGGTCGTCCAGGTATAGCCAAACCTTCGATTTTCTGTGATAATAGTTGCATGCAATCCGCCACGGGATATAGAAAGTTGGTGACACGCCATGAACCTGAGTTGGCTGAAAACCCTGATCACCGTCGTTGATAAAAAAAGCCTGACCGCCGCGGCCAGGTCGCTGGAGATCTCGCAGCCGGCGGTAAGCAAGCAACTGCAGGCACTGGAGGACTATTACGGGGCGCCGCTGTTGAACCGCCGGGGACGGAAGCCGGAACTCACCGCCGCTGGAAGGGTCGTCTACCAGCAAGGCCAGCGCATCCTGCTGGCAGTTGACCGGAGCCTGGCTGAGGTGCGGGAGCTGGGCAACGCCGTTCAGGGCGAACTGCTGCTGGAGGCGAGCACCATTCCCGGCGAATATATACTGCCCCGGCTGCTGGGCGCCTTTCAGCAGCGCTACCCCGAGGTTAGGGTCAGCCTGGAGATCAGCGACAGCAGGGAAGTGGCCCGCCACGTCCTGGCCGGGGAGATCGCGGTCGGGGTGATCGGAGTGCGGATGAGCAACCCGAACCTGCAGCACGAACCGATCTACAGCGACGAACTGGTGGTGGTGATACCACGGGGGCACCGCTGGGAGGGACGGGAGACAGTCAGCCTGGATGAGTTCTGCGCCGAGCAGATGGTCGTCCGGGAG
>Ga0116107_1000930_pt1 | contig 19711 bp, 12 predicted proteins | sample June2015DPH_6_10_FD_88969 | JGI IMG/M metagenome (GOLD analysis project Ga0116107, IMG submission 88969) | Peatland microbial communities from SPRUCE experiment site at the Marcell Experimental Forest, Minnesota, USA - June2015DPH_6_100 | ecosystem: Environmental > Terrestrial > Soil > Wetlands... | reverse complement strand
GGAGGCCGGGCTCGGGCGGGTGGTGGCCCGCCAACTGGTGGAAGAGGTGATCGCCCTGCGCCACATCTGCTGCCCGCGCACCAAGGAGTTAAAACCCTGCGAGATGCCTCTCATCGTGACCCATGTCAGCGCCCGCCTCTCGGAAGAGATGGGCACCCGCTTCAGACAGTTGGCGCCGGTGATCATCACCGTCTGGATGCCCGAGGAGTTGGACAGGCAGCCGGACACCGTGCCCGGATTCCTGGAGCAGCTTAAGAGGCGCATCGTGCGGGTCTGCTTCGAGGCTTACCGCCAGAATGGCCTCTTGACCCTGATGGAGCTGCAGTGGATCTTCCAGATCAGTGCGGCCCGCATCTCGGAGCTGATCCGCAGCGTCCAGCGAGAGCACAACCTGGTGGTGCCGATCCCGGGCACCATCCTGGATGCCGGGAAGAGCATGACTCACAAAGACATCATCGTTGGCCTGCACCTACAGGGTTACAACGTGAGGGAGATCGCCCGCATGACCCACCACTCGCCGCGGGCGGTGGACAACTACATCGGCACCTTCGAAGGCGTCCTGGTCCTCCACCTGTTCGGTGTGGATCCGGAGCTGATGGCCCGCCTCTTGAAAAGAGGGATCTCCTTGATAAATGAGCACCTGAAACTGGTCCGGGAACACTACCGGGATCACCAGGAGATCAAGGAATATCTGGTTGCGCAGGGGGTGAAAATTTAATCCATCATATCTTGACAATCAAAGTTTGACACCTGGCCTTTGAAAAATCCCGCAACCCCAATGGTTTGCGGGCACAGAAAAGAGACGTACCACTACATTTTCGCTTAGGGTGATCATCCACTCATGGCAGTTCCGTGACTTCGCTCGGTGGCCGCAGGCCGACTGCCTTGAAGGCCTCGTAGCTGTTGCCGTAGAGGGAAGACCGGAGCAGATAGCGCTTGTCGTTCAGCTTGAGTTCGAAGGCCCGTACCTGTTTCAGATCGAGCATCAGGTCGTTGTAGGGAACCTTGATTTCTTTCTCCTGGCACCGTCTCCGGAAGGTGCTCTCCAGAAGAAGGGCCAGGAAGCAGATCATCACGTGACCGCGTACCCGGCTGTCTCTCCAGTGGTAGATGGGACGGAGATCGAGCCCGGATTTCAGTTCCCGGAATGAGCGCTCCACCCTCCACAGGTCCTTGTACGCCAGAGCGATCTCTTCGGGAGTGAGCTGATAGTTGTTGGTCTTCAGCACGTACTTGCCGTCGTAGCGCTCTTCGGAGTTCACCGTTTCCTGGTCGATGGCAATCTCGCTGCCGGCAACATTCAGGAATCTCCGGTAGCCGGTATTGCCCACCAGGGACTTGATGCCGCCAGCTTTGAGTTTTTCGTCGAGCTTTTTGATCATCTGCTCCCGGGACTGCCGGTCGTAGACGGCCTCCTCGGGGTTGAAACAGACGATGTAACGGTCATTCTCATGCTTTACTTCTTTGACTTTCAGGTTGGGGCGGACCTCGTGGTAGCGGCCCCTGCGGGAGAGGACATCGTCCATGGAGCGTATCTTTCGCATTCTCACCCCAACGATGTACTCCAGGCCCTGCTTATCGATCTCTTCAAGGAACGGGGCGCTGACCATGCCGCGGTCGCCGACCAGGATGATCTTATCGATAGAGAAACGATTTTTGACGATCTCCAGGGCCCTGGCGAAGCTCTTCACATCGTTCATGTTGCCCGGGAAGATCTCGTGGGCTACCGGGATCCCCTCCTGGGTCATGAGTAGTCCGATGATGATCTGCACCCGGTCCGGCCGGTGGTCCTTGGAGTGGCCATACTTGGCGAGGGTTTCGGGACCGGATCCCTCGAAATAGGTGGAGGTGGTGTCCCAGAACACCAGGTCAAGCTTCAGGTGAAACAGGTCTTTCACTCGCTCGAAAAGGTACTGCTCGATCGCATCCTTGTGTTCTGCCAGCCAGTCGAGCGACCGGTAGTAATGATGAAGTTCCAGTGCATCGAATTCCGGGTAGTGAACGGTCGGTACCCACTTGCTGACGCCCAGCTTGGAGAAGGGATCCTCCAGGCGGTTCAGCGTCATGGCAAAGAGAGCGGCATCGATGTTGAATTCAATGGAAGAACGATCGACCAGCTTATTGACCACGGAGTCCAAGCCGAGCTCCTGCCAGAGCGATTTGAAGACCAGGGAAGGTCCCCACTCCTTATCCTGACCCGGTTTGATCTTGAGGGCCTCATCCCGGACCAGTTTCAGCTTGGTGTAGCGGCAGAGAGCCTCCGTGAGGCGATCGAGCTGGCCGCTTTCCTGCAGCTCTTCCAGCCGGCCGAGGTTGCAGATTACCCGCTGATGTACCTTGCCATCCTCACGGGTGTTCTCGACCAGTTGGAGATATGTTCTTATGGAACCGTCCTTGTTTTTGAAGACTTTCTCTCTTATATACATGGCAGTTATATTATACCGCCATGTGTGGTTTATAGCAACATTAATATTACGATACGTGGCACTACTTTTTGAGCTGATAAGTGATTTTCCAAAACATTAATCCAGGTTTTATGCGGGTTTCAGGGTTTCATGGCACTCAAAAATGGTGTTTGGGTGTCAAAGTCGAGTTAAAGCCATAGTTTCTGCCATAGATCATTGTTTAGTTGCTTTGATGAGCCAAAAAATACATCGTGTTCTTTAGAAATAAAATCGATAGCAAGAAAATGTTTTATGTATATGTTGTTACTTATTTTTTCCTTAGGAATGCCTATGTTATACCATAAATAATTTTTTAATTCCCATGATTTTACGGGTATTCCTAACAAGGTATAAATATTGTAATTGAGTCCATTAAAGAAGCTAAAGAAATCATGTTCAGTATAGCCATACATTTCAGCCACACTATGATAGCCCTGTTCAAATATGATAAGAGGTCTTCCCAGTTTTAATGTTTCTATTGATCCTTGAAATGCCCTATATTCTCCACCTTCAAGATCGAACTTTACAAATTTTACTCTTTCTTTCTCGAAATCAGGAACTATATTATCAAGTAAGTCTGTTTCAACTTCTATTTTTTCGGTCTGAGGGTTCTCAAAAATATTATTTAGCTTTGGGCGTTCTATTAAACCACTATACGAGTTATCGTTTATGACATGCGTGAATGAAGCTTTGCCTTTCTCGTTTGATAATGCTAGATTAACTACTTGACACTGTCTTATGTGACCATAATCGTTTCTTAGGTTTTCACTTAAAAACGGTAATGCTTCAATGGCATAGCACTTGCCATCTTCCCCGACTAGATTAATTAGATTATGCGTATGCACTCCAACATTTGCTCCACCATCAATAACAATATCACTGGGTTTTACTGCTTTCTTATAAACAAAATTAACAAGGAGTTCGCACAAAAAACCATTGTTAGGATTTTTAATCAACTTTTTTGTAATAAAGTTTTTCATTTTGTATGCTCCTTTGACTATATTTTAGTATCATTTCTATTTTAAACTGCTAAATCCTTTTACTTCTTCAACCGCGATATGATGGATTAAAGATCCATCATATCGCGGTTGAAGAAGACCGTAGAGCTCGAGCTTTCTTACGATACTTTCGCAGCATATCTATTAACTTTCTTATGGGCGCAGTAATTTTCCACGATGTGCTGTTGAGTACCGCATCCAGATTCATTTGGGCTTCTGCATTTCTTTGGGCTTCTGCATTTCTTTGGGCTTCTGCATTTCTTTGCCATTGCGTATGCCACATGCGTAATTCTTCAAGCTCTCCGCGATAGACCTGAAAACACTCCGGATGCACCACGTCTATCGGTCTGCATGAAACATCTTTGAAAACCGTCATTCTTTGCAGTCCCAAAGTGTTCGCAAATAAGATTATATTCTGGCGGTACCACAATTCAACGCGTGCGTCATACCATATGCGTTCACGCAGTATATCTAAGGGATAATATTCATTTTGCGAGAAAAGATGTACCCAATAACTTAACCATTGTTCATTTAAGTGGTTCGTGCCGCCTTGTCCTGGAAAGGCCGCGCCGAACAAGATCACATCAGCCAAATCACAAAGATTATTTACCAATCCACGTGCAGAATTAGGGGATAAATGCTCAGCTACATCCAGGCAAACGCACAGGTCGAAATGTTCATCAACGAGTTTTTGTTGTTCCAAATTGACGCTACGAAATTCCTGTCGCTCAATTTCCAATTGCCCATGATGTGCAGCAGAGCCACCATCAAGACCCAAAATGCGTGCGATACCTGCTTCTTTGAATTGTGCAAGCCAAACACCTGCGCCACAACCAACATCGACAACGGACGCAACATCGCGGACCAGGTTTAAAACGATAGGCACTACAATACGTGCAGAGCGCGCTGCCCCATCAACTTGTGCGGCATAGAAAGCTTGCCCATAAGTCTCCTTTAGATCAGCATCTGTTTTCATAACATCCTTCCTTTATTAAGTGGCTTCTCGTCATATCGATGTCTCTCCTATTCATGTTCGTGATCAAGGATGGTCAATAGGCATTGTAGCACAGCATTTGGTGCTATTCGATCTCGATAAGCATGAAATCTAGGTGTAGCTTCAGCATGACTCTGTACTAGGTGCAAGATTTCGATGAGCCCTGCCGCAACATTTACTGGTGACTCAGAGTGCAACGTGAGCCCAAGACTGTGCCGCTGTACTTCAGCACCTACGTAGCTGCTCCCGGTAGCAAGAACGGGCTTGTCAGCCCAAATGTAGTCCCCAAGAGCCCCACTCATACAATCCCGCTGATCATTTTCGTAAAGAAGAAGCCCTACATCCGAAGCGAAAATATATTGCGCATACTCACGGTCTGTCAGAACAGAATAACAGCTTTCTTTGGGAGATAAACGCAGATCGACAGATCCAGAAACTCTAGCAGCAATAAGTCCCGTCTGAATATCCTCCCTGGAGTAGTGACGGGCCTTACCAGCGAATAAAAAGAAAAATTGATCCCGAATTTTCGTAGGTATGTGTTCCAACGCTGCAAGCAAGAGATCGATACCCTTACCATGCCGTGCCTCACCGATGACTGAAAAAACCACCTGGTGTTCTAGCACGCCGAGGGAATTCCGAATGTTTTCACGTAGACATTTAGCTTGGGGATACAAATACATGGTAGGATGGTGGGGCAAATATAGCACGTTTCTGATGCCATAAATTGATCGCGCTTGCTCTGCCATAGTTTCAGACAGAAAGCATATTCCATCTACAATATGCCCTAGACGCTGCACATCCCGAATCTGATCGGGCTGCTGCGGCATACGATGCAAGATGCCGTAGACCTTAACAGGGGCTGCAGCTAAAAAGCGGAGGCATTTTTCCCGTTGCGGACTGTAGAGCAGTGGATCGAAAGACAAGTAAAATACAGTTTTAATCGGACCATGAATTGAGCGCTGTATAAAAGCTAATTCCTTTTCAAGAGTGTCTGCAGCGCCAGCATTGTCGCTCCAAGCATTCTCTACTTCGTACGTAACCAGTTGCGTATTGCTAAGTTCCCCATAGAGGTCGTATAGATAACGGTGCCCAGGCACACCTTCAACAAAGAGATAGCGTGTATCAATAGCAAGTGGTGCACTTGGCGCATATCCCTCATTGCCTGGCAATATTCTATCTTTGTCGCTGCCATTTATGGCATCTTGAACATTTAACAGGACATCCATCACGCTATCCTTTACATCATGAGCAGCAAGCAATATACCGATTAATTGCTGTATCGTCTCGAGTTGTATAGCCAGTGATCGACCCTCCACAGGTCTCAGCAGGGCTGAAATAGCAACTGCAATAGTGCTGTCTTCGGCAGTTAACCTTTGAAGTCCACTAAATGCCCAGTCCCACACAAATTGCGGTGGATCTTGCAACATCTCGGAGACACGCTGCCAGGCCACGCGAGATCTCAGCCAGTTACGGGATAGGCGGTTTTGATGTACATGGTGATGCACTTTAGCTCTTTCCTTATAAAATACCTCATAACCCATTGATCGCAGGACATCCTGGACATGGGTCTCTTCTCCGCTAAGAAGAGATGCGTTACCTTTACGACCAAGTTGTTCGGGGAATCCCCCGCATTCGCGTAACGCTCTCACATTGAATGCAATGTTATTCCCGTATACAGACTCATGTTTTTGCAAGATCCTGTCCTTGTCGCCTAAGTCGAGCGCACTGAGATAGCCAAGGTATTCGTCGGGTAACCAAGCCGGCTTAACTGTGGGCCAGATCGGGTAAACAGGGCCACCCACAACAACAACCCGACCATCATTTTTAAAGCCATCTAAGATCGCAGAAAGCCAATCTGGATCGGGAATAGAGTCATCATCTAAAAAGGCAATGTAAGGGGTATTGCAATATGTTACTGCTGTATTCCTAGCATGCGACACTCCCGGTGGAAACGACCATATAACCTGGATTGAAGAGTCTAAGTTGGCTTCTTTGTAAAACTCTTCCGCACGTTTCTTATCGGACGAATTATCTACGACTAGAACTTTGTATTTCTCTCGCTCAATGTTTTGTGAGACAACGCTTTTTAGCATATCCTTCAAAAGCTCATGGCGATTATATGTACAAATGGCGATTGTAATTAACGCGTCTGTCATATTCTAACCCCCTCAATCAATCAGCACTCTTGGATTCTTTGCTGTTCCTCAATTATTCCCTTCAGCTTGCACGCTTTGAAAACCCACCAATAAGCATTATATAATAATTTTAGTTCATCATTGCCGATTATACTATATTTATCTTTTAAGGTAATAAATTTATCCAAGACACTAGCTGAATTAACTCGTGCTTCAAACACCAATGAAATCTTTTCCCATCTTTCTCTTGCATTGTTAATTTCACAATATCGGTTTACTTCTTCATTATTATAAATTTTAGCGAAGTTATATTGTGATTGCCCCTGTTTTAAGAGTCTCTGAAAAAATGCATCGAAGGTTACTGGACGAATCATATAACTAATTGCTTCAGAGTTATAAACAATTTTAAATCCTTGCCTTGAAAGGCGATATCCTAATTCAATATCTTCGCAACTAAAACGAAATATTTGATTACAAACTCCATGTTTCACCAAATATGATCTTTTACAAGAAGATCTCCCGGCCCAAAAATAAGTATAATCAAGAATTTGGCCATGCTTGATCAACGGATATGAAAATAAAAAACAACCTACTTCGGTTACAAAATTCATTAATGGACTTTTTTTAATACTGGGGTGCCAATCCGTATAGTTTAAAACTGCATAACAATCATCCTGAAATTCACGGTGTGTTTTTAAATGTTCCTCTAATAATGTTGGGCTTGCCACATCGTCGTCATCAAAAAAGAATATAATCCTTCCTTGGGCAGCAAAAATGCCATGATTCCTCGCTGAGGCGAGGCCCGCGTTTTTTTGAAAGTAATATTTAACCGGTAACAGATCCTTAAAAAAGTCTACTACCGATTTCGTCTGATCCTCCGAGCCATCGTCTATCACGATAACTTCAAATTGATTTCTCTTTACTGTTTGTCCGACAAGACTTCCCAGACTTATCTTTAAAAGCTCCGCACGGTTATAAGTACAGAGAACTACGCTCAATTCAGGTGTTATCTGCACAGTGCTTTCCCCCTAACCGTGTAAATTGATCAAGCATACGACTCCAAAATCGTAAAAGCTTCGTCTGGGCTGACATGAGGATTTATAGTCAAATATTTATTCATTGATTCCATTGCTTCACTATGTTTATAATTAACGACCGGTTTTCTCATGCTATGCTCCACAGGAACAGCATCAATGATTCCCATCCGCAGGCCATGCTCATCCATCATCCGTGGCCATACAAAATCATAACCCCATCCCATCGGGGAATTTTGGTCAAAGGGAAACAGCAGTAAGAATGCATCCTGACGGAAGGATACCAGCGGACCTATTTCCACAAATCGCGTCCGACGTGCCTGTAAGCCATCCAATTTTTCAACAAACGGATGATCTATGTAACTATTATGCGTTCTTGCTGGTTGTGCGATGGCAAAATCATACTTCTTTTGTATAGCTAAAAATAGATCAAGAAAATTGCAAGGCATGACGATATCATCATCGCTTATAATGATGTAATCGTATTCTTTTAAATTCTCTCCGGACAACAATTCGTTGATTAGCGTAAATTTCGGCCTTTTCTGATCGACGTACAAAGTTGTCACCCGTTCAACATGGTCCTGATCACAGTTCTTTTTACTTCCTAAGGAAATCCATTTATGAACAATATTCCAATTTCTTGTGCTATCGAACTGTTCGATAATATGACCAATATTATTCTGTTTATCAGAAAGGTAAACCCCGGCTATCAGCACTTTTCCTTTTGGGTCATTGTCGCTTATTGAAGGAAGCATTTCTTCGACCATGTTTTTATTTGATATCTTGCCTGACAATAAATCTGCTTCTTTGCTTCCATTTTCTTTTTGCAAAGATTGTAATATATTTTCCATTTTATTTCTGATGACGTCTGGAGAATAACGTCTATTTATGTGGTCTATTGAATTCTTAGACATTTCATTCCAAAGATTTTCATCTGTATATAACTTCGCAACCGCCTCGGCAAACTCCTGTGGTTCATCGGCAATTAACGCATTTTGTCCATCACTTAGGCCGATGCCTTCCGCCCCAATTGACGTTGTAACGACTGGCAAACCAAAAGCCATGCTCTGGCCAATCTTTCCTTTCATTCCCGCCCCATATCTTAATGGAGAGACAAATACCCGGCATGATTGAAATATCGGCTTCACATCTTTAAGAAAACCTGTAACCTTTATATCAGGCCCATCCAAGGCCTTAATTACATCCGGGGGGTTACTGCCAACAACATATAATCTTACTCCGGGGAGTTTCTTAATAATAGAAGGATATATTTCCTTGACAAAATATAAGATTGCATCAACATTTGGCTCATGATAGAAACCACCAATAAACATTAAATCTTGCCTATTACTGAACTCGTTTTGTAACTGCTCTACTTCATGCACATTAGGTACAACTTCGACATTTGCCTCTGGAATTGCTTCCAAAAGATATTTTTTATCATCATCAGTCACAGTAAAGGTAACATCGCTACATATAGTATTAATAGTCTCTATATTTTTATAATAGTCTGCTTTCTTTTTCATATCTTGGCTATTATGCAATTCCGTGGCTCTTTGATATCTTATCCAATGCAAATCAACTGTGTCATAAATAACTTTACTATTAATAGCATACGCCCTGATAAGCGGAAGGTATTTGAACGCTACATCTGCTCTTGAAAGTATAACTACTGAAAATTCCCCCCCTTTTTCTTTTAAGTAACACTCAGGTGTAATATGATCATTTATTATCTCTATCCCAATCTTTTTCAATTCACTGTAATATGGCTCAGTATATTTTAAATCATTGGGAATAAATGTCACAATGTAATTCAGTTCAGTTATAATTTTTAAAATACTGTACATTCTAAGAGAACCAGAATCCTGATCAAATGTTGGGATATTTTGATCTATTATAAGAATACGTTTTTCGTTTCTAGGGAGAATCAGCGAATCAAAAGGCTCTGCTTCCTGCCTGCCATGTTTTATATAATGAACAGGTGGATTTATGCCGACAGCACATACATCAGGACGTTTACCGGCTCCTCTAAATAATTCCTGATACACCGCTTCATATTTATTCAGTAAGACTCTCGGATCAAATTTAGCTGCCGCAGCGGAAACTCGACTTAAATGATCTAGGTACAAATTTTTGTCCTGAGCATATGTAGCAATGATCCCTGCAACTTTGTCAATAGGAATCTCCCAGTTTTCTAAATCAAATACAGTTCCGGCTTGACCATAGCTGCCTAACATCATTCTAGCAATTTCTCCAACATTACTGGCCAACATCGGACGGTTTGCATGAAAACATTCGATTATTACCAATGGAAAGCTTTCTCCCGGAAAGCGCGAAGGTAGAAAACCTAAATCAGATGCTGCAAAATAATCCCGAACATTCTCGCGGAACCCTAAAAAATGAATATAATTATCTTTGATAATAGGTTTCAATCGGTCATATTCTGGACCTTCGCCAATTAACAGCAAATGAATTTGCCTTTCGCTGATCTCTCGTGCCAATTTGACCGCCTCGATAGCCTCCTGCCAGCCTTTTTCTGGAATAGCCCTACTGACCAAGCAAAGCAAGAAAGCATGTTCGGGAACATTCAGTTCAGATCGTGGAACCGGACTTATTTGCACTATATCTAGCGCATTTTCGATCTTGACAAAACGATCCATATCAAAATTCTCAGCATTAAATGCCGCTAGGTTTTTGTCCGCAGTGTAAACAAATTTATCCACTCTCCTCAGTAAAGGTGCAAGCTGGATCAACTCGGCTGAAGGAATCATCTCATACAATCCATGAGTAGTGACGATCAATTGAATATTTGGGTTATCTTTCATAATCCTGCAAATATTTGTATCAATCGATGCATGATGTGAATGCACAAGCTCTATGCCCATGTCATTAGCTACAACGTCTAGCTTCTCAAGTACGTCTATTTCCAACAGCGGTATATCCCGGCGTAACATACGCCTTACGCCGGGCTCAGTAGGCGCTTGATAACAATTAAGAAAGGTGATGCCATAGCCGGCAACCTTCAACAAATTGGCCAGCTTAATCGGAAAAGTCTCACCGCCACCGGCCGCTAATGCAAAAGAGGCCATCAATATATTGGGCTTTCTCTGCTCTGAAAGATGCCGAATCCTTTCATAGTTGTAGCATTCTTTAAACGATTTCTCCGAGTAATCCGTGCGGTATGAACGCCAATGTGATTCCAGCATCTGTCGTTGGCGTTCAAACACATCCTCCTTTAACCGATATAATTTGAGCAACTCTTTTGCAACTATCTCGTGCTCCTGATAGTAAATATCTTTACTGTACGTGCTAACTGAGGTATTGTTCTGATGGATTCGAAAATAATTGGTGGCATGTGGAGTATAAGCTACTAATCCACCTCTTACAAGATTCAAATAGAATATCCAGTCTCCACATATCCTCATTCGCTGCCAGTCTTCATTATCCAGCAATTCCATTTTTTCCGGATTACGAAAGACAGCGCTACTGACATTTGGCACGATATTCTGAATGGCCCAGGCTTTGTTTACTAAGCTATGAGCCGATATAACAAAAGGCTTAAGCCATAAGTCAGGATGCAACCCTACTAAATATTCCTCTATACTCCAAACTTGCTTGGATGCTTCCCTATCAACAAACACGCTTCGACAATAAGCAAGCATTACTGCCTCATTCGCAAAATAGCTCACGAGGTCTGACAGTAAATTTTTAGAGCAATAATCATCACTTTCGGCTATCCATATCAAATCTCCATGAGCCATTTTTATGCCACGCCGCCACTGATAGAATGCACCCCCAGAATTAACTTCGTTAAAACAACACCGGGTTATCTCAGGAAATCGCTGCTGATACTCTACAAGAATCTGTCTGCTCTCATCTCTCGATGCATCATCCAGAAGAATGACCTCAAAGTTCCGATATGTCTGATTATAAATTGTTTCGAGCCGCTGCCGAAGGAAATTGGCATGATTATAATTAGGGACAATTACTGTTACTTTAGGGTTAAAGCCAACCTGAACAGACTTTTTTTCCTGGTATAACAGCGGGAGATCAGATTGGGGCACCTTGATCCCGATAAGATTCATGCGCCGGAAGCGTCTAATAGCGCATTTCTCCCTGGTTTTTTTCATAAGGTTTCTAAAGCCAAACCGAAATAAAAATTTAATAGTTTTTTGGCTCAACTCGTATAGGCGTTGCCTCTTCGTTCCCGCAGGGAAGAGCCTGTCCATAATAGAGCGGTATTTTTTAATAATACGCCACCCCAAGGCGCTTTCCATGAGAAATAGCTGGTTCTGAAGCTGGGAGAACCTGTGCTCAAGGCTTAGTTTTTCCAAACGTATTGAATCGAACTGGCTTGTAAGGTTTTGTTCGTTTTCGGTTGCCTGCTGCCTCATCAAATCGAGCTGGCTTTTCAGGCTCTCGTTTTCTTCTTTTATACAAATGAGATTTTGTTCGTTTTCGGTTGCCTGCTGCCTCATCAAATCGAGCTGACTTTCTTTTTCATTAATGTCCCTTTGATTATTCGATATCACCTCTTCTTTTTGTTGCAAAAGTTTTTCTACTTCTTCTTTTTTATCAATTAATAATATTTCAAGATTATTTAACCTCTTTTCAAGGCGCTGCTTTTCTATGATAAGCCTTGATAACCTACTATCAGTAGATGATGTGTATACCATTTCTTGAAATTGTTCTTCTCGATGTTGATTAGTCTCATTTCGATGCCAATCATAATGGGAATATATCTGTTGGATTACTTTTAAAATAAAGTCATCAGTATCTGTACCTAATAAATTGTTTATCCTCATATATTCATTTTGTAAATATATAAAATTATATAAAAAACGAAACATAACATAATCTATCGGTAACAATCCTTGATATTCCCATTCGTCATCAATATAAAACCATTGGCCTTCATGCACAAGGATATTCCAGGGCACATAGTCTATGCTGTCCCCGCGTAGAAGCGGATAGCCTTCTTCATCTTTTTTACCAACACTGAAGACGTCAAGAAGTTTATTATGATACGACAGTATCAATTTATCTATCTGGCCCATAGGGTCGTCATCTAATAGTATCGCTTCATAAAAGTCAAAGCTCAATAACTCACCAGGTTGCCATTTAGAAAGAAGTTCCTTGAGAAATATTGGACCCTTATAGCCATCAAGCTGCTTTGTTCCATATAAAAGTTCTTTGTTGATCGTTAACTCCGGCTCTGAATATAAAGTAGTTACTGTGGCATAGCGAGGCTTGCGTTCAGTAGAAAATCTTTTGGCAACCCATCTTCGTTCTACATCATGCTTTTTACTTTTGCCTGCTAAAATTAAAAAGGAATTGGCAAATTCACCAAATAATCCTGCCTTAGTAATATTTTTTAGAGCTAATGCCTCATGGAATTTATATTCCCTATCACCTGTATAATCTTCAAAGGGAGTTGTCACCCAGTTATACAAAAATAAATCAGCCGGACTGTAATCAGCATCTTCTTTGATAATGGTATTTGGCAGCTTATAATCTGGAAACGGATAATAAAAATCAATTTCTGGAAGCCCACATTGACGGATCATGTTTTCCAATTCTTTTTTGCTGAATGTCACAGGGCCAGCATGTTGACAGGAAGTGTTCGGGTAGCCGTGCAGGCCTTCAGACACTTTTCCGGTATGATCTTCTTTGCAGCCAGCCCAATACTTCAGTCCAAGTTTATTCTCAATCGCCAGGATTATAATGCCATCGTCTTTGACAGCCTTGGTAGCCAGTTTGAAAAGCTCAAGACAGGCATCTTCGCTGTTTTCGAATTTAGTGGGGCAGAAAAGTGGTGCATACTCAAGAACACCAACAAGAGTAACCACATCATATCCTTTATCAAATGACAGGTTAAAAAAGTTATCAACATATACCTTTACGTTTTCCAGGTCTGAACAGCGTTCCCGGGCTATTTTGGCCCTGATATAACTACCCTCCACGGCGTCTACCGAACCACATTTTTCCCCCAGGTAACGGGTCAGTGCCCCGCACCCCGCACCCAGTTCAAGAACATCCATGCTCTTGTCCAGGAAAGAAAATGGCCGCAAGAGGTTGGACCGGGAAGAGCTGAGGTGATATCTGGTCGGCCAGTCCTTGATCCATCCCTTCAATTCCTGTGACATTATGCCTTTATCCTTGACGGATGTTACAACATTTAACAGGTAATCTTCCGTTTCGATGCCATCGGAATAGGAAAACTCCGGCCTGGATCCGGTTAAAAAGAGCCTGCTATCTTCTTCATAAATAAAGCTGCTTAGATACATGCTAATAGCTGTCCTCCGAAGTAATTCTATATTTACCAGCAAGAGCTTATCTTAATATTCCGATACCGGAAAGCCTCTCAACTGCGGCATGAACGCCAATGTGATTCCAGCATCTGTCGTTGTCGTTCAAACACACCATCCTTTAACCGATATAATTTGAGCAACTCTTTTATTATAAATTACTGTCTTTTCTTTTTCAATAACGTGATCTTGCATTTCATTAAACATATCTCTCAGATCCATAAGAATACCTCATTATAAGCCTTTATAACAAATTGATATGTTTCTGCATTATTTATAGCACTATTCTTATCGTTAAGATCAATCTCATAACCGTAGTTCTTTTTCATGTTATTTCCCTTTTATTGCTTCATGAATTTGTAGTAAAGCTCTTAGGTCAGGTAGTCCGGAGTTTTTTAATTCGTTGTTTTGAAACTCATGATCAGCCTCGTCACCTAATCTGTCACCTCGTGCCTATTACAGGAATCCAGTATGCAAAGCAGCTCAGAAGCTTTGCGTTTCCATGTGTTGTTGGCGGTGAAGTCGCGCCTCTTTTGCCTCATTATCGGGCTATCTTCGGCTATCGCCTTCAAGGCAGCTTTTGCATAGCCATCTACATTGTCTGCAAAATAAAAGGTTTTTTCTGGCCATTCAGCAGCAATTCGTTTTAATTCGGATGTATCCGTAGCTACTATAGGTAGTCCAAAGACCATATATTCGTTAAGTTTGGCAGGATGCATCGCTCCAGAGTATTTGTCAGGCCTGTAGGGTACCAGCGCAACATCGACAGAACAGAGGTACCCCGCAAGATCTTGATAGTTCCGGCAAGGCGGCAGATGATAGATATTCTTTGCAACCGGTAAAGTAGCTTCCCGGGAAAATATCGGCCCCAGCATTATTATTGATGCCTCTGGAAGTGATTTTGATAGATCCTCCAAAACCTCAGTCCATACTTTGCGGTTAATTCCTCCGATATAAAGCAGACGTGGTTTTGGCAGCTCAGATAAGTCACCTGGTATTTGAGTTACTTTTTCTCTGAGTTCGATGTTAAAACCGTCGCGGAATAGGACTGGATTACGAGTCCTTTTACGATATTGCTCCTTTAGCGTAGATGAGGCAAAAAATACACAGTCTGCTAGTTGCAACAGTTCTAGCTCAAAAGACTCCAGGCGTCGTTCTATCTCCTTGGGATCGATCACCACATCGTACACCATGCAACGCCAAGACATTGCTTTTGCTATTTCCATGACTACAGGAGTTGCCAGATATGTCCAGAGGACGACATCCTCGGAGTTGAGATGGTGCCGCTTGAGAAAACAGTTGATTCGCCGGTGCAGAACCCCCTTGTTATACTGTATTACCGCTTTATTAAACGGCCAGGGAGCGACCAGCGGTGCAAAAACTTCTAGATCTGATGCTTCTGCATTTGTCTGATTTTGCAATTTATATCGAAAAGCATTCTTCAACCTCTTTCCAATCCGATCGATATCTCCAAAGTGCGGTGACCTGACTCCTGTGTTTTCGATAAAGAGCACTTTCATGCCAAGGCCAGCTAAAGCAGTCATGAGGTGATGCGGTCTTTGCTTGAGGAATTGCCAATCCACAGCCGCAAAGCACACGACACCCTTGATTGAGCCCTCTCCTTTAATGCGCCCTGTCATCTCAAGTCTCCCAACGTTTCACGATCCGCCAGCATCCAAGCCCCAAGTCATGATTGCTCTTGATTCATAAAAGCTGCATAGGAATTGGCAACGCCAGGTGCGGGCCCCTGCATCCGCACCTCTCCACTGTCGAGCCAAACAGCATAATCGCACAGCTTTTTCACCTGCTTAGGGGCATGGGTTACAAAAATAATGGTTACCCCGCCTTGCTGCATCTCCCTGATTTTCTGCGTGCATTTGTCCTGAAAAGCCAGGTCTCCCACGGCCAGCACCTCATCTACGAGCAATATATCCGGTCGCACGTGCACTGCTACAGCAAAGCCCAGACGCATGAACATTCCGGATGAATAGTTTCGCACCGGATTGTCGATAAAATCCCCCAGTTCTGCAAAGGCGATAATATCATCCAGTTGTTCCTTAATATCTTTACGGCTGAAACCTAGAATAGAGGCATTTAGGAAGATGTTCTCCCGCCCCGTATAATCGTTGTGGAAACCGGCACCCAATTCCAGCAATGTGGAGACGCGGCCGTTAACCTTAACCTGTCCAGACGTTGGGTAGAGGATCCGGCTGATGATTTTCAACAGCGTGCTCTTGCCGGAGCCATTACGGCCAATCAGGCCCACGGTCGTGCCCCTCGCAATGGATAAGTTGATGCCTCGCAAAGCCCAGAAGTCATCAGCCTTGTTTCTATTCCAAAAGATAGCTCGCTCTTTCAGGTAGTTGGACTTGTCATGATAGATACGAAATTTTTTAGATAAATCTATTACTTCAACACCTTGCACAATTATTCGGCCTCCAAACCGATACGGCTGTTAAATTTCCTCGGCGACATCGCGCTGCAGGCGCATGAAAGCAAACCAGCAGACCATCAGCAACAAGACGAGCCCAAGGGCGAGCCAGCCCAGTGTCACCCAGTCCGGCCATTTACCATAGAAGAAGATCGCACGGTAAGCCTCGATGATCGGTACAGCGGGGTTAAAATTAAATATATTGCGCAAGTTAGCGGAAAGGGTGTCTATCGAATAGACTATCGGCGTCATGAAGAACCACAGCATTACGAAGATCCCGATGATGTGCTCCAGGTCCCGGAAGTACACGTTGCCGACGGCAACAATGAGCGTCAGGGAAGTGACCAGGAGCGTTTCGACGATAAGCACCACCGGGAAGGCGACCAGTGCAACGGTAAACCTGACATGGAAGATCGCCAGTGCCGGGATCAGGATGATCAGCCCCAGGAGGTAGTTGATCATATTTGCCAGAACCAGTGATAAAGGCAGAATAGCGCGTGGGAAATAGATCTTTTTCACCAGGCTGACATTCTGCACCAGGCTTGTGGTGCCTTGAATAATTGACATCGACAGATAGTTCCAGGGGAGCAGGGCTACAAAAAGAAACATGCTGAAATGTTGTATACCAGACTTCATCACCACAGAAAAAACAAAACTGTAGACCACAAGGGTCAACAGGGGATTTACAAACGTCCACAAAAAACCTAGAACAGAGGCCTTATAGCGGGCACGAATCTCTTTTGACACCAGATTGCGGAGCATCTCCCGATAGAGGTAGATCTCCTTTATTTGCTCCCACACTCTCAAAGTCACCTGCCACCTATTGACACCTAATTTATTTTACGACTAACAGGATTCCACAAAAAAAGTGTTAATCCTGCCGAATTGTCGAATGTTCACTAATTTCCAATAAAAAGCGATTTCCTTTTCAGAAACTGCTACATTTGTTATTCGTACGTTAAATATGGAATATTTGCCATTATATATTAAATGATCACTTTTTGATATAGACGTTCCGCCAGAGGTCTGCCAGGTACTGCAGCTTTTCGAAAAGCCAGTCCCGGTTGTCCAGGTTCCATCGTACTGTCTGCTCCAGGCCTTTAGTGAAGCTAGTCGCAGCATTAAACCCTAGCTCCGACAAAGATTTAGATTCATCAAGCCGGTAGCGGAAGTCGTGACCCGGCCTATCCTTGACAAACTCGATCAGGTCGTGGCTCTTGCCCATGATGTCCAGGATCGCCTTTACCACGTCAATATTCCGCTGCTCTTGGCCGCTGCCGATGTTGTAGGCCTCTCCCGGCCGGCCCTTTTCCAGAACGGCAAAGATCCCCTCGCAGCAGTCGTCCACATACAGCCATTCTCGCACATTCAGGCCCTGGGCGTAAACCGGGACTTTCTGGTCCTGCAGGGCCTTGCAGATAACCACTGGAATTAACTTCTCCGGGTACTGCCAGGGGCCGTAATTGTTGCATGCCCTGACGATGCAGACCGGCAGGCCGTAGGTGCGGTGGTAGGCCCGGGTCAGCATGTCCGCCGCCGCCTTGGAGGCGGAGTAGGGTGAACTGGGGTTGAACGGCGTATCCTCAGTGAACATGCCGTCCTCCCCGAGTTGGCCGTAGACCTCGTCGGTGGACATATGCACGAACTTTTCGATCTGGAACTCTCTGGCCAGATCGAGCAGCACCTGCGTCCCTCTGACGTTGGTCTCGATGAACGGGGAGGCGTCCAGGATGCTGCGGTCGACGTGGGACTCCGCCGCAAAGTGGACGATGGCGGTAATCTGCTCCTTCTCCAGGATGTTGGAGACCAGTTCCCTGTTGCAGATATCGCCCCGGTAGAACCTGGTCCGGTCACGGCACGCCGCCAAGCGGGCCAAGTCGCCGGCGTAGGTGAGCTTGTCCAGAACTGTCACCACGTATCCACGCTGCACTGCCAGGCGCATAAAGGCACTGCCGATGAATCCTGCTCCACCCGTTACTAAAATGTTCATGACTACCACCCCCAAGCATGGCTTTATCTTTTACCAGTGTGGAAGAAACATTTTCAACTTATTCTTGAAGAAGCCGTTCCAATAGATTCCAAATATGCTAACTCTGATCATGTAGAGGCTGAAGTCCTCAACATTACACGTAACTAAAACTCCCGAATACAGTAAAGCCGTGGCTTCGACAATGACATCGGGCAATTTAAACTTGCTCTCTAAGTTATTCTACTTAAAGCGCGAAGCTCGCCCATTTTAAAGCTACTTTATAATCTACGTTTTTGAGTCCTGCATTCTTCCTTCTGAAACATGGTATCGAGCCTGTAATAGATACTTTGTGAAATAATATACTAATAGTAATGTGAAGAGCACACAAATTCTAAACAAGTAATTTGCCATCAGAGAATGCCGTTCTATTTCCATTGCATCACCATAATAGGCTATGAAAGCTTGCGAGTAACAAGCAACAACTGTAATCAGTGCAATTGCAGCTATCAGCTTATCCTTTGGATTCATTAATTGCAACATAATGATGGGAACTAATATTAATAAGAAAAGCCACCACCATGGATGAAGTATTTTAAAAAAGAATATATTATCTAGACCTTGGCTAAAGTGACCAAGTTGCTTGCCATTTCCTCCATTAAAAGCGCCACCTGGCCCATAGTTCCTGATAATCTCATTATCAAAATTATTGGGTAAACTATTTATTACTAGGATAGTGTTTTTTACTGGGTCTTGCATAAGAAATGATATATATGTTTTCATCCCTTTATGATCCAACCATTCTTTAAAATCCTGCCTTATATAAATATAATTTTCGTGCTCCGCAAGTATCTTCACTGGAATTACTAGATGATTTAATGAGTCCTGTCGATTTCCAGCCCAGCTACCTTTCATTTTTAAGATCCCATTATCGATAGGCATGCCCATACTAGCAAAATAATTAATATTGATGTCGCTCACTAAAATACGTTGATAAATGATGTTAATTAGAGGATACTCCCAGCGTTTTGTGATATTAGATTGGTAATTTTGAATCAAAGCAAAAGCAAGCAAAGCAATAGATACCGAGACTATAAATAAAATTCTTATCTTTGTTGAGATAATTGTCAATAATAAAAGAGGGATAAATAAGATAATAAGATATAAATTAGTATCTCTAGTATTTGAGAATAAAAAAACTAATGGTAACCATAGGCAAAAACCCAATACAAATACTAACCTATATTTATTTTGAATCATCAATTTGTAAATAAAAAAGTAAATATTCAGTAAACCACGTAGCAGGAGTGGGATCTAGAGAGTCGTGATCACTCCAGCTTTATTTTTCAGCTCCCGATACTCTTCGTTAAATCTTTTCCGTATGCCGGGGCCATAAGTAAT
>Ga0116107_1000925_pt1 | contig 19803 bp, 19 predicted proteins | sample June2015DPH_6_10_FD_88969 | JGI IMG/M metagenome (GOLD analysis project Ga0116107, IMG submission 88969) | Peatland microbial communities from SPRUCE experiment site at the Marcell Experimental Forest, Minnesota, USA - June2015DPH_6_100 | ecosystem: Environmental > Terrestrial > Soil > Wetlands... | reverse complement strand
CAAGACCGAAGGCAGCGGCTTAGGACTGTGGATCGTGCAGCAGATCGCGACGGCCCACGGCGGCGTAGTCACGGTGGGCGACACGCCGGACGGCGGGGCGGTGTTCACGCTGCAATTGCCGCTGCGAAAGGGCGAGAATCATGGATAGGTCGAAAATCAACCTCCTCGTCGTGGACGACGAGCGCGGCTTGTGCGCCGGCGTGCAGGAGGCGCTCCGGCGCGAAGGGTATGCCGTCGATGCCGCCAACGACGCGCGCTCCGCACTCCAGCTCCTGGACAAACGGCTCTACAACCTGGTCCTGACCGACGTGCGCATGCCGGAGATGAGCGGCCTGCAGTTGTTCAAGGAGGCCCGGCAGACCAACCGCGACACGCTGTTCATCCTGATGACGGCGTACGGCACGGTCGAAAGCGCGGTCGAGGCCATGCGGGAGGGAGCCTACGACTACCTCACCAAACCGCTCGACATGCAGCGGCTGCGGGCGCTGGTGCTCAAGGCCCTCGAGTTCCAGTCGGTCGTGTCGGAGAACAACGAGCTGCGCCTGCGCCTGCGCAAACGCTCCGAGCCGAGCCTGCTCCTCGGCGACAGCGAGGCCATCCGCCGGGTGATCCGCCTGGCGGAGGAGGTGGCGCGCACCGAGGTGACGGTCCTGATCGAAGGCGAGAGCGGCACAGGCAAGGAACTCGTGGCCCGGATGATTCACGCCCAGAGCGCCCGCGCGGAGCGGCCGTTCATCTTCGTCAACTGCGCCGCGCTGCCCGAGCAACTGCTCGAAGCGGAGCTGTTCGGCCACGTGAAGGGGGCGTTCACCGGCGCCGTGGCCAGCAAGCCGGGCCGTTTTCAACTGGCCGACGGCGGCACCCTCTTTCTCGACGAGATCAGCGATCTTCCGCCGAAAGGGCAGGGTGACCTGCTCCGCGTGCTCGAAGACGGATGCTTCCGCATGGTCGGTGGAACCGAACTGATCCGGGTCAACGTGCGCGTGGTGGCGGCGACCAACAAACAGCTGCAGGAGGCCATGGCCGCCGGCCGGTTCCGCGAGGACCTTTTCTACCGCCTGCACATCGTGCCGATCACCGTCCCCCCGCTGCGCGATCACGCCGAGGACATTCCGCTGCTGATCGAAACGTTCCTGCGGCATTTCACCGCCAAGCACAAACGCCGGCGCAAGCAGCTTTCGGCGGAGGCCATGCAACTGTGCCAGCGTTTCACCTGGCCCGGCAATGTCCGACAGCTGCGCAACATCATCGAGCGGCTCGTTCTCACCTGTCACAATGCCGTGATCGAGGTCGGCGAACTGCCGGACTTTCTGCTCGCCCACGACCGCACCGTGGCCAGCTTCGCGATCCGCCCGGGCATGACGCTGGCGGAGGTGGAGAAGCTCCTCATCCGGCAAACGCTTGCCAAAATGACGGCGAATCGCGCCGAAGCGGCAAAGCTGCTGGGCATCAGCCGGCGCGCGCTGCAATACAAGCTGAAGCGCTACGGCCTGCTGGACGAGCCGGGGGTCGAACGTCCGGGTTGAGTTTGCGCAGCGCCGGCCGGGTTGGTCCCGCTGGCGCAGTTCCGCCGCGAGGCTTGCACGGCGGCGGCGCTCGCGGTGCATAAACTGCGCGGGTGGCCGGATGACCCCAGTTTGTGGCGAACTGCGGCCGGATTTCTCGCATCACCCAAGCGCTTTCCGTTCAAATCGTTAGCGGAATGGAACGATTTTCGGCACGGTTGATGCAGCGACCATGCGCAAGCCGGTCTCATCACGAGACCGGTGGTGAAAACCTCCAACCACAAAGCAATCATGGATACTTCGAATCAACCTCCCGTTCCTCCTCCCTCCGCCAAGCCAGCCACGCCCGGTGCGGCCCCGACTCCGGCTCCTGCCGCTGGCAAACCTCCTGTCGCGGGACCCACACCGGCGGCCGCGGCCGGCGTGAGTAAGCCAGCTCCCTCCGCCAAGCCGGCCACGCCCGGTGCGGCCCCGACTCCGGCTCCTGCCGCTGGCAAACCTCCTGTCGCGGGACCCACACCGGCGGTCGCGGCTGGCGTGAGTAAGCCAGCGGCCGGCGTGAGTAAGCCAGCGGCCGGCACGAGTAAGCCAGCGGCCGGCACGACAAAGAAGTGGTAGCGCGACGGTAAGATCGTCTGAAACCTGCGCGAACCAGCCTGTGATTCGGGCGATCAGGCGCCGCTGTACCGGTCATCCGGGGCGGTGGCACTGAACGCCCTTTTTGTTGCGTAAAAGGCCGTGCTCGCGTCAGCCGGTGGCTCGCTCAACGGGAGCGCACGGACCCGGCTCGAGCGACGCAGCCTGCCCTAATGCACAATCCCACACAGACGGGGTGCAAAGACTGCACCGGCGCCGACCGGCAGACCCGCGGGAGGTGCGTCGAATTTCATCGGGCACTGCAAGTAGTTTAGGCGATGCAGCTTACCGAGACACGCCTTGCCGCTGGCATGCTCCTTGCATTGCACCGGTTATGAACACCATCGTGGAGGCTCTGTACGAGCTGCAGCAGCTGCTGCTCAGAAAAAAAACTTCTGCGGCCGCGGAACACACCCGGATCCGCAAGTTGCGCGAGCTGGTCCCCTCGCCGGTCCTCGCCCACTTCGACCGCCTGGTCGCGCAAGGCCACAGGGGTGTGGCGTTGGTCCACCATGGCGTGTGCGGCGAGTGCCATCTGCGCGTTTCCTCAGCCACGGCCGCCAGCTTGGTGCGGCCCGATGAGATTTTCCTGTGCGAGAATTGCGGTTGTTATCTCTTGCTGGCGCCTGAGGAAAGCATTGCGGCCGGCGCACGGGCAGCGCCGGTTAAGCCCTCGGGCCGTCCGGCGCGGAGGAAGCCGGTCGCCACCGCCGCTTGATCCGGCGTCAGCCGAGCCAAGTCATGACCCTGGCGGATTTCACCCGGTCCGGTTTGATCGTGCTGCATCTGCGCGGCCAGGATGCGACCAGCGCGATCCATGAACTCAGCCTTGCATTGCAGCGCGAAGGTTGTGTGACCGACTGGCTGCGGTTCTACAACGAGGCGCTCAACCGGGAGTATCTCGTGAGCACCGAGATGGAGGCGGGCCTGGCTTTGCCCCACGCCCGCCTCGCTGGATTGTCGGAGCCCATCTTTGCGTTTGGGCGCAGCGACGAGCCGTTTGCGTGGGGCTCGCGGGAGGCGCGTTTCGTGCGCCTGGTTTTTCTGCTGGCCGCCCCGGCCACCGGCACCGGGCGTTACCTGCCGCTGGTCTCCAGCTTGGCCCGACTCGCGGGCAACGCACCGCTGCTGGAGGCGATCCGGACCGCAACCGACGAAGCTGGCGTCCTGAACGTCTTCCGGCAGATGACCCTGCCTGACTTGCCCGCTGAGGCCCCGCCGGCCGCGAAGCCGCCAGATCCGTGCGGCTGCGCTGCGGCTGAGGCGGACGCGCTCGGGCATCCGGCGTCTGCGCCGCACGCCAGCTCCTCCTGAAGCACTGCCGCCTCGCCGCCGCCGCCATGGCGATGGTCTGGCGGCGCTGGCTGGGGCGGGCCGCGCCGCCGTCGTAGACACCGCCCCCGCGAATAAGGGCGCGAGATCCCGCTCACCGTCCGGCGCGGGTAGCTTGCGAGGTGCACATCGTCCGAGAGAGCCCTGCCCGCCGCGTCAAGGGCGTCAGCTTGGAGGCAGGGGGGGCGTTTCGCTTCCGATGCAGGCATCGGACGCCACGCCTGGAGCCACAGCGGGCCGAACATGCTCGAGCGGGCGCCTGAGAAGTTCGACGCCCTCCAGCAGAGGTTCGCCGCTGCCGTTCCTGCTGGGGACCCCGCCGCTGAACCCCCTTCCCCATCCCCGGGGAAGCCCCGTTGAAGATAATGTTCGGGTCCCAGCCAGGAGGCCCGCCGCGCGGCCCACACGGATCTGCCCCGAAGGGGGCGGAGGCACCATCGGCACGCTGGCGATCTGGCGGCACTGGTTGGGGCAGGCTCTTGCGTTGGGGCGCGGCGCTCATGCGCCTTACGCTCAAAGACGAGTTCGTAAGCGCGGCAGAACGGGCAAACGCGGCCCTCGACCTTTCGCACCAGCCAGAAAGCGGCGCCACGCTGACGCCCCCTCGCGCGCCGGCACACCGGGCAGTTCAGGCAGACATTGGCCAAGGCCTTGTCGAGTCGGGATGGTTTCTGCAGGAGCATGTCAGTCCGTTGGATGCACCTTCTTCGCAAAGCGGCTATCAGTTCTGGTCGTTGATGTCCTGGTTTTCGAGGAAGGGCTTTGATGCGCCTCTCATCCCGACCCTGATCATCGCGCGATCCACCTGCTCGGTGGTCGTCACCCACCGCGGAAAGAATATTCTCATCAGTGTGATCAACGGGCCGGCTACGGCATAGAGAATCCGATAGAGCCTGGTCTTCGAGGTGGTGCCGTGGAGCGGCTGGATGACACCCGGTCGAAACATATAGGCCGCTTTGAACGGCAATCGGAGCAGCGCGTTTTCGGTTTCGCCCTTCACGCGGGCCCACATGATGCGCCCCCGCTCGGTGCGGTCGGTGCCCGCACCCGACACATAAATGAAGGTCATGTCTGGGTTGAGCCTCGCCAGGGTCCGCGCGACCGCGAGCGTGAGATCGTATGTCACTCGCCGGTAGTCGGCCTCCTTCATGCCCGCCGAGGAGGCCCCGAGGCAGAAAAAGCAGGCGTCGTAACCTCGAAGCCTGTCCTCAACCGAATCGAGATCAGCTACATTCTTGCGTACGATTTCACGCAGCTTCTCGTGTTGCTGACCAATGGGGCTGCGGCCTACCGCAAGGACGCTCTCCACATCCTGATCGAGCACGCATTCACGCAGGACGCCCTGTCCGACCATTCCTGATGCTCCGAATAGGATCACCTTCATGTTGTGTCCCCGCTAGTTTCGATCTGGGACAGCCGCATGCCAAGCACTCGTTGGATCGATACCATGCACGGCTGAGGTCCGCTAGGCCAAGTCGGCCTTGCTGTCCTCGCATGATGGACTCAAAACCGATGTAGCCCAAGAAGGACGACCCCACCCCCCGCACGTCACCGACACCCGGTCACCCCCGTACCCAACCGCTTCAGATTCGTTTTTCGGAACTTCGAGTCCCCCCCTGGGCACCACTTTCAGAGTGAAAGGTTATCCCTCATACGCATCTCATACGGAATCGCGGCATCCGCATCAGCCAACTCGGATCTGCGGTCCTCGTGGCTGATCCCAAACGTTCGCCGGAAAAGCAGATGAAACCAATGTTTACTGTGCACGTGGGTGAGTACCTCGTCGGGGAGCATATCGAGCGTGCATATCCCCGTTGGAACGTTTGGGTTCCTTCCAAGGACACTGGTATCGACCTTCTAGTGTCTGATGCAAAGAACCGGAAGACGGCGTCCCTTCAGGTCAAGTTCTCGAAGGACTTCATCGTTCCCTACGAGTCTTCCCTGCTCCAGAGTCGTCTTTTGGCAGTTGGGTGGTGGAAGCACGACCCGAAGAAGATCCAGGAATCGAAGGCCGACTTCTGGGTGTTTGTGCTTCCGTCCTTCGAAGAGAAACAAACGAGCTTCATCATTCTACCCCCGGCGGAACTTCTGCGGCGGTTAAGGGCCATTCATGGCAGAAGCAACAAGCTTATTCACTCCTATCTGCTAGTCACAAAGAGACAGCGGTGTTGGGAGACCCGCGGTTTGACCAAAGCAGACGAAGAACTAGTCGCTCTTGATCGTTACTCGAACGCAGACCGAGACTTCACCGTGTTCTTGAATACTTGGAAACAGATCGAGAAGAAACTGAACTGATGGGCGAACAACGCGTTAAAGTGGACGCGCTCGGCGCGCCACTCAACGCTGACATTCGGGGGAAATGAGACCGTCGCACGAAGAACTCAAACGGCTTTGGCTCTATTCCTACGCTAGAGCTTCATTGCTCGAAGCCGACCAATGGCTCGACGCGATGCCTGAAACTGACCCCCGATCGTCGCAGTTTCGCGCTCTCATTTGTGCAGCGGTGGTGGCCTACGCTAGGCCGTTTACAGCATGTCAGGTTACTCCGACGGAAAGAGTCGTCCCCTTGAAGGGTGTTCCTCCCCCGCCTCAGCTGAGCTCGACGCATGCAATGATACTCAAGCTGAGGGACAAAGTGATGGGGCATAAAGATGCGACCCCTGCAAGGGGAGATTCGACGACCCCGAACGTCATGGTCATCCGGCGAGACGCTACGGGCTTTGATCTCCACACGGTCATTATCGAAGGGATGGAGCCGGAGACGTGGAACAAAATGAAGAGCTTATGCTCCCATTTTGTCGGGTACTGTGAGTCTCAAGTTAAGCCAATAAACGCCCATTACGGACCGGAGATCATGCGTCATCCAATCGGGGCCTACGAGCTCCTCGTTACAGAGCCACCGAACGACTGGATTAGAGCGCTTGAATAGGCCGAACAAATCGCCAAAGGCAACGCTGGGTCAGCGCCCGCCATGCTCGCCGAGGCTGCCTGGCGGCTACGGGCACGCAGCGAACGATCACCGCCCCTTGCCGAATTGAACCCTTGGTGAATCATGGATGAACCAAGTCAGTATCCTAAAGCATGGAAGGGTGCGCATTACGCCAAGGGTTTTAACGGCGTGCGATTGTTGGCGCTGGGCGAGTCCTCTTATGGCGATACGCCAACGTCGCCACACAGCTTGGTGGAGGATCATATCCGTGGCCCAGCTCGTCATCATTGGCATCGCACGTATTCCCGGTTCTTGTGGTTGCTGGACAGCCAAGGCACCTGGCCGTCGACCCTAGAACAGCGCCAAGCCAGATGGGATCAAATTGCCTTCACTAATTATCTGATCGAAGTGGCGGGGCCTGGCGCCCGGAAAAGACCGGCGCGGGAGAGTTGGGGCAGGTCGCTTGCCCCGTTTCTCGCTTTCCTGAAGACCCTGAAGCCGTTGCCCGACGCGGTGATCGTCTGGGGTTTTCCACTTTGGTATGCCCTGCAAGGGGACCCGACCTGCCAATGGGGGGCGGAGCGCCACCAATGCCTGCAGTGGAATAAGGAAAAAGCGATGGGATTCATCCATTGGCCTGATGGACCGCCCCTGCCCGCTTTTGCGCTCGCCCATCCCTCGTCTCCCGCGACCACGCAAAGGAAATGGGGACCGAAGCTCGCGGCGTTTCTAATCGCGGCCACCAACAGCGCTGGCGGTGTCAAGCTACCCTAATTTGACCGGCACATGTTGGGTCTCAATATGTGCCTCCAGCCAAGCCTCTGGACACGAAAACCCGGTTGGTGTCGCCTTGCGTCTAGGAACCCGGTGCCGATACTTCCTCCTAATCGCCGATGCCTTCTGTGCCCCACCCTGGCTTCCTGCTTCAACGAACCGGGTGTTTTCGTATTGCATTCGCTGTTCTGCTCGGCTCGCTCTCGGGCGTGCTGTTGCACGCTGAAACCAAAAACGTGCAGCTGCTCGATTTGCTGCGCGCTCTCAAAATGGCGCCCAACACCCAGGTGATCGCTGCGCGCCAAGGTTTCGTCTTGCACGACCTACAAATCGGAATGACCGGTGCGAAGGCGCAGGCCGGAGATCAAGTGACCGCGTTGGTATCGCTCTTTTCACTCGATGGCAAATTGCGTCCCACTCAATGGATCATCCGCCTGCGGCTGACCGAAAAGTCCGGCGCCGATTCACCTCAGGCCCAGACGACTGATGTTATTGCATACACGAATACCGGGGATTCGTTCACGTTCCGCTCGGATCTATCCCACATGGATCTGGAGACCCTGGGGCCAATCCCAGACAAAGCAAAACCGGATCTTCAGCTGAAGGTAAAACGCCACAGCATATTCGTGAGAACTGATTTTCTGTGCCTGAATCTAACCGGAGCAGCGAGGGTAATGGCCAAGATTCATGATTCATCTAGCCCGATAAGTCTATCCGCGGGACCGCGTTCTTTCCCGGCCGACGAAGTGGAGGCCGGGCGCAAACAACTGGCTTCGGCGAAACTGACGTCGGACGAGGTCCGCTCCTGCGTGGGTAGTTTGCCGGCGCTAAGTCAATTCCTCGATATCGTGCGGAGCACTCCTGACCTGCAAGGCATTCTTCTACAGGTGCTGGACAAACCCTCCATCATCGATGTTTTTCGACATGGCAGTAGCGAGGCCCTCAATTTCAACTTTGTGGGTGGTGGAAAATCGGATGGCCGGGATCTATTTTGGGATGATGGAAGAACGACGGACTTCTGCGTCTTGGCCTTCTATCTAGAGATCTTTAACAAGCCAGCCCTGTCAGTTGTGCTTTATGTCACGCCTCCAACGCCTCCCTTGGAGGTAAGTGCCGGAGTCGTGGGCATCGTCGCCTTTCCTCCCAAGAATCTGAACAAGGTGGTGGTCGTGCGCGTCTTGTCCTCGGCGCCAGGAGGCAACCCCATCCAAACAATATTGTCCGCACATTGAGGAAAGTGTGACCTGTCGCATACCTGCTCCGTCGCGATTACGCCCGCTGTGATCTTATCACGGCACCTTCCTGACAGGTGCATGTTCCCACCAACCCGTTTTACTTTGGATGATTCACCGCGGTGAAGAGGCCGAATCCAGTTGTCACAGCTAACTCGGGACTAGCGCCCTCGTGGCTGACCTTTATCGGCAAAGAAAATGAACCGCAGCGCAATTCTTCGCGTCGTTGCTGACGTTGTGCTGATTACACACGTCGCGTTTGTCGCCTTCGTCGTGATTGGGTTGCTCCTGATTGTCTGCGGTGGCTTCCGCAGATGGAATTGGATTCGGAATCCGTGGTTCCGAACGGCGCATCTTGCCGCGACCGGTGTGGTCGTCGCCCAGGCGTGGTTCGGAGCGATCTGCGCTCTTACGACATTGGAGATGAGCCTCCGCGAGCGAGCCGGCGGTGGAACATACGGCGGGACTTGCATCGCATACTGGCTTCAAAAGCTGCTTTACTACGAGGCGCCACCTTGGGTCTTCGTGGTTTCCTACACGCTCTTCGGCCTTGTCGTTGTGGGCAGTTGGATCGGATTCCGTCCGAGACCCTTCCGCGACGGCCGGGTGCGACCGAGCAATGACTAAGATCCGAGTCCACCAGGGCCTCCCCTTCGCCCCCGCCCCGCGCCCGGGGTGCAGGCGGGCCGCCGCCGGCTCCTCCCGCAGTGCTGCCGGCTCGACGACGACGCCATGGTGACGATCTGGCGGCACTGGCTGGGACGGGCCGCTCCGCCTTGGTAGGTGCCATCTAGGCGACGAGGGCCAGCAAGTCCTGGTGGATGGACTGCCAGGGTTGGTCGAGGTTGATGGTGCGGATGCTGATCTTACGGCCCTTTTCAGTGTAGGACACCGTCCGGCGCGGGTAGCTTACGAGGTGCACATCATCCGAGAGAGCCCTGCCCGCTGCTTCAAGGGCGTCAGCTACGAGGCAAAGGAGCGCTTGGCCTCCAACTCAGACTTCGGATACTGGGCCTGGAGCTTCGGCGGGCCTGACAAGCTGGAGCAGGCGCTTGAGAAGTTCAACGCCCTGCAGCAGAGGGTCGCCGCTGCCGTTCCTGCGGGACACGTCAACGCTAAGTCCCCTGACCCGCATGGAGGAGAACCCCCGGCGGAGACAGCGCCCCCAGGCAACGCAGAAAAGGATGGCGGAGTTGACGGAGTTGCGCCGTTGTCCTTGCGGGCACTATGGTTCCGCGCGCGGGGCGCAGGCGGGCCGCCGCCAGCTCCTCCTGCAGTGCTGCCGCCTCGACGACGACGCCATGGGGGCGATTCTGGCGGCACTGGCCGGGGCAGTCATCGTCGAGCAAAGCCCGGCTTGGACGGAGACCTACGCCCGGATGGGCGACCGACCGGGAGTTGCGATGCGCTGAACGCGCCGGGACTTCGATCTAAAGCGCCGGCGCACCAGAAGCAAATGAGCGAGGGGTGAGGTGGACCCCGTTGGTTGGACAGTTGGGACGGTAAATTAAGCTATGGACTCGGTCTGCCTGGCAAGCCGATTGGCTGCTCCTGAGGACAGGAGCCATAGCTTGCCGCAGGGAGCAGCCAAGCGGCGGGCGGTGGTGAGCAGTAGGACTCATTGGTTGACGGCGTTCGGCAGCGGCGCACGGTAGGTTTCGCCGGGCGTCGCGTCGGCGAGCGAGGAGTGTGGCCGGCGCTCGTTGTAGAAGTGGAAGTAGCGCTCCAGTTGCGCGTGGGCGTCGACCAGCGAGCAGTAACTCTTGAGGTAGATTTCCTCGTATTTGACGCTGCGCCATAGCCGCTCGACGAAGACATTGTCCAAGGCCCGGCCCTTGCCATCCATCGAGAGCTTCACCCCCCGATCCAGCAGCGGCTGCGTAAACTCGGCCGCGGTAAACTGGCAGCCTTGGTCCGTGTTGAAGATCTCCGGCGGACCGTGCTGGGCGATCGCTCGCTGCGCCGCCCGCGCACAGAAGCTGGCATCGAGCGTATTGGACAGCTCCCAGGCCAGCACGTAGCGGCTGTGCCAGTCGATCACCGCACCGAGATAGGCGTAGCCGCCGTACAGCGGCACGTAAGTGATATCCGCCGACCACACCTGGTTCGGACGATCGACGGCCAGATCGCGCAGCAGATACGGATACACCCGATGGCCGGGCTGCGCCCGCGAGAGGCTCGGTTTGCGGTAGATCGCCTCCAGCCCCATCTGGCGCATCAAGCGCTGCACCCGCTTGCGGTTGACCCGGTAGCCCTCCCGGCGCAGCCAGCGCGTCATCTGCCGGCTGCCGAAGAACGGATACGCCAAGTACGTTTCGTCGATCACCCGCATCAGGCGCAGGTTCTCATCGGCCTCGGGCTGCGGCCGATGGTAGTAGGTCGAGCGCGGCAGTTCCAGCAACTGGCACTGCCGCGCCACCGAAAGGCGGGGGTGTTCGGGCTCGATCATCCGGCGGCGCTCCTCAGCTCCCCAGCGGGCCAACCTTTTTTTTGAGCCATTCCAGCTCCATCTTCAGCCGGCCAATCTCCTCGAAGAGTTCTTTCTCCCGGGCGTGAGCCTCGACTGCCGTGGCATCGGCGCCGCGGGCAAAGACCTCGGGCAGGCGCTCGCCCAGCTCCTTTTTCCACTGGCTTACCTGCGTCGGATGCACGCCGTGCCTAGCCGCGATGGCGTGCACCGGCTCGATATTTTTCAGCGCCTCCAGGGCCACTTGAGCCTTGAAGGCGGCACTATGCTGACGTCGTTTCTTGGACATACGGATCGGTTCCTTTCATGTTTACTAGGGACCGTCCCCGTTGTCCAATTTTCGGGGTCCACCTCAGGGCTCAGGAGCCGGCACCGGACTTGGATGCCTTGTCGTAGGCGGCCTGCACCTTTTGCCAGGCCAGGACGACCTTCGCCTTCGCATCGGACCATGTGTCGGCCGTAGCATTGCCAAGATCGGCGAGCTTGGATTTGAGATCGGCGCGCGCTTCGTTGAACTCCTTCAGCGCGCTCTCCCGGTCCTTCGCCGCGGCGTCCGACACATCTGCGGTCTTAGCCTTCAGCTCGACGGACTGGTCGTCCAATTTCTTTGCCATGCGGTCGATGGCGGCGGAGAAATCAGTGCGTTTCTCGTAGGTGAAATCCTTGATGCTACTCCAGGAGTCGGAGACCACCTCTTTGACGTCGGCAGCGGCGCCTTTCACGGCTGCCTTGGTGTCCTGCACGACCGACGGTTCGCTTTTGTTCTTGGAGCAGCCACCGGAGAGTAGAAGAGCCGCGGGGCTTAGGGTTGCGATGAGTAGGAATAGGGAAAGTTGTGTTTTCATAAGAGAATGGTTCTGAAGTATCCTCGATTAATCGATTGGTCGAGCGGTGAGTATGGGGTAATACCCGAACAAAGGTTGACCTCGTGATTGCCGCAATGGCTTCGCAAACCTGTGAGTTCCCGGTCGGTCCACTCTTTTCGAAGCCTTGGAGGCAAATCGCGGGCCGGGAAAGGGTCGGGCCCCAAGTCGCCGAAAACGCCCGTAAATCGGAGGAAAACAATCGGGCCATGTCAGGAGATCTGGACTCCAGCCGTGCTCCCTGCGCTGCCGCGTTTGCTTACGGGGAAGCGGCTGGATGTTGGGGTCCATGGAACACCCTGCGGGTGCTGCTGTATTTAAACAGTGCGGCGTAGCGTGCCCAAGCCACGACGGTTTGGAGGATGCGCTGCGGCCGCTCATGCGGGAACGCCAGCGCCAGCTGGCTCAGGATCACGGCGTCATCAACCTCGTTGCTCGCGGACTGGCTCAGCGCTTTTACGATAAGGTCGAAGACGAACAAGCCTCTCAGTGTGGCGTTGAGCAGTCGTTTGCGGGTGTTGATGTCGGCGGCGAGAAACTTGCGGCCTGCTGCGGCCATTTCGACGCGCCCGCCCGGGGTCGTGACCCAGCCCAGCATCTCGGCGGCTTTCACCACGAGGAGGAGTTGGCTCAATTTGATATCCACATGGCGCGTCAGCTCGTACAGCTCCAGGCTGCCTTCGTTTTCGAGCACTTCGAGCAAGCCGATGGCGCTGCTGAGCGAGACGGCCGGAATGGACTGGACGGGCAAACGACCGACGCCAGCAACCAGGGCGGGAGCGGGCGCTGCTGGCAATACCATCTGGGTGATGAGCGCGTGAAGCTTCTGGGTCAGCGCGAGAAAGTCCGGGTGGTGCTCGTCGCGCGGATACGGCAGCGCGTTGTCGAGCACGGCGCGAATGCTGCCCGGATGCGCGCCCATCACCACCAGGCGCGTCGCCATGAAGACTCCTTCGTCGATGCTGTGCGTCACCATGAGGATGGTGTTCACGGGGGTGGTCTTGCTGGTGTAGAGATCGATCACTTCATTGCGCAGCGTCTCGCTGGTGAGCACGTCCAGGGCGCTGAACGGTTCGTCCATGCAGAGAATCTCCGGTTGGACGGCCAGCGCGCGGGCCAGTCCGACCCGCTGCTTCATGCCGCCGGACAGTTCCTTCGGGTAGGCTTCCTCGGAACCCGCCAGGCCCACCGCCTCAATCACCTGCCGCACGCGCTTCTCCCGGTCGGTGGCGGCCAGCGGCAAATGCGACAAGCCGACCGCGACGTTCTGCAGCACGGTCAGCCAAGGGAACAGCGCGAAGTTTTGAAACACCAGCGCCGTCGATGGATTCAACCCAACCTGCACTTGACCGCGATACAGGATTTGCCCCGCGGTCGGCGGCTCCAAGCCGATGATGGCGCGCAGGAGCGTCGATTTGCCGCAGCCCGACGGCCCCAGGATGGCGACGACTTCGTGCTCGCGGATTTCGAGGTTGATGTCGTGGAGAATCTCCACGCTCCCGCCGCCCGCGCCGGGGAAGGACTGGAACACGTTGCGGATTTCCAGGAGTGGCGTTGCCATAATCAGGTTTCCAAGGTGAAGCGGGTTTGCGCCAGGTGACTGAGCGGCCGCCAGACGAGCCGGTTGAAGCCCACGACCGTCACCGCCATGATGCCCACCGCCGCGGCGAGGACGTGAAAGTCGCCGCGTTCCGTCGCCTGGCTGATCGCCGCGCCCAACCCCGTGGTCATGAGCGTCTGGCCGTGATACTTCATGTATTCCGCGACGATGCTGGCATTCCACGCGCCGCCCATTGCGGTAATCCAGCCAGTGAGCAGGCTCGGAAAGACGGCGGGCAAAATGAGCTGCTGCCAGCGATGCCGCCACGAGAACCGCGCCAGCCGCGACACTTCCCAGAGTTCACGCGGAATCGCGTTGCTGCCCGCGATGACGTTGAAGAGGATATACCACTGCGTGCCCAACAGCAGCAGCACGACCGAACTGATCCCCAAGCCCGTGCCGAACACCAGCATCGCACCCACGACCACCGGGAAGATCATCGGCGCCGGGAAACTTGCCGCCATCTGAATGACGGGTTGCATGGCGCGCGACCAGCGCGGATGGCGGCCAATCATGACGCCCACGGGAATCGTCCAGAGCGAGGCCAGCACCACCGCAAGGGCGACGCGCAGAAAAGTCGCCGCAGTGCTGCCGAGCAGCTGGAGCCACTCACTGCCCGTGAGCGCCATCAGCAGGTGGACATATTTCACCGCGCCAAACAGGACTCCCGCGCCGAGGGCGGCAACGAGCAGTCGCTTTGTCCAGCGCCGCGTGTTCACCGCGCGAGAGTCTGGCGCTTCGGGGCGAGTCACGGGCGCGACCGCAGGAGGATTGCTCCGCCGCTGGAAGAACCTCCACGACTGCGACCCCGCCCGCCAAACCCGCGACCGTCGGATCCGTTCCCAGAGCCACGAGCCGGACACGGCGGTCGTTTCTTCATCGGTGAACTTGTGCGACCACGCCACCAGCGGACGCCAGACTACTTGGTCAACGAACACAATCATGCCAAGCATCGCCAGCACGCCCAGCAGTTGCGCCCGCCCATCGCCGCGCTCGATGGCGAGGCTCATATACGAACCGAGGCCCGGCAGCCGGAAATCGTGTTCACCCAGCACGAACGCTTCACTCACCATCAGAAAGAACCAGCCGCCGGCCATGGACATCATGCTGTTCCAAAGCAGTCCGGTGGTGGCAAAGGAGAGGTCGAGCCGGAAGAACCGTTCCCACCACGACATCCGGGCCAGGCGGGCGACCGCCACCAAATCCGGCGGCACGGATTTCAACGACGAGTAAAACGAGAACGTCATGTTCCACACCTGTCCCGTGAAAATCATCAGCACTGACGCGATTTCGAGACCGACGTTTTGATGCGGAAACAGGTAAACCAGGCCGAGCACGAATCCCGGCAGGAAGCCCAGCACCGGGATGCTCTGCAGGATATCGAGCACCGGTAACATCATCCGCTCGGCACCGGCCACCCTTGCCATCGCGTAGCCATAGACCATCGTGAACAGGAACGACACGCCGTAAGCGATGACGCCACGCGACAGGCTGAGCAGCGTGTAGAGCGGCAGATAACGCGCCTCCAGATGAATCTCCGGGACTTGTTGCAGCGGGCCGCTCCATTCGTGCGCCACCGTGACGAGCGCATAGATAAGCGCGGCCAGCAGCCCGGCCATGGCCAGATCAACCCAGCCGAAGGCGCGCGGTGTTCGGATGAATTGTCTGTCAGTAACCACAGGGTCTCACGCAATGAATTTGGCGATGACGTACGCCACGGCTGCCGCGAGGCTGCCGACCAGAGCCGTCTGCAACGCGCCCTTCAGCTTCGGATCGCCAGTCGTGGGAGCCGGGAAGCAGGCAAATCGCGAGGGCCAGGGAACCAAAATACGACACCAAGGCCGCGGGGAGGATGAAGGCGAGAAGCGTTCGTCTTGAAAGGGTGCCGAAGAAAAAGGGATGGAGGCCGCGAAAGGGTGCCACAGCCGTTCAGTCTGGCATGGCCGAGCCGCGCCTTTCCAGAACCATTTCCATTCCAGCGGCGCTACCGGTCGCCAGCGGGCGACGAAATCAACGCTGGGCCGGCTATGGCAGGCGCGAATGGCGTTGAATGGAGGCGGGTTTCGTGACAGACGCGAAACTGACCCGCGCCACACACTCCGTAAGGCCCGCTCCCAGCGGGCAAACTCCAGAAAGGATGTTATCATGAACTGTCCAGCTCTCGGGCTGCGAGTCGCCAGTGTGATCTTCGGCCTCATGGGCCTTGGCCAGCTGATCCGCATCATCGTCTGCGCAAATCTGCAGGTCGGCAGCTGCCAGATCGGCCGATGGTGGGGCGTTGTCGCCGTCATCGTCCTCGCCGCGCTTTGCGTATGGCTGTGGATGCTCGCATCCAAGGCCGCCAAATCGAAGGTCGAAGCCCCGCCGGCCAAGCCCGCCGCCTGAGCGGCGCCCGCCGGCCCTCGGTCCCAACGGGATCGCTGCCGCGTTTGCGGCTGAATCCTGGCCCCGCCTTCTTCTGTCGGCTGGGCCGACAGTTTTGTGTGCAGCCTTTCGGTCCTCTTCTTCCTGTTTCGCGGAACCAACAGCGGAGCCGAAGCAGCCTTTGCCTGATTTCCAGATTGCCCGCCCGCTGAAGCGTCATTTCCCCACAAACCCCGCTCACATGACTACACTCAAAAGACTCCGGGTTCTTTCGCTTATTGGTTGGCTGTACATCGTATGCCTCGCCTGCTCCGGGTACATTCCGGGCTTCCGTGGCGCTAAGACCAACCCGTTTGTTATCGTCGCACTCATCTTGATCCTCGCCGCACTTGAACTCATCAGGTGGGAGCTTCGCGACCTTAGAGAATCCGTCACGAAAAAAGATCCGTAGCCCCCCGCCGTGAGCGCACCCTGCGGGCGGCGGCTGGGGCAGCGACGCGATCTACTGCCGCTCTGCCTCCCGCATCAGGCTCGGCCCTGGCTACCGCGACAGCTTCCTCGGCTTCCGCTTCGCCCTCAGTTCAGTCCGGTAGGGGGTGAGCTGAGGCGAGCGGGCGCAAGGGGCCAGCGGCCTTCTGGCGTTGGATGGTGGGTGTCACCCTTGAGTGTCACCCTTGAGCCCAAATCTCTCCGCACTCCGAGGAGTGCGCGCATAAAAATCCCGCGCCTTCGCGAGCAGTTGAGCATCGGTCAGATGGTGCGCATCGATAATCAGCGCGCCGGTGATCCGCCGGGCCAGCTCCGGGTGATGGATTTTCAGCCACGCAACGAATTGGTCCATCTCGTCGGCCGTGCCGGTGCCGCTGCCAAAGATCAGGATCTGGCCGGCCTCCTTCAAGGCATCGGCAACCGGCCCGAAAAAACTGTGGGATGCCGGTTTTTCCTGGCCTCGCGAAAAGCCGTCGAAGCTGTGCGCGTGGCTGATGGCGTCGTCCGTCTGGTGGGGCCGGATCTGTTCAGCCACCGTGCCGTGGATCTCGGACCGGAAAATGCGAGCTTCATGGTGACTGATCACCACCAGCCAACGGGCTTCCTGCTCGTTCGCCTCGGGCCGGGTCTTCTCGGATCGCTCAAGGAAGTCGCGGATTTTCATGAGCTCATCCGTCTCGGCGACATCTTTCGTGCGGGTCGGCGGCAGGACCAGAGTTTGGCCGTTGCGTGTCACCTTGAGGTTACCGTTGGGTTCCTCTTCGACCTGACCGAGCTGGCGAAACAGGGCGTGAACTTCGTGCCACCCTAGATTGTGCGAAACCGGATGTTGGAAGATCGTCTGATAGGTGCGCAGGTGCGCGCCCGTGAGTGCCGGGGGCGGGTTCATGTTGTCCAGCATGGGTGCAAAAATCTGGGAGCGCAACTCCGTGAGGTCGCGCTTGCCTCTTAAGTCGGCAGGCATCGGTGACCACCCCTTGCCAATCGATTCTTGACGCGGGTGCCTCACCCAGCCTCGCCATGAGGTCAGCGTTTGCACGGCGGCAAACCGGTTGTCTCCCAGCCAGCGCAGCCGCGTCATGCCGTCAGTGTCGCGCACAACGGCAGGCCGCACCAAGGCACGCTATTTCGCCTTGAGGCGGGCCGCAGAACGCTGGGCGCGTTGCAGCACGTTCCCAAGATCGATTTCGAGCGCGGCTGCCATCCGCAGCATCGTGTCGAGGCTGGGGTTGCGCATCCCGCGTTCGACGTAGCTCACCATTTGTTGCGAAAGGCCGCCCCGTTCCGCGACGGCATTCATCGAAAGGCCGCGTCGTATACGCTCGGCCCGGAAGATGGCAGCGACTTCGGCAGCAAGGGCGTCGAAGTATCTTTGTGTGAACACGGGCCTAAACTATCGTGAGAAGTGAATTGACAGTGCATCTCACAATTGTGAGAAGTGGGCCGTGTTCGCCCGTCGACTTGGCCTCGATCCGTCCGCGAATGGCGCGAAGTGGAGTGACGACGGGGCGAGGAAGCTCGGCGCCGCCGCGGTCTTCGGCTCGGTCGTCGTCGCCGCCTGCGCCCTCTCGCTGCTGGCCATCACGCCGCGGGTGGTTTTCTGGCGGGATTATCCCGGCACCTACGAAGCCGTGAAGGTTCCCCCCATGCTGGCCCAGCTCAAGGATCCCGGCAATTGGGACCGCGCCCTCTGGACCGACCCGTCGTTCAACGCCAGCCAGACCCTGCGCTGGCGCCTGCTGCCGCCCGTCGTCGGCCAATTGCTGCACCTGCCGCCCCGCGCCTATCTCGGCCTGCCCTGGGTGGGTCTGACGCTGCTGGTGGGTGCCTGCCTCCATCACCTGCAGGGCCGGGGCGTGGGTGGCTGGGGTTTGCTGGCGGTCGGCGTGCTGGTGGGCACCAGCTCCGCCTTCTTCAGCTCCTCGTGCGCCCTTGGCTACTTCGACCCTTTCTACCTGCTGGCCCTCGTCATCTTCACCTTCACCCCGTCCCCCGTGCTCGCCGCCGGCATGTGCGCCCTGGGGCCATGGGTCGATGAAAAGTTTCTCCTGATGCTGCCGGCGTGCCTCAGCCTGCGCTGGGTCCGGCAACCCTCGTGGAAATGCGCGGCGTGGTTCGCTGCAGCGATCTCCCCCTACTGCCTCGTCAGGCTTGTCTCCCTAGCCTGCGGCGAAAGCAGCGTGGCCCGCCAGATCGCCATGCAGGGCGCGGTCTTCGCCGACTACGCGCCGGCGCTGCCGCTGGGCTGGTGGTACGGGTTCCGGCTGGGCTGGGTCGCCGTCGGGATCGGGCTGGCCGCGGCCTGGCGGGCGCTGGGGTGGAGGGCCGGGTCCCTGATGGCGGCCTCCTTCTTGGCGGCGGTCGGGGCGGTCTCCTTCCTCGCTTGGGACACCACCCGGTCCATCGCGATGGCGCTGCCCTTCCTCGTCGCCGGGGCGGGGGAGCGCCGGCTCCGGCCGTGGCTGGCGTGGCTGGCCGCGCTCAACCTGCTGCTGCCCGCGGCCTACGTGTGGTGCGGGCACCCAGTGACCGTCCCGCTCACCTCCTTCCTGCTGACGCGCCAGACCCGCCCGTGAGGCGCCCGGCCGCACGCAGCAGACGATCAACAACCACCAGCGCTCCCCCCGATCATGCGGCAGGCACAGACCATCCTCGATGCGAACGGGCGCGAAATCCAACCGGCGCACCGCTGCCGGCTGGCGGTGCGGAACACAGCCATCGCCACTGCCGGTGAGGCACCGACACCCGCGCCGGCGGAGTCGGCGCAGGTCAGCGGCTGCCGCCGGGCGTTCCAGGTGGTCGACGCGATGCTGGGGGTGGCCTTAGCCGTGGCCGTGATCGCGCTCCTGGCCTTCGGGTTCGTCTGGCTGCTCGGCGTGCTGTTCGGGCGGCGCGGCGACAACTGACACGGTCCGAGATGAGCCGCCCCACGCCCGACGCATTGTCACCCGCGCAGTCCTTCGCCTGCCGAAGGGGAGAGGCGGCGCGGACCCTCGCTGCGAACGCGACGGTTCCCCCGGCCCCGGGGCAGGCGCACCGACCGTGAAGCCATGCCCTGAGCCGCTGAATCGTCTCGCCCTTGTGGCCGGGGTCACCGGGCTGGCCGCTGGCCTGTCCCTGCCGACCCACGTTCATGATGCGGAAAGGACGCCATGCGGCGTTACAGCTGGCTCCTAGCCGCAGTGGTGGCCGCGCTGGCGGCCTTGGTCCGCTGGTGCCCCTCGACGAGAATCCGGGATAACGACGCCGTCGGCGTGCTGACGGCCATCCTGCGCGTGCCCGGGATGGTCGACCAGCTGCGGGACCCGTGGGTGGGCCTGGCCAACGGCCGGCGCTTCTCCAGCTACTTTTTCGTCGCCACCCGCTGGCGCATCCTCCCTCCCCTCGTCGGCCACGCGCTCCACCTGACGCCCAAAGCCTACCTGAGCCTCCCCCCCGAGCCGGCGCGTGGTGCGTCCTCCTCCTGGGGGCATGGTACGCCCACAGGATGGGAGGCAACCGCGCGGCGTGGGTCGCCGCGCTCGGGCTCGCAGGGTCGGCGGCGTGGCTGTCCTCGGTCGAGATGGTGCAGTTCGACGGCTGGTACCTGGCGCTGCTGCTCGTCGCCGCCTT
>Ga0116107_1000924_pt1 | contig 19805 bp, 14 predicted proteins | sample June2015DPH_6_10_FD_88969 | JGI IMG/M metagenome (GOLD analysis project Ga0116107, IMG submission 88969) | Peatland microbial communities from SPRUCE experiment site at the Marcell Experimental Forest, Minnesota, USA - June2015DPH_6_100 | ecosystem: Environmental > Terrestrial > Soil > Wetlands... | reverse complement strand
TTCTTCACGATGCCGATCAGCATAATGATTCCGACGAAGGAATAAATATTCAGCTCCTGCCTGAACAATAACAACGTGGCAAGCGCTCCCACCCCTGCCGAGGGCAATCCTGAAAGGATCGTGATCGGATGGATAAAACTTTCGTATAGGATTCCCAGGACCATGTAGATCACGAAGATTGCCAGGACAAGCAGCACACCCATCCCTTTCAACGACGATTCGTACGCCGCAGCCATGCCTTGGAACAAGGTAGTGACTCCGGCCGGAAGGCTTTCGTGCGCCACTTGCTGGATAGAATCGACCGCCTGCCCCAGCGAAACGCCGGGTTGCAGATTGAAGGATAAGGTGACCGCCGGGAATTGGCCATAATGCGCGACGGTCAGAGGCCCGACACCCGTTTGCAGGCTGGCAAGCTGATTCAGCGGCACCAGGTTCCCGGTCAGCGATTTCACATAGAGTAATCCGAGGGCATTCGGATCGCGCTGGAACTGAGGCATAACCTCCAGGATGACGTAATAGTCGTCCGTGGAGGTATAGATCATCGAGACCTCCTTGGAGCCATATGCCGAATACAAGGTGTTTTCAATCAGATCCGAAGTGACATTCAAGGAGGAGGCCAGATCACGGTCAATATTCACGGTCACTTGGGGATTGTTGAGTTGGAGATCGCTGGATACGTCCACCAATCCTGGGATTGCGCGCATTCGCTTTTCGAAATCCGCACCCACACGGTACAACTGCTGGAGATCAGGGCTTTGAATTGTGAATTGGTAAAGGCTTTTCGTCATCATCCCCCCGATTCGTATCAGGGGAGGATTCTGAAGATAAGTTTTCATTGAGGGAATTGCATTGAGCTTGGGGCGTAAGCTTTCAATGACCTGTTCCGGGGTCACCGAGCGCTGGTCGCGCGGTTTCAACCGGACCATGAAGCGTCCGGAATTCCCCCCTTGGACCATGGACATAAATGCGTCGACATACGGACTGGAGCGAACGACGTCGTCTACCTGCTTCTGCAGCTTGACCATCCCCTCGTAGGAAATATCCTGCGGCGCCTCCGTGGTGCCCGAGAGCATTCCTTGATCCTGGTTCGGGACGAATCCTTTCTGCACAAATCCATACAGATAGATTGTCGCTGCCAGAGTCCCCACGGCGACGATCAGCGTTATAAAGCGGTGGCGCAGCACGCCCCGCAAGGTCCAGCCGTACGCATCTCGCGCAGCCTGGAAGCCGCGTTCAGTCACTCGATAAAACGCACCTGTGTTTTCGGATTCGGGCTTCAGGATTCTGCTCCCTAACATCGGAGTCAGGCTCAAGGCAACAAACCCTGAGATCATGATTGCGACCATGATCACAACGGCAAATTCATGGAACAGCCGGCCCATAATTCCGCCCATGAACAGCACGGGAATAAAAACGGCCGCCAGCGATATCGTCATTGAGATGATGGTGAATCCAATCTCTTTGGCGCCGTCGATTGCGGCTGCGAACCGCTCTTTTCCCATTTCCATGTGGCGCACGATATTTTCCAGCATGACGATTGCATCATCGACCACGAAGGCGACCGACAGCGTCAGGGCCATTAAGGACAGATTGTCCAGCGTATATCCAAGCAGGGACATGGCCGCGAAAGTCCCGATGACCGACAGGGGCAATGCAAGGCTGGGGATTATCGTTGCGGAGATATTGCGCAGGAAGAGAAAGATCACGAGCACGACAAGCACGACCGTCAAGAGCAGCGTAAACTCCACATCGTTCACGGATTCCCGGATAGACTGCGATCGGTCCAGCAAAATGCCCATGTTGACCGACGGCGGCAGGAGTTCATGGAATTTCGGGAGCAGATTTCTGATAGAGTCCACGATCTCCACAGTGTTGGTGCCCGGCTGCTTCTGAACGCCGAGAAGAACCGATCGGGCAGCCATATTTGCGTCGTTAAACCAGGCCGCTGATTTGTCGTTCTCTATGCTGTCGATGACTTGCCCCAGATCCTGGAGCCGGACAGGTGAGCCGTTCCGGTACGTGACTATAAGGGAACGGTATTGTTCGGCGTTCGTGAGCTGGCCCGTCGCCTGGACCGTGTAGGCCTGCCTGGCTCCATAGAGAGTGCCGCTCGGTATGTTCACATTGTGCTCGTTGATCGCCAGTTCCAGGTCGGCCAGGGAAAGATGGCGAGCGGCCAGAAGATTCGGATCGACCTGCGCACGCACTGCATATTTGGTCGACCCCCATACATTGACCAACGCTACGCCGGAAAGCATCGAAATGCGCTGGGCGATCATATTTTCCGCATAGTTATCGAGAGTGGAAAGCGGCATGGTCGAAGAATTCATCGAAAGGATGATGATCGGCTGATCGGCCGGATTGACCTTGCGAAAAGTCGGAGGGGTCGGCATGCCGGGCGGCAGAAACCTCTGGGCTGTGGCAATTGCAATCTGGACATCCTGAGCTGCGGCATCCAGGTCGCGGTCGAGCGTAAACTGCAGAGTGACATTTGTGAACCCGAGAGAACTCGAGGAAGTCATGGAATCGACTCCCGATATCGTCGAGAACTGTTTTTCCAACGGAGTCGCCACAGATGCCGCCATCATTTCAGGGCTTGCGCCGGGAAGGCCTGCACTCACCTGGATGGTCGGAAAATCCACATTCGGCAGATCGCTGACAGGAAGAGTCCGGAATCCAACAACTCCGAAAATGATGATCCCCATCATGACCAGCGTCGTCATCACAGGACGTCGTATAAACAATTCAGTAATATTCATAGCCAGCCTTCCAAAAATGAACCCCTTACTATCCTCTTATACGACGAATATTTCAAAGCCTTTTCACATGAAGGTACACGGATGATTAAACCTTGTGCCCCAATTATAAAGACCGTCCAAGATGACGAACACGTTTGATGTGGGCGTGGACGGCTTGGATTTTGTGGTCAAGGCGATGAGGGACGAACTTAAGCGATCTGCAGTTCTCTCAGCAACCTGGTCCGGATGGTTTCCAATTCCGATTCATAGCTCTGCCGCATTCTCTTCAATTCCTGCTGCCACTCCCCGTTTTCGTTCAGATTGGGACGCGGCGCGGACCCGGAAATTCCAAGTTTTCCCATGCTTTGCACAGCCGATACTCCAAACTCCACAGACTTCACCCGTTTTTCACGCTCAAATTTGTCCACGATCGAGTGAACATCTTCCCCTGCTTTGCGGACCAGGGAACTCTTCGAAGGTGCGATCAGGTTGATTCCCTTCAGCGCCCTTTCGGCCTCGTCCGGATCCCCCTCCATGCGCATTGCGCGGCAAAAACTCGCAGCCAAGGAGCGACGGACGATCTGTCCCGGTTCGGCTCCTAATTTGTCAACTTCGCCGATCATTTCGTCATCGCCGATCAGGCAGCGCAGGTATTTGCCGGCGATGGCTTCTCCCAAAGGCGCATATTGCTTTTCCTTTTGTGCGGCAATTTCCTCCGAAGTCAATTCCGGCAGCGACGATATCCGCTCCATCGCAATCTCAAAAGCGCTCTTGATTCTTTCTTCTTCCACGCAGCACTCCTGAAATCACCTTCAGTAAAGAAGGTTTCTGACATATCGAAAATTGTCCTGCACTTCTTCCCTGCCGCTGATGATTCCCGGGTGGCCATACGCATGCCCAGATAGAAGATATTCGATTTCGAGCTTGGACAGTCGCTCGATGGTTTGCCGAAGAATCAGCGGGTCCCCTCCAGGGAGATCTGCCCGACCTGTGCTGCGGTAAAAAATGCAGTCTCCCGCAATCAGTACCTGCCGGTCAGGCCAATAGATGGTCACATGCCCCGGTGTATGGCCCGGCGAGTGAAAAATTTTGAGAACAACCGCTTTTGATTTGCCCAATTCCAAGGTTCCTTCGTCCAGAAAAAGGTCCACCTTGCCTCCCAAAGCGGAATAGGCGGGCTCGTCGGCCTCGTGCATTGCGACCAATGCTTGATACTCGCTTCGAAGGACAACCGCAGACTCCGAATGGTCCGGGTGGCTGTGGGTGAGGATGACGAGTCCGACCGGCGCACCGGCTAACCCGTCTTTATCCATCGCTTCGAGCAACCGGTCCAGACCGGATTCCCGATAATACGGCGTGACCAGATGGCCGGGGTCTACCACGACGTGTTTGCCTCCATCCAGCGCGCCCGCAAATACATAGGAGTTGCAATTGTTGTCGTTGCCCTGCCACGGGTAAGCATAAAGATTCTCGAATAGCTTCATATTCTTTGTAACTCCGGGTCTGCGAGTCTTTGAGGTCAGGGCCTGTGATAAAACAAGTGATGCACTTCGGCGCGAGCGCCGGGCGGGCAGATGCAAGGCGGCGCAACGCAGGCGATGCGATGACATCGTCGAGGAGCGCCAACACAGCAGATGCCCGCCCGCCGCCGCGCCCCTTCGGGCTGCGGCCCGCAGGCCCGCTGACTGCGTTGCTCACTCCTCACATACTAGCCGGTATGCTCGTCGCTCGCGCCTTGCCAGCGGGCCTGGGGGCCTGCAGCGAAGTGCGTCACTTATTTTGTCACAGGCCCTTAGAGACATGCCTCAAAGACTCGAAGGCCCAAAGCATGGATCCAATTAGGACTATTCAGCTGCAATTGGTTATTCCTATCGCGGCGATTCAGAACAGGATTGGCCGGCTGCAACAAGCCGCTTTTTCTGCAGTTGCCGATAGACAATCCGAAGTGTTGCCAGGACAGGAACCGACAGGGCCATTCCCGGGATTCCAGCGACCTGCCCGCCCGCCAGAACCCCAAAAATGACAACCAGAGGATGTAATTCCGTACCGGAACTCATGAGCATCGGCGACAATACATAATCCTGGAGAAGGCGAAACGCAGCCAGGAACACGGCGATCCAGAGAAGGTGACCGAAACCGCTCAATCCTGCGACCAGCAGAATGATGACAGCCGAGGTCAACGGTCCAACAAAAGGCACGAATTCAAAAAAGAATGCGATCGCTGCCAGCAGCAGTCCATACGGAAGCCCGATGATAGAGAAGAATGTGGCATAAACAACGGACGCCGCCAGTCCCAGCAGGACAAGAGCGCGCATGTACTGAGCCAGCAACAAGTGCAAATCATTGGCGATTTCATCGAACATCTCGCGGCTGGACCCTTGACTGACCGTATCCAAAAATGATGCGAGCAGGTTCCTTCCGTCTTTCAAAAAGAAAAAGCTCAGGATAGGGACCAGCACGATGAATAAAACTATCTCGGCATGGGATACCACTTTCAGCACGGCAGCGGATATCGGCATTATCCAATCGCGGAAATGCATAGCCAATTGCTGCTGAATTTCGGAGACGATCCTTACCCACAGCCCAAGTTTATGGCTGTCGACAGGCTGCTCGAGCCTGGAAAGAAGTTCCGGAATTCTGGATGCCAGAGCATTCGCCTGAACCGCTATGCGCGACCCTATCTCCGCTCCGATCGCGACCAGAACTCCAAGAAGCAACAGATAGACAATCGCCAGAGAAGGAAGCTTCGATCGCCCGGGCAGGCGCTGGTCGAGGAAATCAACTAATGGCCAAAGCAGATACGCGAACAGCAGAGCCACAATAAAAATGAACAGCGTTTCCCCGATCAGATAAACCGTTCCGATGAGCAGGAGAATGAAGATCCCTGTCCATACGTATCGTGCAGCTCGCGCATCAAGGCCCAGCATAGTACGATCATAGCAACGGAATGGCTTAAGACGCAACTACGCCGTGCCTTCGCTTCTTGCGCATTCGGGACAAAACGGGATTCTTTCCCTTTTCCAAATTCGCTGTTTCGGTTGGGCCGGATCTCTCTCACTTTTAAAGAGCAGAATCCTGGGACAAACGCTCTGGTCAGTTCCCGACGGGTTCCACGAGACCGTTCCCAAGTACGGCTCAGTGGAATACAATGCTTTTCGGAACAAAGTCAATCAACAGGGGAGAAAACCGACGGACCCACGAAAAGGCTGCTCTGGATTCGATCGGCCGGCTTATCATGCGCAAATATCCGAGCGCGTCGCTCAGAAATCCCGATACCCCGGTTTATGAAACATCCTCGGATTAAGGCAATCCTTGCACTGTTTCTCTGCTGCGCGCAGGGCCTTTCACAGCCGCAACAAAAGAGCGAAGGAGAGGGTTTTCGATTCTCCGTCCAGAGCCAGCTCGTCGAGGTGTATCTCACGGTTACCAGGGGGAATCAGCTGGTTCCGAATCTTAAGCTCTCAGACTTCAAACTCATGGAGGATGGGATTCCCGTCACCGCGGATCGTCTCGACAATCAGGAGGTCCCGCTCCAGATCGTGCTGCTCGTCGATGTCAGCGAGAGCATCCGGGACTCCCTGAAAACCACTCAGGATGTCGCGATCGCTTTTGTCGATGGTCTCAACCCGAAGGACCGCGTGATGCTCGTCCTCTTTAATTCTGAAATCCGTGCTTTCGAACAGACGACGGACGATCGCAAACGGATCGTAAACGAAATAAAAAACGCTCAGGCTCAGGGGATGACGAGGCTGTATGATTCAATGCTGCTGGGAATGCAATACCTCAATGGAAAACCCGGCCGAAAGGCGATCGTTTGCTTCACCGATGGAGAAAACACTTCGGGGACGTCTTCACGAGCCGCGGTGCTGAACGCCGCGGCGCGATTCGGGTACCCAATTTACACCATAGGAACCGGCGCCGGACTCGAGCTCACAAGCCTGCAAACTCTTCTTCGGGAATTTGCAGACATCAACGGCGGGAGGGCGTTCTTCATTCAGAGTGTTCATAAACTCCGGGACGCTTTCGCAGAGGTGGCCACGGAACTTCGCTCCGCCTACGTTCTCAACTATTACACCCGCATACCGCCGGACGGCCGGTGGCATGACCTTAGCATAAGCACTGCAGATCCCGGATACACGGTCCATGCACGGAAAGGCTTCTTTGCCACCCGCACGGAATGAGGAGGAATCAAGAATTCAGGAGTCAGGAGTCAGAATTCAGCAGAACTCCACGAGTCGCGCTTTTGACTTGTGCCTTCTGTCTTCTGACCAATCATTCTATTTTATCCGCTCCGCTGCTCACTTTTTTTCGCTGAAGCTGTATAGCGCTTTGGCCGTGCGGATGTATATGCTTCCGCCCCCGATAGCAGGCGTGGCCTGACACTCTTCTCCGAGATCGTTGACTGCCAGCACCTCCCACTGCGGATCGGCCCTCAGCACGCTGACTTTCCCATCCTGACTTACCAGATAGACCTTCCCATCGGCTGCCACCGGCGAAGAGAAATACGCGGCGATCGCGTCCTTTGACCGGCCGGTTTTATAGACTTCTCCGGTGCCGGGATTCAGGCTGGTCACAATGCCGCCGTCTTTGACGGTATACAGAACATCCCGATAGACCAACGGCGAAGTGATTTCTGAATAGTCCTTCTTATAGCGCCAAACCAGATGCGTCTCCGTTTGATCGCCGATGCCCCCCCGCCCGCACTGCTACCAGACCGTGTTCCGATACGCTCTCCCGCAGAATCTCGTTCCATTCATCCTCCGTCAGAAATCCATCGCCATTCCGGTCTGCCCACCCGAAATGGTCGCCCCAATCGGGATCCACGCTCGCTTCTTCTGCTGAAATTTTGCCGTCTTTATTTTTGTCCAGCTTCGCGGCTATCGTATCCCATGGAGGGTATGCCGGTTTGTCTGCCCCCCACGAGGTGACGAATATCAATCCATTCGCCAGTGCCGGAGTCGATATCGGCGCGGTTCCCTGCTTCCCAACCCACCATAGGTTTTCGCCCGTATCTATTGCGTACGCGTCGATCCGGTATGCCCCAGCAACTATCACCTGCGCCTTGCCGTTTTGAGGCGTCCACACGATGGGCGTGGAGTATGCTTCTGTTTTCGCCTGGGGCCGATCCTTGCGCCAACGCAGGCGCCCGGTGTCTTTATCCAAGGCGATGATAAACCCCTCGCTCTTTTGATCACAAACCAACACCAGGGTATTGCCGTGAATGATCGGCGAAGATGATATTCCGTAGAAGCTGTGAAATGGCCCGAGCTTTAGCCGCCATCGCGCCTTGCCATCCAGAGAATAGGACACAATGCCGAAATCCGGGAAGAATACATAGAGGTTCCTGCCGTCCGAAGCAGGTGTTGGCGTGGCGGTGTCATTTCCTTTGAATATTTTCTCCGTACGATCCCGCAGAATCTCCCGCCGCCAGACCACTTTTCCCGTCGCACGGTCCAAACAAACCGTGATCAGCTTCTGGCCTTCGCTTCCGGTGACGATAACCCGGTCCGCGGTCAAGATCGGCGACGATCGCCCGAATGGCACCTCGCTTCGCCAGTCAATATTTTTCGCCGGGCCAAACGTCACCGGCAACCCCGTTGCGTTCGAAACACCGCTGCCGTTAGGACCGCGAAAACGGCTCCAATCCTCGGCCGAGCCCGTCGTGGCCACCATCAGCACGAAAATCAACAGGGGTCTTGCCATGATGCTGCTCCTTTCAACCCGTGGGAAACCGTCAAGCCGCAAAAAAGTTGGGTTGATTCTAACACCACCCACGAAATACACGAAGAACGCGAAAGAAGCTGTAGTTGTCTCGTGCTCTTCGTGTATTTCGTGGTTATTTCATCAATTGTCTGCGCTGGTTGGCCGGGAATTTTTCGATAGCATACCGGAGGGCTGTACGCGGCATGCGCCCTTTGCGGACGTCGATAAATTTATAGACCTCCTCGGGAAACGGCTTGCTTGCCACCTTCAGCATCCAGCCAAAGCCTTTCTGAACCATATCATCGTCATCCAGAAGAAGGGCATCGGCAGTCTTGAACGCCTCCTCAAGTAACAGACCTTTCCGCAGCGATTGAATCAGGCAAACGGCACTTGCCCGGCGAAGCCAGCGGTTTTTGGATTTTGTCCACTGATATGTTCGGGAAACCGACTCGGGAAATTTTCTCACAAAAAGGCCAAGAGGGCCGCAAGAGAGGCTGTCACAGGCAGCCCAATCGTGGACATAGTTTTTAAGCCAGAACTCGAAGCGGTCAATATCCTTTGAGTTGAAGTCAGCGCTGAGTCTTAAGCTCCAGTCGAACGCCAGGGAGTTCACATATCTTTCATTCGAAGCGAGAAGTCGCTCGCACGCGTCAAGGATTTCGCGCGCCGAGTAATGCTGGTACCGTTTGTAGCATGACGAAAAAATTTTTCGGAGAACAGGAGTTCTCAACCCTACAGGATTGTCGAGCCGCTCTTTGAAGAATCGTTGGTAGTTGATCTGATTTTCAGGCTTGTTGTAGCGGGCTGCTTCCTGTTTCAGGGTGGCCAGGATTTCTTCGCTTAGAAAAGGCATGGACACCTCCCCCTAATTCTCTTCAACGAAGAAAACGGATGTAACCGCGGGGAGAACAAGGCGTACCCTGGTCGCAGGCTGACCGGCATTTTCCGAAATCGAAACCTGAGCTTTGGACCTTTCTCCTGTATGCGGATTCCAGATCGCAAGATTCTTCTTTCCGCGCAAAACGACGTCGGCGTCCACCGGATTGTCCGAGGAATTGGCAAAGAAATAGATATCCCGCCCATCCTTGATTTTGTGTATGTACGTCAGAGCCCCTTCATACGCGCGGTTCATTTTCACCGGCCACACCGGCGGCTGCTGAATATCAACATCTCTCACCGGAACCGCTTCCTTCAGGATGCCATCCAGTATTTTCGGTTCCGGCTGCGGGACGAAAAACGCCTTACCCCCCGACGCATTCGCATGAGCGAAGAAGGTTTTGAAGTCATCCGTATAGGCCCGGATTGCCGCCGTCATCGGCCCGTAGGCAGGAACACCGAAAAATTCCTTGAGGTGGTCATAGTAGGCTTGATACATGATCTCGATCAGCTTATCCACCGCTTGCGGGTCCAGGTAATCACACAGCCCGCGTCGAAGCGCAGGATCCAGATAGAAAAGCATGACCTTCCACCTTCCGGACGGGACCCGGCAATCGATCGCAGTCCTGCCCGGCAGCCGTTTATCGCTGATATCCACGCAATCCAGCGTGTCGAGATTCATCCGGACGGCCCCGATATAGATGCCGTTGGCAATAGGCGCCTGCAGTTCCACTTTTGCCGGCCCTGTTACGTCGCGTTCGACTTTCTCAAGGCTTTTAGCGACCAGCTGCGGATATTTGGCGGCGAATTGCCCTCCCGCCATGCCTGTCGGGAATTGCTGTTCATCGTATAAGACATCCAGTGGAAGATTGCCTTTCAGTCCTCGTTCGATTGCCAGCCTGTATAAACGGAAGTACTCATCGCTGAGGTAGACGACGTTGCTCGGGTCCCCCGGTCTCGCGCCGGTCGAGGTGATCATGAATCCGCCGTACGAGTTTGAATGAATGGCCTGATCCACCATTGTATTGACGATGTCATCCGAGATGTTGCCGAGGCGGAAGTCCAGCCAGGCGTGTCCGCGAAACTCGGTCGGAGGGTTTTGAAAAACCGAATACTCGACCTTGAGGTCCGGGGCGGAGGGCACATTTTGCGTCAGAGCCCAGCCGACAGACAGCGCAACGAACGCCGGAAGCAAAAGCAATCCGACTGAAGGCGATTTGCGGAATATCCAGGTCTTTTTCACAGGCGCGCTCCCGTGCAGAAAAATCGTCTGTCCAACATTCTCATCCAAAGGCTGCGATCGGCCAAACAAAAAAGCCGGGGAGAACAATGACGAGATTCGGTGATGAAGGGAGTCGAGTAACTCGAAGTTACAAAGAGCCAAAAACCGGACCCGCCTCATCCAGTCCTCAGCTAAAACCATATCGGATAAAAGTTTTTTGTAGGCGATTCCCCGGCAACTGCGTTCTCGTAGGGTATGTGTTTCACAAATAAAAGAGGGAGCTGTGTCAATGGCCTACGATTACAACGAAATATTTTCCACGATTAACAAATTCATTTTGGAAAATCCCATGGTACCTCTTTATCGGCTTTCCCAACGTCTGGAATGCAGCCATCCGATCATTGAAAAGGCGGTTTACCTGAATACATCTCTCTGTTTTCGAGACTATCGAAAACAGAAGCTGTTCGAACGAGTTCTGGTTCGGGTGAAAGAAGGCCGTACCGCAAAAGACATCTCAAAGGAAATCGGCTACAAGTGGCCCGAGCATCTTTGTCGGTTCATCAAAGATTACACGGGCCGCACTCTTATGCAGCTCAAGAGAGAATCCAGAGATACATTGATACGGGAACAGGCTGTCCCTATATTTCCTCTAGGAACAATTCCCAACGGAAAACGCTGAACCGGGAACGGGGAACCAATTGCGGACATAGCCCCCAGCGGTAAACGTGTGGTAGACTCGCCGGCGTACCGCTATGGATTCAGGGGGGAATCATGGCTGAGAGCAGAACCCGTCAATACATAATCACCGAAATGAAGCTTCCCGAATACAAGCAAAAGAGCGACGCCGCATATCCGGGTAAAGCCAATCACATCGCCTGGCTGGACAAAAATACCATCCCGGGGGCTTTCTACATCGAGTGCCTCTGGTTTCAGGAAGGAGCCGATGTAAACCGCGTGGAAGCGCACACTCATGATTTTGATGAGGTGATCGGCTTCTTTGGAACGAATCCAGCGGATCAACGCGATCTCGGAGGAGAGGTCGAGCTGTGGCTTGATGGCGAGAAACACATTCTCACCAACAGTTTCATCGCCTTTGTGCCGAAAGGAATGGTGCATTGTCCCCTCAAAATCAAAAGGGTTGACCGGCCGATTTTTCATTTCACCACCGGGCCGGGAGGCAGCTACACAAGGATTGCGCCGCCTGAGAAGTGACGAGCACAAAAAGAAAAAAGACCGACGCTTAGGCCCCGATTTCGAAATTGGAGATGACGCAATAAAAAGCGCCGAAGGCGCGACGCGGCGAAGCCCAGGGTGCAGGAGACTGCAACAGCAGGCTCCGGAACCCTGGGCATAGAGGGGGCCCAGTGGAGCCCTGTAAGGGCGACACAGGCTTTCTGTGCCGCCCTTACAGGGCTTTAACCGCTTCAACTGCAACCCAGGGCGAAGGCCGTGCGTGGCCTTCGCCCTGGGCTCTGCTGCGTCGCTCTTGCAGCGCTAAAGTCGAAGTGAGGACAGATGGCGCGGCACAAAAGGCAACTTCGGCGATGTTTGATTTTCACAGGGCAATCCCCTGAAAACGAACGAGAACGATCAAAGCTGAACAACACCAATTTCGGAATCGAGGTTAGGTAGACGCCAGCAGGCGAAACGCATCCGGCCGCGGATTCATCCGTGCGAGTCCGTGGAAATCCGCCTTTGTGAACAGGCATCTATCAATTTCCAAAGCTCCTATATAAAATCTTCTCTTGCAGTTTGTGTCCAGTTTACGCCGATGACCAGGAGTTCCTATGGAAGATATTTACGTGAAGGAGCTTGAACGAACTCGCATTCCGGATAAATACAAATGGGACTTGAGCGATATCTTCCCGACCGATCAATCATGGGCGGAAGCGAAACAAAAGCTTACAACCGAATTTCCCCGCCTCTCCGCTTTTCGGGGAAATTTATCCAAATCCCCCGGAGAGCTCTTGAGGTGCCTCGAGCTGGCAGACATTTTCAGAAAAGAGTGCACCCGTCTTGTCTGCTACGCCAGCATGAAATCGGATCTTGACACGCGAGATGCCAAGTATCTTGCAATCGATCAAGAAATGGGCCAGATCAGGTCTGATCTTGCTGCATTGGCTTCCTTTATTGAGCCCGAAATCCTGAGAATCGGCCCGGAACGAATTTCTGAATTCCTCCAACAAGAGCCGCGGCTTGCGGTCTATTGTCACATTTTCGACGACATACTCCGGAAGAGAGACCACACCGGAACCGAGGGAGAAGAGAAAATCATTGCCGAAGCGAATCTGATTGCGGACTCGCCAGTCAACATCAATAACATTTTTACGAATGCCGATTTCCCATTCCCCGAGATACAGCTAAAGGATGGAAGCACCGTCCGCCTCGATCAGGCGTCTTTCGAGCTGCGGCGGCGCTCGCCCGTCAGGGAAGACAGAAAGCAAGTCTTCGCAGCCTATCTTGGAAAATTCAACGACTTCCAAAGGACGCTCGGGGCCCAGCTGGCTTCAGAGGTGCGAAAGAACATGTTTTTCAGCCGGGTCCGTGCCTACGGCTCGTGCCTCGAACGTGCATTGGACAATCATAATATTCCCGTCGCCGTGTACCGGAGTCTGATATCCGGAGTTCATGCGCATCTGGACACACTTCATCGATACCTGCGTCTTCGCAGAAGGCTGCTCGGATTGGAGGAGCTGCATTATTACGATCTGTATGCACCGGTGGTCAAGGAGCTTGACCTGAATTATTCCTTTGACGAAGCCGTCGAGCATGTACTTGCTTCGCTCGCCCCTCTGGGAAACAGCTATCTGAATGTGGCGCGCAGAGCGCTTTCGAATCGCTGGATTGACGTCTATCACAACATCGGGAAAAGGTCGGGCGCGTACATGAACGGGGCAGCATACGACGTTCACCCGTATATGCTTTTGAATTATAACGGCACATACAATGACGTAAGCACGCTGGCCCATGAATTGGGGCATGCCATGCACAGCCACTTTTCGAATGCTACTCAACCTTATGCGCTCTCCCATTATTCCATTTTCGTGGCGGAGGTGGCCTCGACATTCAATGAGGCCCTGCTGCTGAACCATATGATGGAGACCGAAACGCGGGACGAGGTCCGGTTATCGCTGCTGTTCAATTACCTCGACAACGCCCGGGCGACTGTCTTTCGCCAGGCCCAGTTTGCGGAATTTGAGCTCAAGATCCATGAGACCGTTGAAGGGGGGACGGCGCTGACCGGCGATTTATTAAATACGCTGTACTCCTCCATTGCCCGGGAGTATTACGGACACGAAAAAGGCAGCTGCATTGTGGATGAGGAGATCCGGTCGGAATGGGCTTACATCCCCCATTTCTATTACAACTTTTACGTGTACCAATACGCCACTTCCTTCACGGCTTCCGCGGCGATTTCAGAAAAGGTGCTGGCCGGGGTGGATGGAGCGGTCACGAAATACATCGATCTGCTTTCGTCAGGTGGATCGGATTATCCGATCGAGTTGCTGAAGAAAGTCGGAGTGGACATGACAACGCCTCAACCTCTCGAATCCACCATGGTTCGCATGAACCGAATTATGGATGAAGCGGAAACTATCGCATCCAGGCTGGGCCGAATTTAACCACGAACCACACGAACTAGCACGAAAGAGAGAATACAAATTGGGGTGATCTTTCGTGTGCTTCGTGTATTTCGTGGTTAAAATCCGTGAAATCCGTGGAATCCGTGGCGTTTTTTCTGTGCCTTAGGTTCCGTAGGCCTCGATCGGAGGGCAAAGGCAAATCAGATTACGATCCCCGTAAGCGCTGTCGATTCGCCCGACTGATGGCCAGTATTTGTGATCGCGGGTCCATGTTGCCGGAAAGGCGGCCTCTTCGCGGGAATATGGGTGCCGCCATTCCGCGGCCAGCAAAGCTTCGATCGTATGAGGAGCGTTCTTCAGCAAATTGTCGGCTGGATCGACTTTCCCCTGTTCTATAGCGGCGATCTCGCGCCGGATTGCAATCATGGCTTCGCAAAATCGGTCGAGCTCCTCGCGAGACTCGCTTTCGGTCGGCTCGATCATCATCGTGCCCGGGACGGGAAAGGAAATGGTTGGCGCATGAAATCCATAATCCATCAACCGTTTGGCAACATCTTCCACTTCAATCCCTGCACTCTTCTTTAATGCGCGCAGATCGAGGATGCACTCATGGGCGACAAAGCCACGTGCACCCTTATACAGGACCGGATAATAGCGGTCCAGTTTCTTCGCCACATAATTGGCATTGAGGATCGCGTAGCAGGTGGCTTCTTTCAGCCCTTGCGAGCCCATCAGACGGATATAAGCCCAGGATATCGGCAAAATATCTGCGCTTCCCCACGGGGCGGATGAAACAGGTCCGATGCCTTCTGCGCCGCCTGTAGGGATGACGGGATGGCCCGGAAGGTAGTTGGCAAGGTGAGCGGCGACGGCAATTGGCCCGACACCGGGACCTCCGCCGCCATGGGGGATGCAAAAGGTCTTATGCAGATTCAGGTGGCAAACATCCGCCCCGATTTCCGACGGACGGCATACGCCGACCTGGGCATTCATATTTGCGCCGTCCATATAAACCTGACCGCCGGCGCCGTGGATGATTTCGCAGATCTCTCTGATGGATTCTTCAAAAACGCCGTGAGTCGAAGGATAGGTAACCATGAGCGCCGCCAGCACATCCTTATGCTGCTCCGCCTTTTTCCTGAGGTCCGTCACGTCGATATTGCCGTCTTCATCGCAGTCCACAACGACAACTCTTAATCCGGCCATGACTGCGCTGGCCGGATTCGTGCCGTGGGCCGACTGAGGAATGAGACAAATATTCCGATTCCCTTCGCCGCGCTTTTCGTGATATTTCCGGATTACCAGGAGTCCCGAGTACTCCCCTTGCGAACCTGCATTCGGTTGAAGTGAAACGGCAGGCAGTCCGGTGATTTCTGCGAGCCAGGACTCCAGCCGGTTGAACAGCAATCGATAGCCCTCCGCCTGATCGCGCGGCGCAAAGGGATGAATTCTGCTGAACTCCGGCCAGGTGATGGGAATCATTTCCACGGTGGCATTCAGCTTCATCGTGCACGAGCCCAGAGGAATCATCGAAAAATTGAGCGCAAGATCCCTGCTTTCCAATCCGTGCATGTAGCGCAAGAACTCGGTTTCCGAACGATACCGATGAAACACGGGGTGCGTAAGAAACTGGCTTTTGCGCTCAAGCGATTCCGGAATCGAGGAAGAGGCATTGGCCAACAATTCCTCCGTCCGGAAAGGGAGCGAATCGCGTAATGCGAAAACGGCAAACAAGTCCGCCAGATCTTCGGCGGTTGTGGCCTCATTAAGACTTATCCCGACAGCCTTCGCGCCCAGGCGCCGCAAATTGATTCCACGCTCCCGGGCTCGGTCCATGATCTGGTCCGATGAGATTGATCCCATATCCACACGGAGCGTATCGAAGAATGCGTCGGGTCCTGCACTGAAGCCCAGCCGTTTCAAACCGTCCCGGAGCGCACACGTGAGGAAGTGAATCCGGTGCGCAATTCTGTTCAGCCCTTCCGGGCCGTGATACACGGCATACATGCTGGCGATGACCCCGAGCAGCACTTGAGCGGTGCAGATGTTGCTGGTGGCCTTATCGCGCCGGATGTGCTGTTCCCTGGTCTGGAGCGCCAGGCGGAGCGCCGGTTTCCCGCCGAAATCTTTGGACAGGCCGACAATGCGCCCCGGCATCTGCCGTTTGTAAATCTCCCGGGTGGCGAAGAAAGCGGCGTGCGGTCCGCCGTATCCCAACGGAACGCCGAACCTCTGCGAGTTTCCCACTGCAATGTCCGCGCCGAACTCTCCCGGAGGGCGAAGCAGCGCGAGCGAGAGAAGGTCCGCAGCAACAGCTACCAGCGCTCCGGTTTCATGCGCGCGCTTCACAAATTCGGAATAGTCGTAGACGTCGCCTTCGCTCGCGGGGTATTGCAGCAGGGCGCCGAAGACGGGTTGGGAAAAATCAAAGGTTTCATGGTCCCCGACCAGCAGCTCGATTCCGCGTGCCGATGCCCGCGTCCGGACGACTTCGATCGTCTGCGGATGACACAATTCGGAAACGAAAAAAGTTTCGGCGCCATTCCTGCAGATGCCGTGGCTCATGCTCATCGCCTCGGCCGCAGCGGTCCCTTCATCCAGAAGCGATGAATTCGCTATCTCAAACCCGGTCAGGTCCGCGATCATCGTCTGGAAATTCAGCAGCGCCTCGAGCCGGCCTTGCGAGATCTCCGCTTGATACGGGGTGTAATGGGTATACCAGCCCGGGTTTTCCAATATGTTCCTTTGGATAACGGGCGGAGTAATGCAATCGTGGTATCCCATGCCGATGAACGACCGCAGGATCTTGTTTTTCGAAGCCAAATCCCGGAGCTGGTTCAACACCGAATACTCACTGCTCGCCTCGCCTATATCGAGAGGCCGTTGAAGCCGGATCGCGGATGGAACAGTTTTTTCGATCAGTTCGTCCATCCCGGCGAGATTTAATTCCTTTAGCATTTCTTCTGCATCTTCAGGCCGGGGACCGATATGCCGCCGGACAAAGGAATCGGTGCTCTCAAGCAGTTGCGCATCACTTTTTTTGGGTGACATGGCCCACCTATGCAAAAAGGTAATGCTTAGAGTTTAACTCTGTGAGTCGACAACTGAAAGGCTCGAAAAACGCCACGGATTCCACGGATTCCACAGATTAACATCCGTGGAATCCGTGGCGTTTTTGAAATGCCCAACTAGCCATGGATCCAGCGGAATACAGCATCCTGTCTCTCTTCATCCGGATGCCTTCTGCAGCGCAATTCATCGAGATTGCGGGTCATGATCTGAAAGACGTCCTCCATCAGCCGGTGCTTTTCCCCTTTGGCGTAGGACGACAGATCGATCGGGCGGTCAATCTTAATCCGGATCGTCACGCCAGGATTCACCTGCAGTGTTTTGGGAACAATCACACGAGAGCTGTCGTCAAGAGTAATGGGGACCAGCGGAACTGCAGTCCGCATCGCAAGAGAAAATGCGTCGCTGTGAAATTTCCCCAACTCTCCCGTCCGGCTCCTGGTCCCTTCCGGAAATGCGATTGCATTAATGCCATCGTGGATTGTTTTCGCAGCTTCCACGATGCTTCTGGCGGCGTCCCTAGGATTTTCCCGGTCAATGGCTATATAGCCGGACCGCCGCATATGCCACCCCATAAACGGGACCTGGAAGAGAGATTTTTTTGCGATCCAACGAAACTGAATCGGGAGGCGTGCGGCCAGCGAGAGGATGTCGTGCAGGCCGCTGTGATTGGCCACAAACATCTGAGGACGGCTGCGATCGACATTTTCAAGCCCCTCAATCACGACGCGAGCGCGGCTGAGCCATAGATTATCTTTGGACCACCTCCGCATGCAGTAATGCTGCAGTCTGCCCTTCCCGGATACCAGGCTGCCCAAAACGGAAACGGTCGCCCAGAATGCCGTACTCAGAGCACAGCCGGTCCAACACCATATTGTGAATATTCTTGATTTCAGGTTTTTCATCACAAATTACGAATTACGAATGACGAATTACGAATGGAAAAAAGTCTCTTCAATTCGTAATTCGTCATTCGTAATTCGTCATTTCCAATTCGCGCTCTTCTTCCAATTCCAGAAGTAAAATACCGGCACTCCGGTGAGCGCAATAATCAGGCCTGGCCAGGTAAATCTGGGCTTAACAAACAAAAGGTCGAGCATCACAAGGGAAGCCATCAGAACATAAAGTCCGGGCAGCACCGGATATCCCCATGCCTTGTACGGCCGCTCCAGGTCCGGTCGCTTTTTTCTCAGGACAAAAAGTCCGCACACCGTTAAAACATAGAAAAGCAACGCGGCAAAGATCACATAATCCAACAGATCGTTATAAGTGCCGCTGAGCACGAGGACCGAAGCCCAGATTGCCTGGAGAATGAGTGAAAACGCCGGCGTGTGCCTTCGAGGAGATATCTTTGCCACTCTCTTGAAAAACAGGCCGTCGGATGCCATGGCATAGTAGACCCGCGCTCCTGCCAGAATCAGGCCGTTTGCGCAACCGAAGGTCGAGATCAGGATGGCTGAATTGATAAAAGTCATGCCCCACGGCCCCATGAGGCTTTGTGCGGCAAGCGTGCCGACCCGGTCCTCGGGCGCAGACGCGATGGCAGCCAGAGGCAGAACCTTCAGGTAAACAATGTTCGCACAGATGTAAATCAGGCAGACCGCTGCGGTGCCTATCAGGAGCGACAAGGGGAGGTTTCTTTTGGGATTGATGACTTCACTGCCGGTGAAGGTTACGTTATTCCATGCGTCGGCTGAGAACAGCGATCCGACCAGCGAGCCGCCGAGAACTCCGAGCATTGCCAGGCTGATTGAATTCGGGAAAAGCTGACTGAAGTTTGCCTTTGCCGCAATGGGATTGGCAGGAATCACAAATCCTATCACCACCAGCACAAGCAGGCCGCCGACCTTCGCCACCGTAAATATGTTTTGAACCATTGCCCCTTCGCGCAATCCACGGCAGTTTACTGCGGTAAGAACGGCGATAATCAATATTGCTACCAGGTGCTGGCTGGAGAGGTGGTAGCCGAAAGGGAAAGGAACCAGAATCCTGGACGCGGAAACCCAGGGCATCAATATCCCGACGAATTTTGAAAAAGCCACGACCACCGCAGCAATCGTGCCGGTTTGAATCACCAGGAACAGAGTCCAGCCGTATAGAAACCCGAACAGCGGCCCGAACGCTTCGCGCAAAAAAACGTATTGGCCGCCGGCGCGGGGCATGGCCGCGGCCAGTTCACCGTAGCTCAGAGCGGCAAGCACTGTCATCACCGATGCAACTCCCCACGCGATCAGGAGCAATCCCGAAGATCGGAGGCTACGGGCCATATCTGCGGAAACAATGAAAATTCCCGACCCGATCATGCTCCCCATAATGAGAGCAGTTGCGTCGAACAGCTTGAGGGCCCGGATAAGTTGGACGCCTTTTGTCAAATTGCCGGCGGCAGCGGATTCAGATTTCATCTCAATCTTTCTGGTAAAAGGGGACGCCTCCCTATTTCGCCTCTTTGCTCTGGACTTTATCACGTCTGCCCTGCGAAATAGGGGAGCATCCCACTGCTGTCCCATTAACTTTTGAGTATTGTCCCTGAATTCTTTTTTTTTCAGGATGTTATAACAACAAATGGGTGTAATCGATTTCAATTTTTTTTAAACTCATTCGGACACGATCAGC
>Ga0116107_1000923_pt1 | contig 19810 bp, 18 predicted proteins | sample June2015DPH_6_10_FD_88969 | JGI IMG/M metagenome (GOLD analysis project Ga0116107, IMG submission 88969) | Peatland microbial communities from SPRUCE experiment site at the Marcell Experimental Forest, Minnesota, USA - June2015DPH_6_100 | ecosystem: Environmental > Terrestrial > Soil > Wetlands... | reverse complement strand
CTGTCTATTGGCCATATTCGGCGCCCGCTGCCTATATAGAAATTACGCTCTTCTTTAATCCAGACTAAAAATTAGCGAAGTACTGAAACCTGATATTCCGGCTTGCCGATCTTTTTATTGTCTCCTTGCTTTTCGAGCACGCATCATGGTAAGGAGACACTGCACCTTTGATCTTTCGGTCGTCGGTACAATCTCTTTTGGATTAGGATTTCAATAGAGCAATTTTTTAGATAATAAACAATCATGGTAACTTAAGCCGTTTTGCTCTATCCATATGTTTTCATATCGCGAACAAAGCGTGTAATTTTTTCCGGAAGAACGGAATATCCAAATAATTGTATTTTTGCAGTAATCCACTGATACACGTAACGGAATAATTTTCCCTCTTTTTTCAGGATGGCTAATTTTACATCTGATTTGATCTTAAAGCTCCAGGTTCGCCAGATATAGTCAGGTGTTTGAGTTAAATTGAGAACCGAAGAACCCCCCCAATGGGCAATATCATCCAAGTAATTCTCAACATCAGTTACCAACTGATTTTTCTCTACATACTCCCAAATAGGAGTTTCCGGATACGGAATAAGATAATTAATCGATAGTTCTCCCTCACCAAGATTTATTATAAAATCGATAGTTTCCTGAATAGTTTGAGGAGTTTCTGATGGCGAACCAATAACGATCTGTACTGGGCAGCTCAAACCCTGTTTGCGGGTTAAAAGAGTAGTGTTTGTGTTGGTTTTTGCATCCACACCTTTCCTGAATTCTTTCAGAATTGTATCAGAACCCGATTCCTGCCCATAGAAAATTTCTGTACAACCTGCGGTTTTCAATCGCTTCAACATAAATTCATCAATTTTATCTGCTCGCATTGAAGTTTTGAAAGAAATTTCAAGATGTTCCTGTTCAATCATATCACAAAAATCAAACACCCATTGTTGATTGGCGTTAAAAAGTTCATCGGAGAAGGAAAACTGCCTGATTCCATATGTTTCAATAAAAAATTTTATGTGACGAATTACATAGGCAACACTGTGTTGGCGGTACCCCTTCATATGCCGATAGCAAAAACTACACCGGTTTGTGCAGCCTCGGGAAGTTATCATATATATTTCGTCCAGATAATACGCTTTCAAATCAAGCAGATGGTAATTTGGTATTGGGATATCATCTAAATTCTCAATTTGTAGTGCTAGCGGGTTTCGACGGATTTCTCCCGTTGGACTTACGGTCGAAATACCGTCAATATCTACATAGGACCTTCCGTTAATATACCGTTCCAGAAAAACAGGCAGGGTGCGTTCGGTTTCACCATGAAATACCAGATCAACATTCGTCCTTGTCAGCAGCAATTCATACACAGAAGCCAAAGGCCCACCGGAGATTTGGAGAATATCTGGGTAGTTCTGATGAATATAATAAGATAATTTTTTTGTTCGTCCAAATGAAGATGCAATTCCGCCAAAACCTACGATATCCGGGTGAAAATCATTCAGAATTTCATCGAGTTCAGAATAATTTCCACAATCCAGATGTGTCAGATTTTCATCATTTATGTATGGATCATATATTTTTACGCTATGCCCGCAGCGCTCAATAATGCTCCCAGCATAAAGCAGACCCATAGGAGGCATTTTTCCGCTTTTCCCTCTGCGGGACGGGACATTGATCAGAAGGATCTTTCTCGCCAACTTAGTCACAATTTTTCACCGTTTTTTAGATTCGTTGTCACCATTGATCCGGGAGGGTTCTTAACAATATTGACATTTCATGTAATATAGTCAGAGCCTATTCCACCGCCACTTTATGATCACTGAACATATTCAGTTCTCCGATTCCTTATGACTAACCGATTTATAATCGAAAAATCAAAAACCCGGATGCGTTCCTTCTAATGATTAGAATAGGGTTATGTAGCATTATTGTTAAAGATGTAATGGAATTTGATGGAAGATTGACTGCTCATATGGCAGCAAAAACGAGGGAGATCGTGAAACCTAAAATTCTCGCTCTAATACCTGCTAGAGGTGGATCAAAAGGTATCCCCAAAAAAAATATTAAACCATTGCTTGAAAAACCGCTGATTACTTGGACAATCGAACAGGCGCAGCGGAGTAAATGTATATCCAGAGTCTACGTCAGTACAGATGATAAAGAAATTGCTGCAATCGCGGAGCAGAGCGGTGTTGAGATCCCATTTCTGCGTCCGGAAGAATTTGCCCGGGATAACTCCCCCACCAGCGACGCAGTCCTCCATACACTGGATATGTTTGAGAAGAGGGACGAATATTATGATATCATTATCATTCTGGAACCCACATCACCGTTGAGAAAAAAAGATGATATTGATAACGCGATTGAAATGTATTTACAGAATTCTTCAGATTCTGAATCTCTTGTCAGTGTAGGGGAAGTTCATCTGGAGAATCCCTATATCATGAAAATTATGGAGAATAATCATATTGTTCCGTTCATTGAGAACAAACAAAAGTTTTTCCAACGACAGCAATTGCCGACTATTTACTTTCCCTATGGGGTTATCTATCTTTCAACGGTGAAAGCATTCCGGAAATTGGGAACATTTTATCAGAAAACAACATTAGCTTACAAAATTGAACGCTGGCAAAATTACGAGATTGATGATATTTATGATTTTTATTGTGTTGAAGCGATTTTAAGGGCTAACTTGAAGGAGGTTATGGGATGAACTTTTTAATTATTGGCCTAGGATCTATGGGTAAACGGCGAATCAGGTGCCTAAAGGCACTTGGTTTTGAAGATCACATCACGGGCTTTGATATCAGAGAAGACAGGCGGAATGAAGCTCGTCATCTTCATAAAATATCAGTAATCGACGATATCAGCAAGATTTCCTTTACTGATTTTGATTCCCTTATCATTTCAGTTCCCCCAGACAAACATGCTGAATACATCCGAATTGCAATAAAAAACAAGATCCCCGCGTTTGTTGAAGCAAGTGTTAATATTGAGGGTCTTGAGGAATTAAACCACGCCGCAAAAAAAGCGGGTGTTTTTATTGCCCCCTCATGTACAATGCTCTTTCACCCGGCAATAAAAGATATCAAACGGATCATTCACTCCGGAGAATTTGGTAAAGTCACCAATTTCAGTTATCACTCCGGTCAGTATCTAGCTGACTGGCATCCTTGGGAAAAATTGAGTGAATATTATGTTTCGAATCGGGAAACCGGTGGGGGACGCGAGATTGTTCCCTTTGAACTGACTTGGATCGCAGACGTTATAGGATTCCCAAAAAAAGTTACCGGGTTCTTTGGCAAGACCATGGACATAGGTGCTGATATTGACGACACGTACGTAATCAGTATGGATTTTGGGACATGTCTCGGGACACTAACCATCGACGTTGTTTCTCGTTTTGCAACCCGGTCATTAACACTCAATATGGAAAAAGCCCAGTTACTCTGGAACTGGAGTGATCATCAGATCCGACTTTACGATGCAATAAACCAGCGATGGATCAATTACCAGTATCCAGAAGGGACTTCTGTAACAGGATATAATAAAAATATCATCGATGATATGTATGTAGAAGAACTGAGCTCATTCATCGATAGTGTGATTAACAAAAAAACATATCCCAATACGCTGGATAAGGATATCGCCATCTTAAAAATTCTCAATCGTGTTGAGGGCAAACTATGACGCGAAATCGTGGTACATTATTATGGGATAAAGCCAAGGGACTCATTCCCGGTGGAACGCAGTTATTATCAAAAAGATCTGAGATGTTTTTACCCGATCAGTGGCCGTCATATTATTCGAAAGGGAAAGGAGTCGAGATCTGGGATCTCGACGGAAAAAAATACACTGATATGTCCATCATGGGCGTTGGGGCCTGTATTCTCGGGTATGCAGATGATGACGTTAATGTCCGGGTTCACGAAGCAGTCGAAAGGGGATCGATTACTACGTTAAACTGCCCGGAAGAAGTCGATCTTGCCGAGCTCCTTATCAAACTGAATCCTTGGGCAGGTATGGTCCGTTATGCCAAGACCGGTGGAGAGGCAATGGCTGTGGCAGTCCGGATTGGTCGTGCACATACAGGCAAGGATATTGTTGCATTTTGCGGCTACCATGGCTGGCATGACTGGTATCTTTCAGCCAACCTTGCGGATAATAAAAATCTGGATGGGCAATTACTTCCTGGGCTTGAACCCAAAGGAGTGCCACGCGGATTAAAAGGAACAGCCCTGCCGTTTAATTATAATAACCTTGGCGAACTTGAAGCGATTGTAGAGAAAAACGATGTCGGTGTGATCGTAATGGAACCCCTCCGTCATCATGAACCAGCACCAGGATTTCTGGCCGGGATCCGAAAAATCGCAGATGAAATAGGCGCGGTACTAATTTTTGATGAAGTCACTTCCGGCTGGCGCATGAATGTCGGGGGAATACATTCGCTCTATAAGGTAATTCCGGATATATCTGTGTATGGCAAAGCGATGAGCAACGGCTATTCCATGGCTGCAATAGTCGGAAAGAAAGAGGTGATGGAGAGTGCGCAGGAAAGCTTCATCAGCAGTACCTACTGGACTGAGGGAATCGGTCTTGTTGCATCAATTGCCACGATCAATAAGCTTATTAATAAAAAAGTCCCCGATCACCTGATAAAGATCGGTAAACAGGTCAGTAGCGGATGGGAAGATCTGTCAAAGGAATTCTCATTACCCCTCCAAGTCATGGGAATTCCGCCCCTCACAACATTCCACTTTGAAGGTGAAAACACTCAGGCATTGCATACCCTGTTCACCCAGGAGATGCTGAAACGGGGATTTCTCGCATCAAAGAGTGTCTACGTATCTTACAGCCATTCAAACCGGCATGTTGAAAAGTATCTCTCAAATGCCGGAGAAGTATTTGGGATAATCCGACAGGGGATCGATAACGGAACTATCAATTCCCTCCTCAAAGGCCCGGTTGCGCACGAGGGATTCAAGCGTCTCACATAAGGAATGGATTGCAAATGGATAGTGCAGGGGAAAAAGTTATTATTATCACCGGTGGTGGGGGATTGCTCGGGAAGGCATTTTCCCGGGCATGTGCGGATACAGGATACTCGGTCGTAATTGCTGATATTAACGATGAGATCGGTACAAAAACGGCAAATGAAATTGCACAGGTAACCGGTAATACGAATATCAGGTTCCGTCATTGCGATATCACAAACGATGCCGATGTGAAAGATCTCATTGGTTGTTGCAAAGAGGAATTCGGAACTATCTCTGCATTAGTCAACAACGCATATCCCCGGAACAAGAATTATGGCAGAGTTTTTGAGGAAGTTACCTACGACGATTTTTGCGAGAACGTGTGCATGCACATGGGGGGTTATTTCAATATAACAAAATGGGTTGCCCGGGAGATGATGACCCAGCAGTCAGGAAATATTATCAATATGGCATCGATATACGGTTTTGCTGCGCCACGCTTCGAAGTATATAATGGGACATCCATGACAATGCCGGTAGAATATGCTGCAATTAAAGGAGGAATCATTAATCTGACGAAGTATCTTGCATCGTACCTTGGTAAGTACAATATCCGGGTAAATGCAATCTCTCCTGGGGGCATAGAAGATAACCAGCCTGCATTATTTATAAAAGAATATTCATCAAATGTTCTTGCCGGTGGGCGGATGGCGCGATCGGATGATATTACCGGTGTGCTGTTATTTTTATTGAGCAACCAATCCAAATACTTAACAGGACAAAATATCATTGTTGACGGAGGTTGGACGTTATAGGCGTTACTTTTAGCGATAAAAAAATCAAAGTCGGCAATCGGTTCATTGGAACTGGGGAGCCGGTGTTTGTCATTGCTGAAGCGGGTGTCAATCATAACGGAGATGTGAATCTCGCAAAGCGACTTATTGATGTTGCGGTTGAATCTGGGGCGGATGCGGTTAAGTTTCAGACATTTCATGCAGATCATATGGTAACATGCACTGCAGCAAAGGCAGATTATCAAAAAAGTACAACTTCCTCCGAAGAATCACAATATGAGATGATTAAAAATCTCGAACTCTCTGACGATGTATTTTTGGAACTTGCAGATTATACGAGAAAACAGAAAATACTCTTTTTATCAACCCCTTTTGATGAGGAAAGTGTAGAGCTTCTTGATCGGATAGATGTACCTGCGTATAAAATTTCATCCGGAGAAATTACAAACTTTCCGCTGCTGAAAAAAATTGCAGAAAAAAAGAAACCGGTAATAATGTCAACAGGTATGGCTACCCTGGGGGAAACTGAAGATGCATTTCATTATTTAAAAAAATGTGGATCTGAAGATATTATTATTCTTCACTGTACAACCAGTTATCCAGCACCTGTTGTATCGGTTAATCTGAATGCGATGAAAACATTGCGCTGTGCATTTCATGTACCAATCGGATATTCCGATCATACCGAGGGGATTACGATCCCCATTGCCGCTGTGGCTATGGGTGCATGTGTATTAGAGAAACATTTCACATGCGATAGAACACTCCCGGGTCCGGATCATAAAGCATCTCTTGAATCTCATGAATTAAAAGCAATGATAACGGCTATACGAGATATTGAACTGGCCAAAGGGACGGGCATTAAGATACCCAATGATGACGAAGAAGAAATAAAAAAAGTTGCTAGGAAAAGTATTGTTGCAAAAAAAAATATTGAATCCGGAACAATTCTTGATGAGTCAATGCTTGACTTTAAGCGTCCGGGCACCGGGATTGAACCAATATTTCTACATCGGGTTGTTGGAAAAATATCAAAAAAAGAGTTTATGAAGGATGATTTAATTTTATGGGAGTATTTAAAATGAAAAAAAAGATTCAATGGGGTTATAATGAAACCACACTTCAACAGAGGATAGATATTCATGATAAGTATTCAAAATACGAAATAAACGATTGGATTAAAGAAAAAATTCACGTTAATCCCGGCGAAAAAATCCTTGATATCGGTTGCGGAAATGGAAAACAGGCAATAATGTACGCAAAGGGGGTCGGAACGTCAGGCGAGATCTGTGGAATCGACATTGTTCAGGATCTGCTAGACGAGGCAAAAATCCGTTCCACTGAAGAGGGACTTAAAATTACTTTTATCAATCATGATGCAAATAATCCTTTACCCTTTGAGGATGAAAAATTCGATATAATCTCCTGTTGCTTCTCCATTTATTATTATTCAAATGTGGAGTATACCCTTACAGAAATGAAGCGGGTCCTTAAAAAAGGAGGAAGAATTTTTATTGCCGGTCCAACTGTTGAAAATGCTCATCAGATGTTATCCGTATATGCAAAAGTGATGGGTAAAAAGATTCCACAAATCCGCGAAGAACGAATGCGAGACGAAATCATCCCGTTAATAATAAAACTATTTAAAAATACTACGATTGAAATCTTTGAAAATCCCATTGAATTTCCAGATCCAGATACATTTCTTTATTATTTCTCATCAACACTCTTGTTAAAAGAGAATTCAGAAAATCCTGAAGAAATTAACAAGAAACTTGAGGAAATTACCGATGAAATTGAGGATATTATTACGGTAAAAGGATCTTTCGCTGTGACAAAATATGTATATGGCATATTAGGATATAAATAACAATATCAGATTGTTTCCTTGCCCGGGAGAAATTGGTGTTGTAAAGAAAATTTATTTATACAGCGGAGTTAACGCAAGATGAGACGAAAAGTTTGTGTTTTAACAGGTTCAAGATCGGAATATGGAATTCTTCGACCGGTTCTTTTCTCGATCAGAGACTCACCTTCACTGGAACTCTCTATCATCGTTACAGGTATGCATTTATCTCCGCAATATGGATATACCATATCTGATATAGAAAACGACGGTCTATGTATCAATGCTAAAGTTGATATGATGCTTGATTCATCAAGTGCTATCGCGATGGCAAAATCAGTTGGGATTGGTGTTATAGGTTTATCTCAGGTTCTGGAGACATTGAAACCGGATATTATCGTAGTGGCGGGTGACCGTATTGAACCTCTTGCACTTGCAATAGCTGCGACATATATGAATATTCCAATAGCCCATATCCACGGGGGAGATAAATCAATTGGCGGACATGTTGATGACAGTATTCGTCATGTAATAACCAAAATGGCTCAAATACATTTTGCTGCTACTGAAGAAAGTGGTAACCGGATTGTCAAAATGGGCGAAGAATCGTCTAAAGTATTTGTAGTTGGAGCTCCGGCTCTTGATACAATATTAAATGAACCTTTGTTGAAAAAATATGAAATTTGCAGGAAATATAATCTGAATCCATCAAATCCAATAATAATGGTAATTCAAAATCCTGTTACCCGTGAAGTTGACCAGGCTCCCGAACAAATGAAAGAAACTATGGAAGCCCTTATCAACGCTAAACTTCAGACAATAATAATTTATCCGAATTCCGATATGGGGGGTAGGAAAATGATTGATGTAATTAATGAATACAAAGAATATCCATTTATCACGATATTAAAAAATATGCCCCACAATGATTATCTTAGTTTAATGAAAATATCATCTGTTCTTGTTGGCAATTCAAGTAGTGCCATTATTGAAGCACCCTCATTTAAAATACCCGTTATTAATATTGGTTCGCGTCAAGAAGGGCGAGAAAGATCTGATAATGTAATTGATGTTCCATATGACCGAGATCTAATTGGCAAAGCCATCCACTCTGCAATATTCGATGAGCGTTTTATCGATCATGTAAAAAAATGTAAGAGTCCATATGGTGATGGACATGCAAGTGAACGGATAGTCGAAATTCTATCGAGTATTGAAATAAATCCGGATCTTTTAAGGAAAAAGATCACCTATTGAGGAATAATTTATGAAAACTCTTATCATTGCACCACATTCCGATGACGAGATTCTTGGATGTGGTGGTACAATCGCAAAGTACGCATCCCGCGGAGACTTAGTCAGTGTTTGCTATGTTACTAAAGCATACCTGCCTGACTGGTCTAGCGAGTACATTCAACGAAAGGAGACGGAGATTAAACAATCAAATGCTATTATCGGGATATCAAAGCGATATGATCTAAACTATCCAACAGTAATGCTTGATACTATTCCCCAGAAGGACATTAACACATCACTATCTGAAGTTATTGCGGAAGTGTGTCCCGATTGTATATTCATACCTCATCGAGGTGACCTGAATACAGATCACAGGATTGTTCATGACGCAGCACTCGTCTCACTCAGACCAATTTCTCACAAATACACGCATATTCTTTCTTATGAGACTCTCTCGGAAACGGAATGGGGACCAGGGGGTTCCACTTTTGATCCACGATATTATGTTAACATTTCCGATACAATAGAAATTAAAATCAAGGCAATGGACGCCTTCAAAACAGAACTAAAAGAAAGTCCTCACCCCCGTTCGTTAGAGGTAATTCGGTTTCTCGCCAGAAAACGAGGATCTGAAATTCAAGTAAATTCTGCAGAAGCATTCATGCCGATACGGATTATTGAAAAGTGAGGTTTGTGTGAATGGGGGGTGTTCATCAATTGAAAGAACAACACACAAGTTTCTTTTTCAATCAAATCTAATTATTACTACATATATGATTAGGGATGTTGTTGATTTTGCGTTTCCAAAACTGGACACCTCCTGAAATAAGAGATGGGGAACCCACAATTTACCAGTGGATCGTCAGGCACACCAAAAAATTTTCCCTTGGTTATAAAACAGACATCGGAGCATTCTCGTATATCAATGCGGAAAACGGGGTGATAATTGGCGACTTCGTTCAAATCGGTTCTCATTGTTCAGTATATTCTGTTTCAACAATTGACAATAAACTGGGTGAAGTATGGCTGAGAAAGGGGTGTCGAATTGGAAGTCATTCCGTCATCATGCCGGGAGTGATCGTAGGGGAGGATTCTATCATAGGTGCATTTAGTTTTGTAAATGGCAATATTCCTGACAGAGTTCTTGCGTTCGGCATACCTGCAAAAGTTGTACGGCCATTAACTGAAGATGAGATTGTAATGCATAAAGAGGAGAGAACTGAATGACTTGGAATATACCGCTCTTCAAAATGTTCTGGGATCAAGACGATATCGAGGCGGTGAATGCAGCAATAAACTCTGGCATGAACTGGGCGGTTGGTGAGAATGTAACCCGGTTCGAAGAAGAACTCGCTGAATATATCGGTACAAAATATTGCCTCACATTCAATTCCGGGACGTCCGCACTCCATGCCGGGCTTATTGCCCATGGCATTGGCAGCGGAGATGAGGTAATCGTACCATCATTTACGTTTATTGCAACGGCGAATTCACCGAAATTCGTTGGGGCAAAACCGGTATTTGCAGATATCGAAGAGACCACCCTTGGACTGAACCCTGATCGCGTAGTTGAGAACATCACCTCAAAAACGAAAGCAATTATTCCGGTCCATTATGGAGGTTGCCCCTGCAAGATCAGGGAGTTGCGGGAAATTGCTGATGATCATAATCTGGTTCTCGTTGAAGATGCTGCGGAAGCGTTTGGCGCTTCGATCGGGAGTAAAAAAGTCGGCTTATTTGGCGATTCCGCAATGATCAGTTTCTGCCAGAACAAGATAATTACTACCGGAGAGGGTGGGGCAATAGTTACAGATTCACGGGATCTCTATGAAAAAATGAAAATGGTGCGATCACACGGTCGTCTGGAGACTGCGGACTATTTTTCATCCTCCGAACCCATGGACTATGTAATGCTGGGATACAATTTCAGGCTCTCAAATATTCTGGCATCCCTTGGACTGGCACAATTACATAAGGTGGAAACGATAATCGGAATGAGGACACGGATTGCGGAGATGTATACATCCCTGCTCCGGATAAATGTGCCCGTTGCATCACCGGTGAATGCTCCAAAGGACTACAGACACGTGCATCAGTTATTCTCAATCAGGGTCCCCGACAGGGATGGATTAATGAAGTTCCTGACAGAAAATGGGATCATGACCAAGATTTATTTTTCACCGGTACATCTTACCCACTACTACAACCATGAACTCGGATATCAGGTATCACTCCCGGTTACGGAACGTGTGGCAAATGATATTATGAGCTTACCGATTTATCCCGGCATGCCGGATAAAGATATTGAGTCTGTTGTCCGGGGAATTTCAGATTATTATGGGGGTAACTGAATGGATCTGAAAAATTATTACCAGGGAAAAACGATTCTCGTTACAGGAGGCGTTGGGTCTATTGGAAATTTCCTTGTCCGGGAAATTCTAAAACATGATCCTCATAGTGTCAGGGTCTTTGATAATAATGAGACAGGACTTTTTGATCTGGAACAGGATCTGAATTCCGGAAAGATACGTTCTTTTATTGGCGATATAAGGGATAAAGACCGGCTCACAATGGCAATGGAAGATGTGGATATTGTCTTCCACGCAGCAGCACTCAAACACGTTCCCCTCTGTGAATTCAATCCCTTTGATGCAGTGAAAACAAATGTTCTCGGAACACAGAATGTTCTGGATGCCGCTTTCGCACAAGGAGTACTGAAGATAATTACGATAAGTACGGATAAAGCCGTGAACCCGTCAAATGTAATGGGTGCAACAAAGCTTCTTGCCGAGAGGCTTACTATCTCTGCAAACAGTTATCGAGGCCATAAGAAAACAGCATTTTCTTGTGTACGGTTTGGAAATGTCCTGAACTCCCGAGGCTCGGTTATTCCTTTATTTGTAAAACAGATCCGGAATGGGGGTCCGATAACAGTTACCCATCCCGATATGAAACGGTTCTTCATGGATATTCCTTCCGCAACACATCTTATTCTTACAGCGGGGATGCTTTCCTGCGGAAATGAAATTTTTATTTTAAAAATGCCGACAATGTGTATTATGGATCTTGCAGAAGTTATGCGGGAGGAACTCGCACCGCGATATGGATTGGATCCAGGAACCGTTCCCATTTCCTTAGTAGGATTAAGGGGGGGAGAAAAGATCAATGAAGTGCTTATGACATCCGATGAAACGACGTGCGCTTTTGAGAACAACGAGATGTATCTCGTACTGCCAAAAGACATCCCCTATGAGGAATATTCATTATCGGCTGCAGTGCTGCCAGGATTCCGGCCAGCAACAGTAGATTCATACTCATCGGAGGAAGCTCGACGGATTACTAAAGGGGAGATTCGTTCTATCTTAAAAGATCTTGATTTGTAAGTATGATTATCTGAATTATAATAGACTAATTAAATGCAGTGTCAATTCGCTTTGGTTCATAATTTCATTATCAATGCATTTTAGTTCTGAAGATGGAATCTACGATAATGCGTTAAGGGTTTAAAGAGGTTGATAAATTGACGAATGGAAATATTAATAAAATAATAGTAATTACATATTATCCATTCAACAAATATGACTATAATCGTTTTGGGATTGAACTCTTACGTAACCAGGGTTTTGAAGTTGAAATCTGGGATATTACATCTTGTTTAAATAAAAATTTTAAAGATGAACTTATTATTGAGGATACGCAAAATTTTAAAAACCTTAGGGTATTCAATGAAAATAGTGAAATTTTCGATGCAATTTCCCATCTTGATGACGGATGCATTATAAATTGTCTAATTGAATATAGTCTGCGTACATTTTATTTATTTAGAGCAATTTCGAAAAATAAAATAAGATATTGTGTTTTTGGGATGGTTTCATTTCCAAGTCCATATCAACCTCAACAGAGTTTTATTGGACGTATTGTATCACTTCTGAAAAAAGGCAGTGCACTAAAATTTAATGAAATTGTAAATCATATCCTCAATAAAATTCTGTTAAAATATTATTTTTTATTTGGTGTTGCCCCGGCTTCGATCATCCTGTTGGGAGGTGAGAAGTCGAAGGGAAGTTCATCATATCCTATCAATCAAAAAACTATACAATTGTGGACCCATGCATCAGATTATGATATTTATCTTCAACATAACACTGAATTTACCGGTGAAACCGGACTCAATAATTCAGGTAAAATGATCGGTGTTTTTCTGGATGAATACCTCCCTCTTCACCCGGATTGCCACTATGTAGGACTTAAATTTCCCATCTCACCAGAAAATTACTACCCAAAGATCTGCAATTTTTTTGAATGCCTTGAGAAAAATTTTAATGTTGAGATTATAATCGCAGCCCACCCTAAATCAGATTATAGTAATTTACCGGACTATTTTGGCGGCCGGACCATCATTAAAGGAGAAACAGGACGGCTTGTTAGGAAATCATCTTTTGTAATTACACATATGAGTACCTCAATAAATTTCGCAGTATTATATCACAAGCCAATCTTTTTTATTACATTTGATGATCTGCAAAAAATGGTGGTTGGAAAATATATTCCAGGGTTATATATTCCGGCGATTGCATCGGAGTTAGGAAAAACACCAATCAATATCGATCATTTATCTGGGTTTAACTGGAAACACGAGAAGGAAATCGATAATGATGCATATCACCAGTACAGAGATAACTACATTAAAAAACAAGGAACTCCCGAAAATCAAATCTGGGAGATATTTTCAAGATATATTCAACAAAATAATTGTATGTGACAATGTGTGATTAGAGAATTCTGAATAAATTCGTATCCATTCAATGTGCCGGTCTTTGGATCTTTACCTTAACTGTAACTAAAAAAATTTTGATCCGATACCAATCTCACCAGATTGCCACATGAGGTAGTGTCTGGATATTGCTGTAAATTTAGCAGCACCTGTCTCCAGAGAGATCATCTCACTCTTCACAGATAAATACCGGTTACTCGTGATCCATTCCTCGTTAATATCGATAAGGATCGACCCCGCTAATCTCAGTAATGTGGCATCATTCGGGAAGGCCCCGATCTCTCTGCTCCATCGTTTGAGTTCTTTGTAAACCCCAGTACTTCACTAATTTTAGATTGGATCAGTAACCCTAAATTTTCTCCTGCCCACCTCCAATCCGGATTCTTGCCCATAATGGCCTCCGGGGACCCGATCGGGTCCCAAACGATACAAAGGATCGACCAAAAAACACCCCTTATAGAACACCGCTAAAGGGAAAAAATAACGCCCCGCAATTTAACCGGTTTTGGATTTTCGCCACAAATCGTGGGGATAATTTCCGTGGTGGACAAGATGGTTCCATTTTTGTGTTCACCACCGGACCCTTATGGGAAAATAAGCCCGTTTTGGCCCCAGATTGAGAGGCGAGATTGTATGTCTGAGGGCAGGGCGTTTTTATCCCATAAGGGGTGGGATAATTTAGAGAACTACTGAGTTCTGAAAGTTTCCCAATTTTGACGTTGGATAAAAAAATTCTGATAACTGAAATTTTTGTTACTGATTTTACTGAAAACTGTATACTATTAATTGTATGATATGGAATACTGATAGTGTCTATGCAAAAAATTCTGGATCTCGGCTGTGGAAATAAGAAAAAAGAAGGCGCAATCGGGATTGATATTAATCCGTGTACAAATCCTGATGTTGTTCACGACCTCAATACATTCCCGTATCCTTTTGAAGATTCAACATTTGATGAGATATATGCCGATAACGTCATAGAACATCTCGATGAAGTATTCAAAGTTATGGAAGAATTGCAGCGCATTTGCAAACCCGGTGGGATTCTGATTATAAAAGTGCCGTACTTCAGATCGCGTTATGCATTCATCGATCCCACCCATAAGCACTATTTTACCGTCGAATCTTTCACGTATTTTGATCCGGGACACCCTCATCATGTAATGTATAATTATTCGAAATGCTGTTTAAAAACAACAAAAATAATTTTTAATGAGGACTTGCCAGTCAGGGGAATTAAAAAAATCCTGAAGCTGCCGGTACTGTATTTATGTAACAAATATCCGGCATTTTATGAGCATTACATGAGCCAGTTTTTCCCGTTGGATCAACTGACTTTTTATTTAAAACCCATTAAATAACGATATTTTACAATCTTCCTACCCACGATTGAATAATTTATATTGAGCAAGATTCAATGAATAAGAGAGACAACGTTGAATTTTATAAATGAGTTTATTAACGAAATACAGAATAACGGGTAGTGAAGTTTTGCGACCATCAATCAAACAATTTGTAAAAATCTGTGCTGAAACTTTGCCGATTCAGGCGCCTATTTATGAATTTGGTTCAATGCAGGTAACAGGACAAGAAATATTTGCTGATTTGCCGCCGTTTTTTCCGTATATGAAATATATCGGATCAGATATATCCCCGGGACCCGGTGTGGATATCATTCTCAATTTGCATGAAATAGATCTTCCCTCAGAATCTGTGGGTACGGTGATTTTATGTGACACCATTGAACATGTCGAATATCCCCGTAAAGCACTATCTGAAATATATCGTATTTTAAAGCCTGATGGAATTCTGATTATAACATCAGTAATGCTTTACAATATTCATGCCGCACCGAATGATTATTGGCGGTTTACCCCAGAAGGTTTTAAAAGTCTTCTTTCAGAATTTGAATCTTCCTATGTTGACTGGAACGGGAAAGAAGAGAATCCACATACCATTATTGGTGTAGGTATCAAAAAAGAATATTCATTTGATCAATTAATTTCTCACAGAGATGAGTGGAGAGGGGTTCAGGACATTTCCCTTGGGAACAAAATTTTCGCATTCAACGTAAAACTAAAAAAAGATGCGGAAAGAAAATTTAAGTAGGCATGATGTTATTGACATCCGAATTTAGTTATGAAATTTTAAAATTTGCACTGATTGAATGAATCTTAATAACTGCTCCATCAAAACAAGATATTTCTTTACAACAGAACATAATGCTTAAAGAGACTGGCAATGGGAAAACCGGACACGTTCTTTTCAGATAAAAAAATTTTAATCTCGGGCGCCAGCGGATTTATTGGCAGATATCTGCTCAATCAGCTGCTTGAACAGGGCGCCCATATTACGACAATCAGCAGAAGCCGGGGAGAACTCCCTCAAAAAATCGAACAATACACACTGGATATCAGTAATGGACAGGCTATTTGTAACTGTATCAAAGCATGCCAGCCGGAATACATCTTTCATCTTGCTGCCTTCAAGGAAAGAAGTCCTACGGTTGAATCACTTCATGCAGCCATTGAAACGAATCTTATCGGGTCGTTCAATGTATTTTCCGCTGCAAAAGAGGCAGGATCGGTCAAATCAATAATTACTCTCGGCACAGCAGAAGAGTATGGAAATAACATTTTGCCGTTCGATGAAAAGGTACGGGAATTCCCTGCATCACCCTACTCATTCTCCAAGTTATGCGTTACGCACCTGGCAGAACTCTTCTGGCGTCTCTATGATCTCCCAATAACAATAATACGTCCCACGCTGGCATATGGGCCGGGGCAGGGAACGGAGATGTTTCTGCCTGCATTGATCACGTCACTCCGGAATAATGAGCCATTCGGCATGACTCGCGGAGACCAGACACGAGACTTTTTGTTTGTCGGGGATCTCATCGAAGCACTTTTGATCTCCGCACAGACTCCCGGGTCCAGAGGCCAGATCATCAACATCGGAAGTGGAAGTCCGGTAAAACTCGCAGAAATTGCTCATATGGTCGAACATATGATGGGGAGAAACGGGCTCATTCGCTTGGGAAGCCAGCCGTACAGAAAAAACGAAGTCATGAATTATTTTGTTGATCTGAAAAAGGCAGAAGATATTTTGCAGTGGCATGCCACAACCTCCCTTGAAACAGGACTGCAGAAAACCATTACTTATTATCAAGGAGTGCAGAAAACGTGAACAAGACCCTCCTCTTCTATTCCGACTGCGCATTTTTCGCGGGTTGCGAGAATATGCTTGCAAATTTTTTCAATGATACCCAATTTACTGACACATACGACATTCTGTTCATCTACCGGTGGACACAGGCATATGAAGAGGGATTTCAGAAACGGGTATTCGGGGACATCGATCATATTCCACTCCGGCTTCACGACCATTATGATTTGTATAATTCCGTTGACAAATTCCGGAACAGGTACCTTCGCAAAGCCATAAAGATCGGCATCAATATCCTGATGATAAAATATATCTTCCTGATTCTGAATACGATCATGCTCTACAGAACAATCAGGAACCGGCATATCGACATGGTCCACATCAATAACGGGGGATATCCGGGTGCCTACGGTACAATCTCGATGGTGATAGCCGCGCGGTTGGGCGGCATCCGTCATGTAGTGTACGTTGTCAATAATATTGCTGTCGGGTATCGCTCTCCGGAGAGATGGCTGGATTACCCGTTTGACCGGATCGTGGTACGGATGGTCTCGGTTTTTATAACCGGATCAAATTATGCAGGAAATACTTTGAGAAAGATTCTACGGATTCCACCGGAGAAGATACTGTCTATCCCTAATGGCATCGCCAAAAGAACGGTGACTGAGACCCGGGAACAGATCATTGCGAGACTTCACATTCCGGGAGACCGTCCACTCCTGTCGGTCATAGCTGTTCTCGATGAGCGCAAAGGGCAGATATTCCTGTTGCAGGCATTATCTGAAATTAAAAAGAGCCATCCCCCTATAATGCCCTATTGCGTTATCGAAGGGAAGGGGCCGACAGAAGCACTCCTGCGAAAATTCACCTGCGAACATGATCTGGAAGATGACATACTGTTCGTCAGGAATGAACCTCAAATCTTCAATCTCATCAATGCCTCCGACTGCATTATACTCCCATCCATCCGTAATGAGGATTTTCCCAACATAATTCTTGAGTCGATGTCACTGGGAAAGGCAGTCATCGCCAGTAACATCTCGGGAATACCTGAACAACTTGATCATATGAGGTCGGGAATACTTACAGAGCCACAGGATATCCATGGCCTTGTTGCAGCGATACGGCTCATTTCTGAAGACGCGGCACTTCGCAACACCCTGGGCAAGAACGCAAAAATGAAATTTGACGAATTTTATACAGATAAGAAGGCAATTAAACAGTACTGTAAAATATATACAAAACTTGACACTGAGGTATCACCATGAAAGTCTGTATTTTATGCGGGGGATATGGGACTCGTATCCGGGACGTGACAGATAGCATTCCAAAACCTATGATACCTATTGGAAATTTCCCGATACTTTGGCATATAATGAAATATTACAGTACGTGGGGTCATGACAGGTTTGTCTTATGTCTGGGATACAAGGGCGATGTAATACGGGATTTTTTTATGAATTACCGCTCACATACAACCGATTTTACCGTTGACCTGAGTGGAAATTCTCCCATCGAATATCACTGCAATACGATTAATGATTCCTGGAATGTAACACTCGCAGAAACAGGTCTGGGTTCCATGACAGGTGCACGGATCAAGCGGGTGGAAAAATACCTATGCGACGATGAAAATTTCCTGCTTACCTATGGAGATGGTGTCGGCAATATCGATCTCAACAAGCTGATTGAATTTCACAAGTCCCATGGAAAGATCCTGACTGTAAGCGGTGTCAGACCTCCGGGAAGGTTCGGAGAACTTCAGTGCGACAATACGGGAATTGTCACAGAATTCAATGAAAAACCCCAGACAACCGGTGGACGGATATCCGGTGGCTATTTCGTCTGCCGCAGGGAGATTTTTGATTATATCGATGGGGAAGAAAATAGCGTCTTTGAGCAGGAACCACTCCGCAACCTGGTGTCCGCTGGAGAGATGATGGTATACAGGCATGACGGATTCTGGCAACCGATGGACACTTCACGGGAATACCAGCTCCTCAATAATCTTTACGAACAGAAGAAAGCGCCATGGGTGAGATGGTGAAAGACGGGTATTTATTTTTTAAAAATAAGCGGATCCTGATTACAGGGGACACCGGCTTTAAAGGTTCCTGGCTTGCATACTGGCTGCATCATCTCGGTGCCGATGTGTACGGGTATGCTCTGCCACCGGAGCACGTCTTTGATCATTTCAATCTGTTGGGATTACAGAAGATGATCAAACATCACGACGGGGACATTCGCAATTTCCCGGAAGTTCTGGATTTTTTTAAGGAGAGCGGCCCTGAACTGGTGTTTCATCTTGCAGCTCAGCCGCTTGTCCGGAAATCCTATACTGTACCGAAAGATACGATGGATACGAATGTCGGGGGGACAATAAATATTCTTGAGGCAACCCGACTTTCACCGTCGGTAAAATCCCTGGTTATGATCACATCGGATAAATGCTACAAGAACAAGGAATGGATCTGGGGATACCGGGAAAATGATGAACTCGGGGGAAAAGACCCTTACAGCGCCTCAAAAGCTGCAGCAGAACTGATCATCTCTGCATACAAGGACTCCTTCTTTGATAATCGCCAGCAGTTTGGCATTGCGAGCGTCAGGGCGGGAAACGTCATCGGTGGCGGAGACTGGTCTGCCGACCGGATCGTTCCTGATTGTATCAGGGCACTTGAAAAGAATGAACCAATCCGGTTGAGGAACCCGGATGCAACGCGTCCATGGCAGCATGTCATGGAACCTCTTTCCGGATATATGCTTGCTGCACAGCACCTCTATCACCATCCGCAAAAAACCGGGGGGTCCTATAACTTTGGTCCAGATAACCGGCAAATGCATACGGTCCGGGACGTGGCAACAGAATTGATCTCGGTCTGGGGATCCGGGGAGATCCAGATAACGAAAAAGCCTGACGATCTCCCGGAAGCAGGTCTTCTTCACCTTAATTGCGATAAGGCACACCAGATTCTCGGGTGGTATCCCAGATGGAATTTTAAGAAGACCGTTGAACAGACAGCAAAGT
>Ga0116107_1000910_pt1 | contig 19926 bp, 19 predicted proteins | sample June2015DPH_6_10_FD_88969 | JGI IMG/M metagenome (GOLD analysis project Ga0116107, IMG submission 88969) | Peatland microbial communities from SPRUCE experiment site at the Marcell Experimental Forest, Minnesota, USA - June2015DPH_6_100 | ecosystem: Environmental > Terrestrial > Soil > Wetlands... | reverse complement strand
TTCTCTCTCCACAATCTTATTTGCCAGATGCGCCAGAAAGCTTCCAGGGCAATCGATGTCGACATTTTGCTGCTGCCGGCGCGGCGCTCGTCGAACACAATAGGAAATTCGATATTCCGGAATCCGAGCCTGTGGGCGCGGAACTTCAGTTCAATCTGAAAGCTGTATCCGTTGCTTCGGAGAGTGTCCAACCCTACTCCACGCAAAACATCAGCGGACCAGCCATTGAACCCTCCAGTGAAATCTCTGAACGGGGCTCTGAGAATGAGGCGCGAATAGAAACTGCCGAATTGCGACAAAACCCGTCTTCCCATACCCCAATTGGGTATGCCGCCACCCGGGATGTAGCGCGATCCGACTACAAAATCGGTTTCTCCGGCCAACTCAAGCATCGGGGCCAGAAACTTCGGAGGATGGCTCCAGTCCGCATCCATCTGGATCAGGAAATCATAGCCGTTGTCGAGGCCCCAATGAAAGCCGTGAACATAGGCATTGCCCAGCCCCAGCTTCCCGGGACGCGAGTTCAGAAACAGCCGCGGGAGGCAGCCTTGTTCTCTTAGCCTAAGCACCGAATCGGCCGTATCATCCGGGCTCTGATCGTCGACGATCAGGATGTGAAGACGTTGGTCGATGCTCAAAATCGCGGGGATCAGATGCTCGATATTGTCACGCTCGTTATATGTGGGAATGATCACCAGCGGCTTCACAGGATCGCGATTGGCCATAGGCAGTATCATATCCCAATAGGGGCGGGACTCCAGCGCAAAACGGGGATTTGGCTGGCGGTTTCCTTATCGGATGCTTGAAAGCCAGCATTCGGGGATTCGAGGAATATTTGAGTGCTTATCCGACCTATCCTCAGGGAACCTCGGCGCATGGCCGCCGCAAAGGGCGAGCTCGCCCGTAAATGCTTTGGCTCGATTGTCTCTCCCGCAATTAGATCTCTTGCGGCTCGTAGGCCGCAAGAGGTCTATTGCCCGCCATGCTTTTCCCGCTTCCGACAATCGCACTTGTTTCGTGCCCGGATGAAGCATTTGTTTGTGCGGACGGGCTTCCCGGCAGCTGGATTATTGCGGAATCGCCGTCCCAATACCGTCCAAGGCATCCCGAACGCTCTGCTTTCCATCAGCTGTTTGAGACTCACTTTGACAGCTATGTCCGGGCTTACGAAGAGCGCTTCGAGCCGAGCTCGGGGCCTTTGCGCCCGGTGGTGATGCGTTCTGTCGAAGAGTTCCTTTCCTGCGGGCGGCTTCAGGGTGGGTTCGCCCGAATTCGCTGTGACAAATGTCGCAAGCAGCATCTTCTGGCCTACTCTTGTCGGACACGGAATTTCTGCTCCAGCTGCCAGGCCAAACGCTCCGTCCTCTTTGCAGAAAAACTTACGGGCGAGATCCTCGCTCCCGTACCCCACCGTCACTGGACCTTTTCCATTCCACGCGTACTGCGCGGCCTGTTCGAGCGCGAACGATCCCTGCTGAGCTTGCTGTCCCAAACCGCCTATGCCTCGATATTAAAAACCTTTCAGGCTCTGCTCGGCGCTAAAGATGGGCGCCCCGGCTGCGTCCTCTCTCTTCAGACATATGGGGCCTACTCCAACCGCGGGCGGATTCCCATGGCCGCCCGAAATGGCGAAAGCGCCAACTTGTCCGATGAGAGACTTCCCGAGCGCGACAATTCGGATCGCTCCAGGGAAGCCCGCAGCACGTGGGCTCGGTTGATTAAAAAGATCTTCGAGGCGGATCCTCTGCTTTGCACCTGCGGCGGACGCATGCGCATCGTCTCCTTTATTACGGATCCCCGCGTCGTCGACCGCATCCTGCGGCATTGCGCAAGCGTGCGCTGCAAAACCCAGGATCCATTTGAACCAAGGCCGCCCCCCGCTGCTGCATCAGGGATTGTGCAATAATTCCGATGACAAGGCAGATGTTCGGTTGGCCGCCGGACGCCTGTTACATGAGGGTGTGTCCGGTTGCCGGCAGAAAAAGCCGGAGGGCCGACGAAAAGCCTTTCACCTTGGGCACTGGAGTTGCTGAAGCGGTATGGCTACCCCGGGAACGTGCGCGAGTTGATTAATGCGATCGGGCGCGGGTACTGCATGGTGCAAGGGAACGTCATCGATGTGGAACATCTCCCTGCGAAGATGCGTCAAGCGCGGGGAGAGGATCAGCTGCGGCCGCAAGAAGAAGGGCGGGTACGCGAAATATACCAGGCAATCCGCGCCGGCAACGGAACCTTCGAGGACCTGTTGAAAATACCCTTCAAGAGTCGCAGGCTGCCACGCGAAGTCGTCCTTCAAGTCATACGCTTTGCGCTGACAGACACCCGAGGCCGCTACCGGGAAGCGCTTGGACTTCTGGGAACTAAAGAGAAGGACTACTACACCACGATGTCTTTCTTGAAGCGACGCGGGTGTTGCGCCGATTTCCGTCCCTTTCGGCGGACCGACACTAGCCCGCAGGACATGTGATACCCCACCCTCCCCTTCCACGGAATTGCTCATGCCCCGGCGCTGCGCCACGGCTAGGGCGCTCAAAGACGCAGAGACTCGCAGGAATCCCATTCATCCTGAAAAGTCACGTAAACCGACAATTCTTCTAACGGATTCCTGGGAAAACGCCAAAAGTCACGACTTCCACAATTATTCACTCGTTGATTGTATCCTCAATAAAATCAGCTCTTAGCCGAATCAGTACTGTCTGGCCCATATGTTGCAAGGAAGGGGGTAACCAAGCTCAATGAGGTCATTCACATGAGCAACCAAGTCTCGAAAAGTAGGAACAGAATGCTCAGACAAATGGGATGGATTCCAGCTAGTTTGCGGTTATCCGTCCGTTTTCCATGGAGGGTCAACAACATGAACGCCCGTTCAATCCACAAATCTCTCAGACTCTTGTGGGTCATGGGGGCTATTCTCATGCTCGGCATCTCTTTAAGTGGTCAGTCCCGCTCGGTCTCGGGGTCCCAGGGAACGCGCAACTCTGAAAAACTCGAATCTGCGCTAACGATTCCGCCTGGGAACGGTGCCAGATCTCTTGGAGTCATAATTCAGTTTACTGCACCAACTCCAAACGCAACGGGAGCTTATCGATACAGCACGGAGAATTACAGCACCGAGGCCTTGGAAGAGAGAACCAGCATCATCGCCGCAGCCGGTGGTATCTCCGCACAGCACTTCCAAAGCATCGCGGCGAGCGCCGCTGTCGTGGATAGTGAAGCACTGAGCAGGCTCGCAAACGATCCACGCGTGGCGCGAATATCCATTGACCACCCTGTTCAGGGAAGCCTGTACACGACGGCAGCAGCCATCGGCGCGGATCAGGTTTGGCAAATGGGATCTGGCAATCGAGGCATTACGGGCCGCGGAGTAACCGTCGCGATGGCGGATTCGGGCGTCGAAGAAACAAAAGACCTGGACGGCCAAGTGGTTGCGGAGCATTCGTTTTCGGTTGCCGGCACAGACGACCAATATGGGCATGGGACCCACATTGCCGGGATTATCGCAGGCCAGGGCCGCGCCTCGATGCCGGGTTCCGGCTTCCCGGAACGCTACCGTGGGGTGGCGCCCGGCTCCCGCCTTGTCAGCCTGAAGGTTTTGGATGGCCTTGGTTCGGGCAACACGAGCGATGTTCTCACGGCTCTGGATTGGTGCATCAAGAACAAGGATCGCTACCAGATCCGTGTCATCAATCTCTCCCTGGGACACCAGCCTTTTGAATCTTACAAGACTGACCCGCTGTGCCAAATGGTGGAAGCCTGTGTCCGCAAGGGAATCGTGGTGGTGGTTGCCGCAGGCAATTATGGAAAGGGCGCGGATGGAACAACCGTCTATGGCGGCATCACGAGTCCCGGCAACGACCCGGCGGCGATCACGGTGGGAGCCATCAACTGCCATGGGACGATAACCAGGAGCGATGATGACGTGGCGAGCTACAGCTCCCGCGGCCCGACCGCGATAGACGGCCTGATCAAGCCTGATCTCGTCGCCCCCGGAAACAAGATCATCTCAGTCGCGGATAAAACGGGCACGCTGTTTCAAGACTACCCAGAGAACAGAGTGTATCCGCCCGGCTCATCCTCCAACGAAGCCTCCTACTTCGTGCTAAGCGGGACTAGCATGTCGGCAGCTGTGGTCTCGGGGACCGTTGCCCTTATGCTCGAGGCCAATCCGTCCCTTACACCCAACGAGGTGAAGGCTATCCTGGCGTACACTGCAGAGCGGCTGACAGAACCCAACATTCTCGAACAGGGAAACGGCTACTTGAATGCGGAAGGGGCCGTGAGGCTGGCGGGATCGATCAACGCCCAGTCGCAATGGCTCGCGCCTGGTTCGCAATGGATTGCCAATCCCGGCGCCGTTGCGCCCTACAGCACTATCGCGGGCGAGGCGATCCTCTGGGGAGATGCGATTCTCTGGGGCGACGCGATCCTGTGGGGAGATGCTATCCTGTGGGGGGACGCCATCCTGTGGGGGGACGCCATCCTGTGGGGTGATGCGATTCTGTGGGGGGATGCGGTTCTCAGCGAGGCATCGGTCACGCCTGCGTGGAATGACTCCTTGATGTTGTACAAGCAAGAGGCTCTGGCAGGAGATGCGATCCTGTGGGGAGATGCGATTTTGTGGGGGGATGCGATCCTGTGGGGTGACTGACATGACCATCTGCGGACCGGGTACCAGGATCGGCTACCGGGATGTGCGCAGGGCGACGTCCTCGAAGAGGCTCACGCAATTTGGGGATCCCACGTCGATCTCCGACTCCGGAGAGGATGTTCTGGCTCATGGGGAGTTGGGGCTTGCACAGGGATTGCGAATCGGCCCTCCATCTGCCTGGTTCATACCTTCATATTAGCCCATCTTCCGATTGATCCTCTTCATTCCGCAGCACGGCTATGGCGGGGGCTGGCACGAACCAGCCCCCGTTCCTGTCCTGAAGTTTTCAAGCGCGCAGCATGCGTTGATTAGTTGTGTGCGTCAAGTTCTGCAATTAGGAGGCATGACATTCCCGAGTTGTCCTCGTAGTTGAATTGTTCCGCCGCCTGCTCCTTCTGCGTTTGCACCAGGCAGAGAGGCTATCTGAGAGCTTTATGCAGAACTTGTTGTCCTGGGCGCATCCCGGATTTTCGGTTTATGCCGGCCCGCCGGTCCAAGCCGCCGAAATCGCCTCCCTGGAATCTCAAGCCCAGTACATCACCCGGCCGATATTGGCTATGGATGCGCTCGAAAAGCTTGCAGACGGCAGACTGGTTTTGGAAACCCCGCCCGATCCAAGGACCGGCGCAACCTCCATTGAGCTGGACCCGCTCGAATGGATTCACCGCATCACGTCCCATATCCCGGATCCGGGACCTCATTGTCAAAGATTTTATGGGGCCTGCTCCAACCGCGGGCGGATTCCCATGGCCGCCCGAGATGGCGAAAGCGCCAACTTGTCCGATGAGAGACTTCCCGAGCGGGACAATTCGGATTGCTCCAGGGAAGCCCGCAGCACGTGGGCTCAGTTGATTAAAAAGATCTTCGAGGCGGATCCTCTGCTTTGCACCTGCGGCGGACGCATGCGCATCGTCTCCTTTATTATGGATCCCCGCGTCGTCGACCGCATCCTGCGGCATTGCGCAAGCGTGCGCTGCAAAACCCAGGATCCATTTGAACCAAGGCCGCCGGCGCTTCGCCGACGGTTTTCTCAGCGACGGAGAAGACGCTCTTCGTCGCTGAGAAAATGTTGTCCGAGGCGATGAAGATGTTCTCCACCTCGGAGAAGATGCTCTCCGTCGCGGAGACCGTGGTCTCGACGACGGGGAAAATTGCTTCGATGACGGAGAAGATCTTCTGAATGCCGAAGACCATCGTCTCCGAAACCGGGAAGATCCTCTCAGCCTTCGAAAAGATCTTTTCGGTCATTGAAAAGATCATTTCCGTCATTGAAAAGATCTTTTCCATGACCGAAAAGATCTTCACGACGACAAACACCATGGTGAAAATCGGGCGTCGCGCTAACTTACGAGGCATCAATCGGATGTCGATCGTCTCCAACCATGGTAATCGTGACGGAAAAGATCTTCTTAGCCTTCGAAAAGATCTTTTCGATCATTGAAAAGATCTTTTGATTGGCAAAGAAAATGGTCGCCGCCGCGGAGAAGATCTTTTCCTTGACGAAGAGCATGGTCACCGCTGCGGAGAAGATCTTTTCGTTGGCAAATACCATGGTCCCGTCGACCGAGACCGTGGTATCCGTCACGCAAAAGATCTTGTCTGACGCCGAGACCATGGTCTCGGTCAAGAAGAAGGTTTTCTCGGCGATGAAGAAGATGTTCTCCGTCCCATCGACCAATAGATTCACAGGCCGGAAGTCATAGGCCGAAAGTCGGAAACCGGAAGCTGCTTCATCCCCGATCTCTGACCTCTGAACAGAGCTCCGCAAAACCGGTCCAGTTTTTGGAAGCAGTTCACACATAAGTCAGTGCCTATCCGTTACCCTTCACACGCTACGAGCAAACTTGACGAGGAGCCTTCCGTAGGCTATACACTGTATATCCTGGAGGGCTGTGGAGATGGTCACGAAAGTGCAAAAATGGGGGAACAGTCAAGGTCTCCGCTTGGCCAAGCAGTTGCTTGAGGATGCACACATTTCAATCGGCGATAACGTGGACGTAACTATACGGGATGGCACGATTATTATCGCTCCGATAAAGTGCGTCCGCGGCAAACGGAGTCTGCAAGAACTGGTGTCACGTATTCCCAAAGATTATGAGGCTGGTGAAGTCGACTGGGGCAATCCGATTGGCAGAGAGGTTTGGTAAATGCAGCCTTACGTCCCGAAAAAAGGCGACTTCATCGCCGTGACTTTTGATCCCCAATCTGGCCACGAGCAGAGAGGCCGACGGCCTGCATTGGTTGTGAGCAACACTCAGTTTAATGAGCATACGGGTCTTGCCATCGTTTGCCCTCTCACCACTAAAGATCGAAGATTCCCCTTCCATGTGGCGATCCATAATCACCCAGAAGTCACCGGATTTGTGATGGTGGAGCAGGTCAAGTCGATTGATTATCGCGCGCGCAAGGCCCAGAGAATTGGAAGTGTCTCTGAAGCAGTGCTTGAGGAAGTCCTCTCCATTCTTGACGCCTGCATTTATTAGAGGCCTAACAACGTGCTCCAGCTACATCAGTGATTTCGAAGCAGCACCCGGTCCAGAACGCTTATAATCACAATACCTTCCGGATTTAGTTCGCTTGCTCTGTTCTTGGGAACAAGGGCAAATATTCGGCCTGCCGAAGCCCAGGCTGATTGAAATTCCTTGTAGGTCATGACGAGCTTCGGAGCGTCATGGTATTTCATGCCCGGAATGAGAGCATAGGCCGTGCCCTCGCAGACCTCAACCTGCAGCGGTTCGTAGAAATTAAGAGAGTTGGCCTCCTCATAGTCGCCCACGACGACCAGGCGATCGCCCGGGCGCGCCTCCCTTGCAACAGCGGTTGCAAACTTCTTTGAAGAGATCAGATCCTCACAGATATGCAGACTCCAGTGAGCCGCGCCGAAAACGACCATCATCGCGGCGGCCAAACAAATCACCGCATGCATTCGCCGGCGGCGAGTTTCGAACCGGAGAGCGGTCCAAAAACCGATTGCCAGCGAAATCACCGTTACCGCCGCCGGCTTGAGGAGGTTCGACAACACGACCGCAGGCATTTCCGCCAGGATGCTGAAATCGGTTTCACTGAGTCGGTTCGCAGGACCCGCTGATGTGAACTGGGATCCGTGCAGGGCAAAAAACCAAATGCCTGCGCCTGCTCCCAGCACAATTGCGAGAATCCCTAAAATTGCCAATCCCCGGAATGCCCATAGCACCCATTTGCTTTCACCCCTGCTCAACGCTCCCGCAACAAAAAGCGAAAAGGCGGGGATGGCAGGAAATGCGTAATGCTCCAGCCTGCCTGAAATGGAGAAGAAACCGAGGATGACTCCTGCCCAGATCAATGCCAGCCTTACAAGCATTCGCTGATTCCGATCTTGCGATTTTCCGATCTCTGCGAATGCAGCGGGGAGAAATGCCGTCCACGGGAAGAACCATACCAGTGTGAGCGCCCAAAATGTGAATACCGGCAGAGACCAGAGAACCGGGGGTTCCCGTTTGCCGAAAAAGCGCAAAAACTGCTCCCCCACGAAGAAAAAATCGAGGAAACCGCGATTTCTGGCGGCTGCAAGCCAATGCCAGGGCACGGTCAATCCGAGAAACAAAATCAACCCGGGCAGGAGATGCAGAGTCCGCCAATGTGGCCGCTCTCGTGAAAGGAAGAAGAATATGGCGATGATCCCAACAGGAAAAGCGATTCCAATGAGGCTCTTGCACAGGACGGCGCCAGCGACCGCCCCGTAGAAAAGCAGCGCACGAAGCCGCGAATGCAGCGGGTCCAGATACCATTCGACAAATGCATATAAGGCGAGAGCCAAAAATAAGACCAGCCAGACATCATGGAGCGTCTCGCGCGTAAAAAGATAGGTCCCAACAGAAAAGGCCGTGCTTAGTCCTGCAATCAGCGCCGCCCGGTCATTTCCCAAACGCCGGGCCATCAGTGCGACAATCCAGACAAGCGCAATGACAGCCAGTGCGGTTGGGAGCCGAAGTGCGAATTCGTTGACTCCGAGAACCTTGAAGCTGGCTGCAGTTATCCAGTATAGAAACGGCGGCTTTTCGAGGAATCGGACCCCGTTCACGTACGGAGTCACCCAATCGCCGCTCTCGGCCATGTTCTTGGCAGCCTGGGCATAGTAACCCTCGTCGTAATCAATGACTCCGCGGGTGGTCGTGGAGAAGAGATAAACGATTGCGGCGAGAACGATCGGCAATAGGATCGAGATCCTGCTCCAGTTTCTGCCTGACTGCTCTGTTGGCAACATGGGCTGCTACTATATCAATCCCGAATCTCCCGACGAAAGTGTGAAATGAGGGTTCCCCGTTTTCCGTTCCCCGTTCTGAGTTCGTTGCGGCATTTTGCTCACGCGGTGATAATGTGTGAGAAGATCCGTTTTCGATCGTGAACGGAAAACGGAGAACGGGGAACAATGGAAAAGAAACATGCGGATATAGAGAAACTGGCAAGCCTTGTGGAGAGGCTGCGGGGAGAAAACGGGTGCCCCTGGGACAAAGAACAGACCAGGGAAACCCTAAAACCGATGCTGATCGAGGAGGCTTACGAAGTGCTTGATGCGCTCGATGCTGATGATCCGGTGGAACTGAAGGAAGAGTTAGGGGACCTGCTGTTCCAGATCATCTTTCATGCTCAGATTGCGCGCGAGAGAGAAGAATTCGATCTGGCAGATGTCATTGACCGCTCCCACGAAAAGATGGTGCGGAGGCATCCTCACATATTTGGGGACGCAGATCTGAGAACCGCTGGCGATGTGCTTAAAAACTGGGAGGACATTAAAGCGGCGGAAAAGGGGATCCGGTCGTCCTCGCATCCGGAATCGGAGAGATCGCTTCTGGATGGAATCCCGTCGAAGCTGCCGGCCCTGCATCGAGCACACCAGATGACAGCCAAGGCCTCCCGCGTCGGCTTTGACTGGCCTCACTTGAAAGACATTTTGTCCAAGATGGCGGAGGAAGCATCAGAGCTGATGGAAGCGCATTCCAAAGAAGATTCCGATCAGGTTGCGGACGAAGTCGGCGACCTGCTTTTTGTTGCGGCCGATGTTGCCCGGTTTCTGGGAATTGACCCGGAAACGGCCTTGGGGCGCAGTAACCGTAAGTTCGAGCGGCGCTTTCGTTATATCGAATCCGCGATCAAACGCCAGGGACGGGAGTTGAAAGACGCCTCGCTTGCCGAAATGGATGCTCTCTGGGAAGAAGCAAAAAAGAACAAGATGTAAGTCATCCCCAATAACGGAAAATGCCACGGATTTCACGGATTTCACGGATCTGAAATCGAGAAAATCCGTGCAATCCGTGGCGTTTTGTTTTTTCGCCTCGGCGCTCTTTAGGTCACGATATTGAAGTGCTCGATATGCAGGGTCGGATCGGCTTTTATGATCACATCGCGTTTCAGCACATGGCGGATTTCGTCGATTACGAGTGATTCCGATTCGCGCAATGCCCGCGCGACGTCAGGATGCACCCGGATCATCAATTCCGAACGCTCATCCAAATGTTCCCGCATCTTCTCTAACTCGTGATAAATGCTGTAGCACGTGGTGGACACCGATTTCACCATCCCCGAACCGGTGCAATAGGGACACGGCTGGCAGAGCGCACGTTCCAGCGACTGCTTTACCCTTTTACGCGTGATCGCCACCAATCCAAATTCGTTGAATTCCAAAATTTTGCTCGGCGCTTTGTCTTTGGCTATTTCCTCAGACAGTGCCTCCATGACGCGCTTCCGATTCTTACGCTCATCCATGTCGATGAAATCGATCACGATGATCCCCCCGAGATCCCGCAGCCGGATCTGACGGACTATTTCCTTGACCGCTTCCAGGTTTGTTCGCGTAATGGTTTCTTCCAGGCTGTTGCCGCGCCCCACAAACTTCCCGGTGTTGATGTCAATACTGACGAGAGCCTCTGTTTGATTAATAACGATGTAGCCACCAGATTTGAGCCATATTTTGGGCTGGAGAAGCTTGTCAATTTCCGGCGTGATCCCATATTCATCAAAAATATAGTTTTCTTTGGTGTACAGCTTTACCCGGTGAACCAAGTTGGGAAAAATCTTGTCGACAAACTCCACGATCCGCTGGTATTCGATCTCGTCGTCCACTCGTATGGCGGCGAACTCGAATGAAAATTGATCCCGAAGCAGTCGCTGCACGAGACCCATTTCGGCATGGATCAGAGCGGGAGCCGAAACTTTCTCCGCTCGCGCGTGCATGTCTTCCCAGAGACGGACAAGAAAATTCAAATCGTTTTCCAGATCCTCTTCGCTGTGCTCTTCGGCCGCCGTCCGTACGATCACTCCGCCGGGAAAGCGATCCCGATGTTTCAGAATGATGTCTTTCAGCCTGATCCGTTCGGCATCCGAACCGATTTTGCGGGAAACGCCGACATGCTCCACGGTCGGCATATAAACCAGATACCGTCCCGGGAGGGCAATATGGCTTGTGACCCGAGCGCCCTTTTTGCCGATCGGCTCCTTTGCCACCTGGACTAATACTTCCTGGCCTTCGCGAAGCATATCGTCAATGGATTGATGCTCGGCTCGATTCGGGTGAAGTGTGGCCGTATAATGTTTACGACGCGCTGCTGTGCCCCTCCTGCGGGCAAAACCTGCCTTTGAACTCTCCTGGTCAACGGCGAATGGCAGATTTTCACCGTTGTCCCTGATCGATGCGGATTCAGATGAATGGCCTTCAGAGAGATCATCCGGCATGGGAGCAGCGGAATCAGCAGACAACGGCGCGGCGCTCTCCTGCGCAGCAGGTTCTTCCGGGCTTTGAGAAGCGGAAAAGGCAGATGGTTCCGGTATATCGGTCGGCACGTATAGAGAGTCCGATTCCAGATGGGATTCGATTTCGCGTTCGGTCTCGGCGCTTATATTCCAACGCTCCAAGGGAGGTTCTGGGACCGATTCATCTGTTGGGGGCCGGCCGGAGGATGAACGGCTTGTCTCTGGCGCCCGCTCCTTCCGATCCCGCCAGCGCACTTTTTCGGTTTTCCGATCTCGTCGCTGCGGACGTTCTTGGACTTCCAGATCTGCCACTGCAGCGCCGATTTGCTCTTCAACAGTGGTAAATACCTGGTCGCACTCTTCGCTTTCCTCCACAAAATCGGAAACATAGAGGAACGCATCCTTCTCCAGACCGATGTTGACAAATGCAGACTGCATTCCCGGGAGAACCTTGGTTACTTTGCCTTTATACGTATTTGCCAGTATGCCGCGATTCCGGTTGCGCTCAATATAGAGCTCCGCTAACTGGTCGTCTTCCAGAATAGCGACCTTCGTTTCCAAAGCGGTACTGGAAACGATCATTTCTTTGATCATCGGAATGCTCCAATTTGCGACCGGTCGCGAAGAAAAAGCGAAATGGCGGGAAATCCTGCTAATTCAAGAGCAGACAACGAACACTGCAAGCTGTTTCTGATCTGCACATTGATAGAGATCAAAATGCAACTTCCAAACCCGCTTATTCAGGAATAAAGAAAGAGCATCGAACGAAATCGCGATGCGGCCAATCCTGAATGAAAGTCCATTTCCTTGTGACTGTCCCTCGATTTTCTCGAGTCGCAACCAGTCATTAACAATTCCAAATAGCTCCCAAAAAGGAGCTGAATGTCGTATAAGACCTACTCCTAAACTCTTTTCCCGCGTGGCTCGAACTTATTATAGTAATTTGGTTTTCCGCTGAATGCAAGACTCTCCTCAAAGTATCCATCGTTCAATTGCCCGTGGTTCACTACCTTCCAACGGAAACGGGGAATCTTCAATTGACGTAACGCCGCATTCGAATCCCCATGCACAAGCTCATCGAAGCAAAATAAGATATCAGGGATGACCCTCCCGCGCTGACAAAGGGGAGAGGAATACCGATAATCGGCAGTAAGCCCTCCACCATCCCAATATTGATGACTATATGGAAAATCAGCACCGACAACACCCCGACTACAATCATTGAGCCCAGCTTGTCTTTTGCGTCCCGTGCCGTACGAAAAAGTCTTAAACATAAGAAAAGAAAAAGCCCGAGGACCGCAATGCTGCCGAGAAAGCCCCTTTCCTCGGAAAGCACGGCAAAGACAAAATCGGTGTGGCGTGCAGGCAGGAATCCGAGATGTCCCTGAGACCCTTGTTTAAAGCCTTTCCCCAAAAACTTCCCGGAGCCGATTGCAATTTCCGATTGGATGGTCTGATAACCCAGACGGCGGGCATCGTTTTGGGGATTGAATACCGTTTCGATGCGGCCTTGCCGATATCCGCGCATTAGAAACCATGCTATCGGGGCTGCGGCAATTGCGATAGCAATCAGAATGATTAAATGCTTTCTCCTGATACCGGCCAAACAGGAAAGCACTGCCCAAATTGGGAAAAAAGTGATTGCCGTCCCCAGATCATGCTCCGACAACACCATCAGTGCAGGTACAAACGCGATGGCTGCACCAACCAACAACTCCCGAATACCCAGATATTCTCCATCCAATCCGGAGTAATACTTGGCCAGGGCGATGATGACGACTATCTTCACAAGTTCGGAGGGCTGAAACGAAAATATGCCTACGTCTATCCAGCTTTTGTTACCGTGAGTGGTGCGGCCGATGAGCAGGACCAAGCCGAGCACGGCTAAACCCGCCAGGTAAATGATGGTGATGAAATCAGAAAAGAAGTGGTAGTTGAAATAAAGGACCGTCAAAAAAACCAGCAGCCCGCAGCACACGTAGATGATTTGTTTGCCGAAATATGAGTTCAGGCTGGTTCCGTCTGTCGTGCTCCAGATGGCGACGACTCCTGCTCCCGAAAGGGCAAGGATCGCCAGGAACCACAGCCAGTCAAAATCGAGTATGAATCTCTGATCCAGCTTAATCATTTAAGTGAGGGGAGCTTGCCACACTCCCTTTTCCTGTTACAAAATCGGGGGCCGGAGAGGAGGACGTTATCATTTTAGGTTTATGCTTTTCGAAATAGGCGCTGAAGACTTCCCTCGCAATGGGGGCGGCTGCAATTCCACCCATTCCCCCGTGTTCAATGAAAACAACTACAGCGATTTCCGGATTATCCCTGCTGCTAAAACCCGCGAACCAGGAGTGATCCTCAATATCTTCCCGAGCCTGCTGCTTCTTTTCATTACCGATCACTTGAACGGTTCCGGTTTTGCCGCAGATATCATGGCCGGGGATGGCAGCGTTATGTCCGGTCCCCCAATTATTGACGCTCTCCCACATTCCCTCGCGGATCCTGCGCGCATGCTCTTCTCCCAGGGGAATGTGGCTCACGGGCCATTTTAGTTCGCCTTCGGGGATTTCCTCCGCCCTTAGAAGGACGTGCGGCGTTGTAAGCAAACCTCCGGTCGCAATAGCACTCACGGCCCGGAGGATCTGGAGCGGGGTTACGCTCACGGCTCCCTGCCCGATCGAAACCGAGATCGTCTCGCCCGCATACCATTTTGTATGGTGCACCTGTTCTTTCCATTCGGGACTCGGCATAACTCCGGCCTTTTCGCCCGGCAGATCGATTCCCGTTCGCTCGCCTAAGCCAAGATCATGAGCGTGCTTCGCGATTTTTGAGATTCCGAGCCTTCTGCCTAATTCATAAAAGAATATATTGCATGACTTTGCAATCGCCTGCTCGAGATGCACGGTTCCATGTCCCTTTTTATCGTGGCAATGAAAGATCCGGCCGTAATACTCCGCCGAGCCCTTGCAAAAGACCGCCGGGTTATCATCGAGCAAACCTTCTTCGAGGCCGGCATCCGACATAATCAACTTGAATATGGAGCCGGGCGAATAGCTGTTCTGGATGGCGCGATTCTGCATGGGCCGGTCGGGATCATTGATCAGTTCGTTCCAGTCGTCGCCGGAAATGCGGGTTGAAAACGCATTGGGATCAAATGACGGCGCACTGGCCATTACGAGAATCTCGCCATTGCGGGGATCCATGGCTACAATCGCTCCAACTTTGCCCTCCAGAGCCTTTTCAGCAACGGACTGGAGGTCAAGATCCAACGTCAACTGCACCTCGCCGCCGATGACAGATTCGGTTTCACTCACCGGCCCGACCTCCCTTCCCACGCTGTCGACCAGTACCTGGCGTTCCCCGTCCTTGCCAACCAGCAATTGATTGTAGGTTCGCTCGACTCCGGTCCGGCCTACCAGTGATCTGGAAGTACCACCCGGGAACGTTCGCGCAGCCAATTCCTGTTCTGAAATTTCGCTGACGTATCCGATCAGGTGGGCGGCCAATTTGTCGTAGCGGTAAAGTCTGCGCGGCTCGGGACCCAGTTGAATTTCCGGATGATCCCGCCGGTGCGCTTCAACGACGGATATGTCTTCCATCCCCGCATCTTCTTTAATCAGGATCGGACGATAGAGACCGGCTCCCTTGCTGCGCCGCAATCTGGCCTCTATATCTTCCGATTTCATCGAAAGCTTCTCCACCAGGAAGCGGATAGTAGCAGCCTTGTCCTTCATCGCTTCGCGATAGAGCAGGACATCGAATGAGGGTCGATTCTCGACGAGAGGAGTATTGAAACGATCCGAGATGGTGCCGCGAGGCGCAAAGAGCTCGATTGTGCGGATCCGGTTGTGCTCTGCCTTCACGGCATACTCCGCCCCCTGAATAATCTGAAGCTGCCAGAGACGAGCGGCCAGAATAAAAAAGATGAACAAAACCGGGAAGCGAAACAGATTCAGCCGTTGCTGGATCAGTTGCCTGTTAGATTCCTGCTGCAATACCACATTCTACTCATTATTCAGTGAGCTTTGTTTGTTTGCGTTCTCTTATAGTTTTCCAGACCCGCGAAGATGATAACTGCGACCGCCGCCGTGACCAAAGCCTGCAGGAGGGATGCACCCAGATAGATCTTGCTCGAGGAACGCTCCAGCAGCAAGAACAAGACGAACATGCTCAGCGAACTCAAACACGAAGAAGCCGCAATAATTGAAAACCGTACCCACAGCTGGTCTGCCGTGTTGAACCTCTTCCAGCATTGCCCGATCGCGAACGCGGCGAGAGTCTTGCCGAAACCGTTGTAGCCGAGGGGCCACCCTATGGCGGCGTCCAAGAGAAGCCCGGTTAACGAGCCGACGAAAAGCGCCTGCATGCGGCTGCGGTAAACGGCCCAGTAAGCGACGAGGATTAACGCCATGTCGAGGAAGTTGAACAGGAAAAAGTTATTCCCCGCAATCATCTGAGCCACGATCGCCAGAAATGCCGACAAGCCGAGGAATAAGTATTTCATATCAATAGGCTTGAAATCCTGAAATTCCCTCTCGTCGCATGGACATTTTTTCTAACGTTGCTGCATTGGCCCCTGAGGCGCAGGGCCCAGGAGAATCGAGATTTCTTCGATCCGCATAAGATCAACGAAAGGTTGAACCTTGATGGACCGAAACACCCCATTGCCTTTCGATGACTCCACCACCTTGCCGATTGCAAGTCCTTTGGGATAAATTCCATCCAACCCCGAGCTCAAAACAACATCCCCGTTCTCAACCTGTTCCGAGTTCCCAATATAATTCAGATTCAAAAGGAAATCCCCAGATCCTCTCAGCACTCCGGGGACCCGAGTTCGCTCCAGCATAACACCCATGGAGGCATCCGGGTTTGTGATCAACTGCACCTGCGATTGGCGCCTGGAAAGCAGGACAGTCCTTCCGACAACTCCATCCCCGGAGATGACGGGGGCATCCACGTGAATGCCGTCCTTTGACCCTCGGTCGATATAGATTACGTTTGAAAGGAAGCTCGGGGTGCGTGCCACCACATGCGCGCCAATTGTGGTATACGGAATGCTCTCCCCTATCGCCAGGAGCCTGTGAAGTCTGGCATTCTCCTGTCGAACCTGTTCATAGGAACTGTTGACGATGGAAAGCCTGCGTACCGTTTCCAGCAATCTCTCATTTTCAGCGCGCGCACCCACCATCCAGAAATACCGGCTCCACACGGTTCGGATTTTGCGCGTAATCCCGGACGAAACAGCAATTATGGGCGCTTGCACAGCCAAGGTCCACGTCTTGAGCAAATAAGTGCCGGAAGGAGTCTCGATCTGAAGCGAAAGAAGCACAAGGTGCAAGATTAGCAGCGGTATCATGAGCAGTACCGCGCGCTCTTTATTTACTCTGGAGGATAGTTCACTGGACACATATTCTCCGGAACAGCTTAAAGTCCGTGAGCATTTTGCTGGTGCCCATGACTACTGAGGAGAGCGGGTCTTCAGCAACAAAAACGGGAAGCCCGGTCTCCGAGGACAATCTCTTATCGAAGCGTTTCAGCAGAGCCCCCCCTCCGGTCAGCACAATGCCTCGATCCATAATGTCTGCCGAAAGTTCGGGCGGCGTTCTTTCCAGTGCAACCTTGATCGCATTTATTATAATCGCGATGCTGTCGCTCAATGCTTCCCGAATCTCGTCGTCCGTAATGGCTACCGTCTTGGGCACTCCTTCGATTAGATTACGCCCTTTGATTTCCATTGTCATCGGCCGGTCAAGCGGACCGGCGGAACCCAGCTGGATCTTGATTGCTTCCGCCGTACGTTCGCCAATGAGCAGGTTGTGCTTGCGCTTGATGTATTGGATAATTGCTTCATCCATTTCATTTCCGGCGACCCGCACCGAACGGCTGTACACAATTCCGGATAGCGAAATGACGGCGATGTCCGTAGTTCCTCCGCCGATGTCCACAATCATGTTGCCGCAGGCTTCAGTGATTGGCATGCCTGCGCCAATTGCGGCAACGATAGCCTGTTCCACCAGATACACCTCGCTGGCTTTGGCGCGGAGGGCGGATTCCTGCACGGCTCGTTTTTCCACCTGAGTGATTTCCGAAGGAATGCCGATAACGATACGGGGGCTTAGAAGGTGGTTGCGGCTGTGAGCCTCTTTTATGAAATACTTCAGCATGACCTCAGTCACGTCGAAATCGGCAATTACCCCATCTTTCATTGGCTTTACCGCTACGATGTCGGCAGGCGTTCGTCCAAGCATTTCCTTGGCCTCATGCCCCACTGCGAGCACTTTCTTGCTGTTCCTATCGAGCGCGACAATCGAAGGCTCATTCACGACGATTCCGCGCCCCTTGGCATACACAAGTGTATTGGCTGTGCCAAGATCGATGGCCAAATCACTCGAAAAAAACGCGAATAAAGATCTTAGATTCATATATCCTACACGGCGACTTTGATGCTGTTCTTGGAAAGCTCCTTCGCCCGGTACATCGCTGCGTCCGCTTTTTTAATCAGACCTTCTGCAGTGAGCGTGTGTTTCGGACAATTCGCCACCCCGAGACTGACGGTTAGGCGTATGCTCAGGTTTTGGGCAACAAACTCGCACTCCTCAACCTTTTTCCGAATCCGCTCTGCAATGACCATTGCCCCGTTTAAAGGGGTTTCCGGCAGAACAATCACAAACTCGTCTCCTCCATATCTCCCGACCACATCGGTCTCACGAACGATTTTCCTCAAAACCTGGCCCATTTCTGAAAGAGCCTGACTTCCCACCAGGTGTCCGAAAGTATCGTTGATCTTCTTGAATCCATCAACATCAATGAACAGCAAAGATACTTTTTTCTTATAGCGCAAGCAACGTTTTACGTCATCTTCGAGATATTTCATCAGGTACCGATAATTATAGAGCTTGGTCAGATCATCGGTAATGGTGAGCCGTTCTGAATTCTCGAACATCTCCACAGTTCGAATCGCAATCGCAAACGGATTGAGCATCGTCTCGATCAACGCCTGGTCTTCCCGCGTGAATGTCCCCGTGCACTTGTTAATCAGCTCGATAACCCCGATATTCTCTCCTTTGTGTGTGAGCGGGTAGCAGAGGATGGACCGGATGAGCACGCTTTCCCTGCTGAACGGAACTTTCAATTCGAACGAGTAGTTATTGTTCACGTATGGCATTCCGGAGGTTAACACATTCCGGACAATCGTGTTGTTCGCATGCTGCTCGAATAGGTCGATATCTTTGATGTTGCCGGTGCTGTAAGGGCGCTGCAGAGGCCCGCTCGAATCACCAAACAAATACAGAATGCATTCCTCGGCTTGAACATGGAACAGGATCTTATTTACCAGCAGACTCATCCCCAGCTTGCGATCGCTGATGTTCGAAGAGGAATCTACGGTATTCACAAATGCATTGAAAAAGTCCTGGATGTTATCCGCACGCCTCTGTATGGCAATGAGTTCTTTTTTTTGCGCCTTGGCGTCCGAAAAACCTTCTATCAGATGGCGGATCAAGTAGAAAGGCATCGGAAACCGGACAATCAACAAGCCGTCTTCGCTCTTCGCCAGATTTTCGGCCGGAGATCTGTCAGAGTTCCAGTAGCCGACAATCTCGGCGCCGGGGAACGCATTGGACAGATGGCGCTGCATCTCACTGGATTTGTTGTCAAAAGCAAAGAAGACAGCCAGGAAATCTTTGGCTGAAACTATGGGACCGTTCAGAATCGCACTCTCTGGAAATGACTCCACTCTCCAAGACGTTCCCTCCGGAGGGGCATCCAAGAGATGCTGCGGAACTCGATCTTTATAAACGATTCCTATTTTCGGCGAATCGATCATCCTAGTTTTCCCAGCCATGCGGGCTGAAATCGTAAGTGGCCATCCAGGTGCGAGTCTTGCTTGCAAGATCCGTCACCTTCAGGTTGCAAGGCACCATATGCGCAGGAGCCGGAAATGAACGGGTAAAATGCTTGAACGTTCCATCTCCTGTGACTTCTACAATCTCGTTATTGACTGCCAGGCTGCTTCCCGCTTCCATGCGACCGATCAATTTCAAGCTCCGCCCGAAAGGAATGATCTGGTCTAATTCGACAAACGGCGTCAATCACGGTTCCCCGAAGAGAATCGCGATACCCTCAGCCAACAACTTTCGATTTTTCTGTCCCGGAGGCCGGCGTGAAGTTAGCATGACCGCCAAACATTTCCTGCAACCGAACAGGCTAGCCCCCGGGCTCGAACCGCACGGCAAGGGCCAGCAGAACATGCCGTTTGATACGAAGCCGATATATAAACCAGCTCTCCCAAATCTCATCGGAAAAGTGAGGGCACGATATTATATAATCCGCGCAAAAAATAACAAAAGGAAACCTTTACGGCAAAAGCCTCCAGGTTGTGATGGTCGGCACCGTTTTCGATATTTTCCGATAGCAGACGCTCCCCTTTATGACCTTTAGGGCCTGTGACAAAATAAGTGATGCACTTCGGCGCGAGCGCCGGGCGGGCAGATGCAAGGCGGCGCAACGCAGGCGATGCGATGACATCGTCGAGGAGCGCCAACACAGCAGATGCCCGC
>Ga0116107_1000905_pt1 | contig 19988 bp, 21 predicted proteins | sample June2015DPH_6_10_FD_88969 | JGI IMG/M metagenome (GOLD analysis project Ga0116107, IMG submission 88969) | Peatland microbial communities from SPRUCE experiment site at the Marcell Experimental Forest, Minnesota, USA - June2015DPH_6_100 | ecosystem: Environmental > Terrestrial > Soil > Wetlands... | reverse complement strand
TAACGCCCGGCCTGAACGCCGGCTCAAGGCTCCGCCTTGGCTGAAAGCCCGCCGGCACACCGGGAAAACGGGCACACAGGTAAGAGCGGCTACGTCACTGTATTAACTGGTTCTAAGCTTCAGTGGGGAATTGCTTTCCCCCACTGAAGCCAAGTACCAGTTGAACCTTGAGGATTGGCTCGTCAAAGCCACCGGTGCCAAAAACTACTATTGATTATAGCACGTGGACAAGTTCTTCTTAAAACTCCAAATATCGGGATGATTGTCTATGTGTAAGAATTACACCCCCTAGGCGTCTAATTGCTCCCATTATTTTCTTTTACAAATTTTTGGGGGGAGCTACCCTATTGCCAGCGCCAGGCGGTATGCCGCCAGCGAGAGCAACGCCGCCAGCAGCAGGGTGCAGACAACCGAAAAGACCGTCCACTTCCACGAACCGCTCTCGGTATGCACGGTAAAGGTGGTGGCCAGGCAGGGGACATAGAACATGGAAAAGACGAAGAAGGACAGCCCCGAGGCAAAGGGTATGCTGCGGGTGAGCACGGTGCCGATGTTGGATTCGTTGGCGTGATAGAGAACCCCGAGCGTGGCCAGAACGGTCTCCTTGGATGCAAACCCTGAGATCAGGGCAACGAGCAGGCGCCAGTCGAAGCCGAAAGGACGTCCCAGTGGCGCCATCCAGTACCCCAGCGTACTCAGAATACTGTGGTTGATCGAACCGCCGGGGAAATAGGCCAGTGCCCAGACCAGGGCGCTCACCGCTGCAATGAGGGTACCGGCCCGCTCCAGGTAGCCCCTGGTCTTTTGCCAGGCGTAGGTGGAAATATTTTTCCAGTTGGGCCAACGGTACATGGGCAGCTCGATGTAGAAGGGTTTTTTATCGACTTTCAATACCGTATTTTTAAGTATGACACTGACCAGGCAGATCAGGGCAAAACTGAATATGTACAGTCCGAGCATTACCCAGGGCGCATATCTGGGCAGGAAAAAGGCCCCGATCAGAGCCACCGCCACCACCTGCCGGGCCGAGCAGATGGTCAGCGGGGTGACCAGGATGATCAGCAAGCGCTCGCGGTCGTTTTCGGCGGTGCGGGCCGCCATGATCGCCGGCACGTTGCAGCCGTAGCCCATGAGCAGGCTGATGAAAGCCTTGCCAGGCAGGCCGAGGGGGCCCAGCCAGCGGTCCATGACAAAGGCCGCCCGGGCGAAGTAGCCCACGTCCTCCAACAGGCCGAACAGCATAAAGGTGATGGCGATCAGGGGCACGAAGCTCATGGCCGTGCCCACGCCCGCCAGCACGCCGTCAGTGAGCATCCGCACCAGCCAGCCCTGAAGAACCGGCCCCAGATCGACCTGTATCAGATGGCTCAACCACGAAAAGAGGTTGCCGATCAGGTCCTGCAGCGGCGGCGACAGCTTGAAAATGAGGGTAAAGGTACCGGCGAGGACGGCCAGCAGGATGGGCACGCCCAGCCAGCGATTGGTAAGCAGCAAGTCCACCCGGTCGCTGGGAGACAGTTGACCCAACTGGTCGCGTCGCACGGAGGCATCCAACACCTCGTTGATCCAACGATAACGTTCCTCGGCCAGGTGGGTGGGGCCGTCCGGCATCTGCCTTTGAATCTCTTCGTCCAGGACGGCGATACCCGTGGCGCCGATGGCGGCAGTCACCAGTTCCCGCGCCTTCTGATCGCCCTCCAGCAGCTTTATGACCAGCCAGCGCAGCGGGTAAGCGCCAAAATCATGCGCCTTTAACCGTCCCGCAATATTCTCGATCATCCCTTCCACCGGCAGTGAGAAGTGAAAGCGTCCCCGGCCCTGTTTCGCCTCGATGATCAATTGATCCAGTGAATGATAGAACTCGTCCAGACCGCTTTTACGGGTGGCGACAACCGGCGCCACCGGCAAGCCCAACGCCCCGGCCAGGGCCGGCAAGTCGATGTGGTACCCCTTTTGTTCGGCAAGGTCCGTCATGTTCAAGACGATGATCACCGGGCGGTCCAGGTCCATTATTTCCGTGGTCAGGTACAGGTTGCGCTCCAGGTTGGAGGCATCCACCACGTTGATGATGGCGTCAGGTTTGTTTTGCAAGATAAAGTCGCGGGCGACGATCTCCTCGATCGTATTGGAGGTGAGGCTGTAGATACCGGGCAGATCGATTAAACAGGCCGTCTGTCCACTGGGTAGATTAAAGAAGCCCTCTTTCTTTTCCACTGTCTTGCCCGGCCAGTTGCCCACGTGCTGACGCAGCCTGGTAAAGGCGTTGAAGATCGAGGACTTGCCCACGTTGGGCTGTCCGGCCAGAGAAAGAACCGCCATGGCTGATCACCCCTACCCTGCTGTTCTGTAAGTGATCCTGGAGGCCACCTCCGGGCTCAGCCCCAACCTGCTGTCCCGTACGGCAACAATCATCCGGCCTTTCTCGTTGCTGATCACCCCAATTTTGGTGCCACACGTTAATCCAAGAGAAAGCAGGCGTTTTTTCTGCGCCAGCGGCAAGAATATCTGCTCGATGTGGGCCTTTCCCCCTACCGGCACCGTGCTCAACGTTGGCTGATCAGGCTCTGCAACGGCAACGCTATTGTCCGTCTCCGTCCATTCCTTCACGGCACACATTTCATTACCGGAACAAGAGCATTCTTCATCCGGGCATGATGCTCCCTTACTACAACTGCAGGCGCCTGTTTGCAAGAAAAAGTCCAGCAAGCGCCCCGGCCATGATCTTGAATGGCCGGACATGCACTTGCTGCAGAGATCTTTCATCAGAATTCCCTCCCCCGTTATCAATATCTTGAAAGCATGTACCAGATCTTACTCTAATGAGAATTATTATCATTGCTCCTTTTTTTATTCTATGATAATCATTCTCAGTAGTCAATACCCCTGCCGGAACAAAATTGAACTACGTTGAATTTTTGCCGCGATGACAGGCCGCGTCCTATCGTCCGTCATCATCTGATCTGCCTTTGTGCGGGAAAGCGTCTTCGATGGAAGATCTCCTCAGCCAATTGGAAGAGGTGATCGAACAGGAACGGTTTTCCGTCGCAGTTCCATTTCGTGAAACCTTACGGATGCTGCCAGAGTCTTGCATCAGCAAAGCGAGCGCCCCCACCTGTCGCCGGTCGGAAGCCGTCAGATAGTGATAGGTATTATCAATGACTGTACAAGCCTGATTCTCTGCCATGTGGTGGACAAACCGAACTGTGGCGATGCCACAACAAAACCCCAAGACCGATCCGGTCTTGGGGCCGATGGCAATTTAACGGGCGAAACGCTCTACAGCATTTTGGGTTTGAAGGTCTCGCAGCAGGTATTCTCGGACATGTTACATTTCTTGTCGGCGACGCTCGAACGAACCTGTATGTTGCTTGCGCGGCATGTACCGGCTCCATCGTTATGATGGCATTCTTCGATCATGCAGTTGATGCCTCCGGGCATAGCGCTCACCCCCTTTCCTTGATTGACGCTTTTGCGGGCGCTCATGGACGATATGCAACCCTGCAGACAGAGTTTCGGGTCAAGCAGGCTGCCATCCTATGTGCCTTGAGTGCCGGGGACATCATTGCCGCGCCCGGTCCGCTGGGCCCGGCACCGCCGCTTTTGCGGGCGCGAGGTTGACAATCCTATGTTAACCAGCTTCACAAAGTTTATCCCACCGCTGAGGCGAAGGATCAACCTCTTCTCCACTCAACCCGGATTTTTTGAAAAAGGTAATTGCCGGCGAGAAACTATGTTATAATATCAAATGGGAATGAATATTATTTAGGGGGTAGTACTAGTTGACTCTCAATAACAAGGAACTGCAGGCCAAGGGGTGCAAGGTCACTCCACAGCGCCGCCTGATCCTGGATATTCTGAGCCAGTCCGAATCACACGTGATGACCGCCGAAGAGATCGTCAACCAGGCGCGGGAGACACAGCCCAACATCTCGGCGAGCACCGTCTATCGAAACCTCGGCACCCTTTCCGAACTGGGATTGCTGAAGCGCCTGGACTCGATGGGAGAGGGCTGGCGCTACGAACTCAACAGCGGCCACCACCACCACCTGGTCTGCTTGAAGTGCCACAATACGGTGACTATAGATTTCTGCCCCATGAGTAAAGATGTTAGAGATTTAGCCGAAAAGAGTGGTTTTGAAGTGGCGGATCACAATTTTGAGATCAAGGGCTACTGCACAAACTGTAAGGTAGGAACCAAAAGAGGGTGAGGGCGCTTGGGTTGTGAAATCGCAGTCGAGCATTTAAATGTTCATCTTGGCGGGGAATGGGTGCTGAGGGACCTGTCTTTCAATGTGAAACCGGGAGAGTTCCTCGGCATTATAGGCCCGAACGGGGCGGGCAAGACGACCCTGCTGCGGACCATGCTGGGCATGTTGAAACCCGAAAGCGGAAGCATCACTTTTCAGGGGAAGGATGCCGGAACAGCGGCCTCGCCGGTATTCGGCTATGCACCGCAGATACGGCAGATGGATGCGGACATCCCCCTGCGCGCCTGGGATTTTGTGAGCTTCGGGCTGCGCCGCCGGTTTCCCCCATGGCTATCCAGGCAGGACCATAGAATAATCAAGGAAGCCATGCTGGCCACCGATTCCTACGAGTTCGCTGGAAAACCGGTGGGCAAGCTGTCCGGCGGCGAACGACAGCGTCTTTTTATAGCGCAGACCCTGGTCGGAAACCCGCAAGTTCTGCTGTTGGACGAGCCAACCTCCAACCTGGACCCGGGAGCGCAGGAAAACGTGGCGTCGATAGTCCATCTCCTGAATCAGGAGAGGGGAATCGGTGCGCTGTTTGTAACCCATGACGTGAACCTCATCGCCAGGCACGCCCATCGCATCCTGTACCTGACCAGAGGCCAATACGCCATCGGTACGGTAAAACAGGTGCTGCAGTCCAGCGTGCTGTCCCGGCTGTACGAGGCGCCCGTAGAGGTGCTGAATATCGGGTCCAAGATCGTGGTGATCGCCTCCGCCGACAGCACCAGAACCCCGATCTGCTTTCACGGCGACTGCAGTCAGGAGGTTGTCGGCCAATGATCCTTTCGTCGATGCTGCAATACGATTTCATGCAGCACGGTTTTCTGGCGGGAACATTTGTGGCGATCATGTGCGGCGCCATCGGAGTATTCGTGATTGCCCGGGGGGTGTCCTTTATCGCTCACACCTTCTCTGAAATCGGGTTTTCCGGGGCGGCGTTCGCCATGTACACGGGGATGGACCCTTTAAACGGGATGCTGCTTTTCACCTGTTGTTCGGCCCTGGCCATCGGTCAACTGGGACTGAAGATCTTCAGAAAAGACATCGTGATCAGCGTGGTGCTGAGCGTGTGCCTGGGACTGGGGTTGCTGTTCCTCTCGCTCTCCAGCAAGCAGGCAAACGCGGTCTCCTCCCTGCTGTTCGGCACAGTCCTGGGAATCAGCACCGTGGATGTCTGGAAAACCGCCTTCCTATCCACAGCCGTGTTGTGCATTCTTTTCCTCGGATACAGGATGCTCGCCTTCGACTCGTTCGATCCCGTCGGCGCACGAGCAGCCGGCCTGCCTGTCCGGTTCATCTCGATGGCGTTTCTGCTGCTGCTCGCCGTTGCCACCGCTGAAGCGATCCAGATAGTCGGCGCCCTGCTCGTCTTTACACTGATGACCATCCCGGCCTCGATCGCCCAAAATCTCACCCATTCTGTCTGGCGGATGATCCTGTTGTCATCGCTGATTGCGGTAGCCGGGGTCTGGGCCGGGCTCGTCCTCGGCTTCTACACCAATGCCCCGGTCAGCTTCTTCATCACGATCGTGGAAGGGGGTTTGTATTTCGCCAGCCTGGGCTGGAGCGCCATGCGCGAGCGTATGCGCCCACCGGAGCTGGCCCCATCTTCAGCATCGCTTAACGAGGCCGCTTGAAGACAGGGGGCCGGTTCTTGTGTCTGTTTTCCTTTTCCATACTTGATTTTTTTGACGCTATCACCAATTCGTGAGTGTTTAATTCAAAGAGAGGGAAATCGGATGAAGACAAAGACTTTAAGATGGATGTTGTTTATCATTCTTGCAATGATATCGGTATGGCTGTTGGCCGGTTGCGGCAGTAAGCAGGGCGCAACCAATCCCAACCCGGCCGGCGCTTCAGGTCCGAAAATCAAAGTGGTGGCCGCAGAGGACTTTTACGGTGAAGTCGCCCAGGCCGTCGGTGGCGACCGTGTTGCAGTGACCTCTATTCTGAATGACCCCAATGTGGATCCCCACGAATATGAGCCAACACCAGAGGCCTCCAAGGCGGTGGCGGATGCGCAGGTGGTCGTTTACACGGGTATCGGGTACGATGATTGGGTGGACAAGTTGATCAAAGCGAACACCACCGCAAATACCAAGCAGGTTGTGGCTGTCGGCAGTGACCTGCTGGGCCGGGCAACCGGCGACAATCCCCACGTGTGGTACGATCCGGCAACGATGCCCAAGCTGGCCAACAAACTGGCAGACATGCTGGGACAATTGGACCCTGGCCATGCGCAGGATTACCAAAATCGAGCCAAGGGCTTCATCTCTACCCTGACCCCAATGACTGACGAGATAGCCAGGCTTAAACAGTCCACTCCTGTTGCCATCGATGTCTCAGAACCGGTCTTTGGCTATATGGCAGACGCCCTGAACCTGAAAACGAATGACCCGAAATTTGCCATGGCCATTGAAGAGGGCAACGACCCGAACGCCAGTGATGTCATCAATGTACAAAATGATATCAAGCAAAAACGAATCAAGTTCTTCGTCTATAACATCCAGACAGACGACCCGACCGTTAAAAATGTAGTTCAGCTTGCGGAATCCAACGGCATTCCCGTTGTCAAAGTGACCGAAACGGAGCCAACCGGAGAAAACTACTTGCAATGGATGACCGGGCAGCTTGACCAGGTTGGCAAGGCACTCGGCGTTCAGCAACAGTAAGCACTCCGCCTCACGTTATAACCTGGCAGAATTAGAGCCGGCAATCAACAGGCTGCCTTTTTAGCAGTCTGTTTTCTATTGCCCATTCTAATGTATTTCCACAGCCGAACTCGACCGCCCCTTCAAGGGTGTATCCATCGCCAACCTTGGTTTATCACGGACTAACCCGCTCTAATACCCCCGCTTCTTTGAAGCGGCGGGATAAGAGCGGATAGGTCTCCGATAACGAGTTCTTAGCTTCAGTGGGGGAAAGCAAACCCCCACTGAAGCTAAGAACTCAGTTGATGTTCTTTGGTAACTATTCATGGCAGTCCATCAAGCTCGTATACAATTGCTCTCAATTGGTAATTAACTGGCAACAAGGAGCATAGAGTCAATAACAGGACGCTTTACCACAATGACTACCCGCTCTAATGCCCCCGCTTCTTTGAAGCGGTGGGATAAGAGCCGGGTGCCCTCTGGGCGCGTTCCTGGATCAACGATTTCTTAGCTTCAGTGGGGGAAGGCAAGCCCCCACTGAAGCTAAGAAATCGTAGACAGGGAGAGATCGCAGGTGAACCACATAGCCCAACAACGCACCGCCCCGGCTGTAAAACCCGGCCATCTCCTGATTTTGTGCTGCCTGTTTGGTTTGATCCTGCTCACTACGCAAAACTTGCAGGCAAACATCTGGGATCAGGCAGCCACGGTAGCGACCCTCGCCCTGGGGATCATCCTGCAGGCTCTTCCTTTCATCCTGATCGGGGTGCTGGCGGCCTCTCTGATCCGTTTTGCGATCAGCGAGGAGTTGATCGCCAGGCTGCACCCTGCCGCCGGAATGAGGGCGGTGTTGGCCGGCGCCTTGCTGGGGCTGATCTTTCCGGTTTGCGATTGCGGTGTTCTGCCGGTAGCCCGGGGGCTGTTGCGCAAGGGGGTATCGATGCATACAGTACTGGCCTATCTGCTTACCGCTCCAGTGATCAACCCGGTGGTGATCATGGCCACCGCCCTGGCCTTTCAATGGCGCTGGAATCTTGTCATTGTACGCCTCGCCGGCACTTTTGCCGTGGGAGCGACTATCGCCTATCTTGCCGGGTATTTGTTTGACAGCCGGGATTTCACCGGCCATGGAGCGCATGAGCGCCATCATCTGGAAGAGACGGCTGATGCCGGCGCCACCCTGCACCAGATCTTCTTGCATGCAGGCAATGAATTCTTTGAAGTGGGGCGCTACCTGTTTATCAGCGCCTTCCTGGCAGCAGGTATCCAGATCTGGGCGCCGAAGGGGGCGCTCCTCACGGTGGCGGGAGTGCCGCTTCTGGCTCCGGTTGCCACCATGATCCTGGCGATAGCCATGTCGCTCTGTTCTGAAGCAGACGCATTCGTCGCCAGATCACTTGCCAACCAGTTCCCCCTGGGATCGATCATGGCCTTCATGGTGATCGGACAGATCATGGACATGCGCAACATCATGCTGTTTACGAGAAACTTTCGCTTGTCCCTATTCCTGTTCATCGCCATCTTGTCACTCGGCCTGACCTATCTGCTGAGCCTGAGCATCGACCTGGGGTGGTGGACGCAGTTGGCGCGATTCTCCCTGCACTTCCTGGTTCATCCCATAGGCTGAAAGGAGATTGTCATGAAAGCTCAAAGAAAAGAGAACCTGGTACAGGCCATCATTTTAGCCGGCTTTGCTTTTTTGTTGTTCAACCTGCTAAACACAGGCAAGATAGTCCTGTTCATCAATCCCAGGCTGGCCTGGTTGATCGGATTGGCGTCCGTCCTGTTGGGGATAATCGCCATTGCCGAACTTATTCCAAGACACGACCACGGCCATGAATGCTGCGATCACGACCATGCTTGCGCCTGCGACCATGGCGCACATCTGCTGATAACCGGCAATAAGCTTCTGGCCGTTCTTTTTCTGACACCCCTCGTGTTGGGTTTTCTCATGCAGCCCAAGGTGCTCGGTTCAGCGGCGCTCACCAACAGCATCAACGCCGCAGGCCCGGTGCCGTTCTATGCCGGCCCGTTTACAGGCCTCAACAAAAATGGCGCCGATCTGTTGGCAGGAATCATGAACCTGGCAAGAGGGCTTGGCCGACCCGCGCCGCCCGCAAGCGGAAACAGCCCCGCCGCAAGTGTTCCCGGCGCAAACACCGCCGGCGCAAACACCCAAACCACCGCTGCAGGAACTGACGCAGAAGGCGCCCCGGAAGCCTCGCAAAATACGAGCCTCGTTCAGGACGCCGGAGATGCCGGACCGGCCGTCGGACCCGTCGAGGACACGGACCTGGTGCAACTCGACATCGACCTTTATGAAAACCAGGCGCAATTGTCCGGCCGACGTTTTCGAATGACAGGGTTCGTCTACAAAGACCCCGGCCTGGGCAAAAACCAGTTCGTGATCACCCGCTTCGTGATCGTCTGCTGCCTATTGGACACCGTCCCCATCGGGATCATCGCCGAAAGCCCCGACGCCTCTGATCTGAAAGCTGACACCTGGGTCGAGGCCGAAGGTGTCATGAAAATGCTCAACACCTTCAGCGCGGCAGATAAGATCGAACCGCTCTCCAACTTCCACGGGCCGAACACCGACATCCCCTACTTCGTGATCACCAGTCTGAAGAAAGTCCCGGTTCCGAAGGACCCGTACCTGTATCCCCCCCAGTAGAACCCGGATGCAAATACTGCAAGTTTATGAGGATACCTGCATTTCATCTCCATTATCAAGCTTTTCAGATAGAATTAGACCCAAATGTTAAATATTTCTAGGTTATGAAGCATCCCGTACTAAATGATATAATGACTATAAAATAAGATGTGGTTTGCCTGAATCGCCAGTAGCTATCCCGGCTATACTTTTGTTTGTAGCGCGCTAAAAAGCGTAGTCTATAAAATTCAGGAGGGAAAAAGATGAGAGTCGCCTACGTTTTTGCCACCACCACCGCCCAGAAGATCCTCGATAAGATGATCATTCCGCAGTTGGAGAAGGGTGGGCACGGCGCCGAGGTTGTCGGGATGTTCTTTTTCATGGACAACACCTTCTTCCTGCTAAAGGGGACGAAGATGGGAGAGCAGTTGCAGGCGCTCCAGGAGAAAACCGGGATGCTGCTGATGGCCTGCGATCAGTGTGCCGAAGAGAGAGGGATCACCGACGACCTGATCCCGGGCGCCCACGTGGGCTGCTTCCCCAGTCTCTATGTGGCCATTGAGAATGCGGGCGGCGTCGACCAGGTGATCACCCTGTAAACAGATCAGAGGGACGGCTCTCTCGATCTCCTCTCGATCCCGTAGGCTGCTTCCTCTGTCTTTTCGTACTCTGGTAAACGCAGGAGTGGACCGGAAAAAGTATGTGCCAGGGAAGCTCAAACCACTAACTCAGTCCTTGGCAAAAATGCAGTGGCTGAAATTACGGCACATCCCCGGCGCTGGCTCCTCATGCCTCAAGGCAGGCACTTCCGCGCCGGAAAGGTCAGGTATATCCGAGTGGCCAAAGTCACTGTCGAGTTCATCAGCACTTGCCCGAGCTGAGCCGGTTACGAGGAGGCCGTCAGGTCGGCGGCCAGCCGGTTCGGAGATGCCGTAGATGTGAAGATCTATCATGCCGGCAAGGACTTCGGCTACCTGCGCAAATATGGGCCGGTCAGCAGGGGGACGTTGATCATCAACGGCCGGCAGAAGTATGACAACCTGGGCAACGACCTGATCAGGCGGGTCATTGTCGAAGCCGTAAGCGCCAGGGGGAACGAGGAGATATGAGCGCCCTAGAAAACATTGTCTACCGGGCACTGGCGTCATCCGCGGTATTCCTTAACATTTCTTCGGACTGGCTATTGCTGAGCTTTCTGTTGGCCGGGCTGCTGCATAACATCCTGAGCCCGGACCGGCTGCAGAACATGCTGGGCAACAAGAAGGCGCCAACGCTGGGGAAGGCAATCGCCTCCGGCCTGCTGCTGCCGATCTGCAGTTGCGGAGTGGTCCCTCTGGGTCTGGGGCTGTATTATTCCGGGGCGTATCTCGGCCCGGTATTGGCATTCATGACCGCCTGCCCGATCATCAACCCCGCCGCGGTGATCATGGCCTTCGGGCTGCTGGGCCCCAAGCTCGCCAGTTGCTACCTGGTGACCGGCCTGGTGTCGGCCTTTCTCATCGGGCTGATCGGCAACGCCCTCGCCGGCCGGGAGTTGTATGCGCCAGGGCTGGAGAGTCCGGTGAAGCAGGTGGTCCTCGAGGACGCCAACCCCGTTCCCCTCTCGGGTAAACTGCTTTCAGGACTGCAGTGGGGGTTCAGGGATCTGGGGGTCCAGGTGAGCAAATACGTGGTACCCGGGATGCTGCTGGCTGGACTGATCACCGCTCTCGTGCCGGCGTCCCTGATCCAGCACTACCTGGGCAATCCCGGGTTGATCTCCATCGCGGGCATCGCCCTGATCGGAGCGGTCATGTACGTCTGCGCCGTCGGTCACATCCCCTTTATCGCCGCCCTGGTCGCCTGCGGCGCCGCCCCCGGTGTGGCGATCACCTTCCTGATGACCGGAGCGGCTACCAACCTGCCGGAACTGCTCAGCATCTACAAGCTGATCGGCAAACGGGCGGCGATCACTTACAACGCGGGGGTAGTGGGAATGTCCCTGATCGCCGGATACATCACCAACCGCCTCCTGATGCCGGGATTCACTCCCTACTTCAACCTGTCTGCCAGCAGGCAGGCGATCAATGTGGCAGGCAAGCTGACGCTCACCTCCCCGGCGCCGATCCATTACTTATGCTCCATGATCGTAGTTTGCCTGTGCCTGTATGCCCTATGGCCGGGGCTGAAGCAGTTGGCCGGAAAAGCGCAGGCCGCCCTGGCCGTGCTTTCGGTCCTGCCGTAGTGACAACGAGGTGATAACGAGATGAAGAAGCCGGGATTGATCTCCTGGGTATCCGGCGCCCTGTTGGTCCTGCTGCTGGTGCTGATAGCCATCCACGGCGGCAAGTGGCCGGCCAAAAAGACACCCGACAATCTTCCGCCGGCGCCCCCTGCAAATATGGATACTGCAACGCCGCCCCCCGCCGTGGCCTACTGGCAGCAGAAGTTTCCGCAGTACCAGCTTGTCAAATGGGCGCCCGGATATCTGAACGGGGACGATCAGGAGGACGCGGTGATCATCTACCGGACCGGCTCCAAGTGCTACCTGGTGGCGGTGATCGATCTGCCCGGCGGATTTCAGGTCACAGACCCCGTGGCGGCTCCGGTGTCAGATCAGCAGATCACCATCGGAGACGTGGAAAACAAGAACCCCAACGAGATTATCGTTTCCGGCCAGAAGAACGGGGCTTATGGCTACGCCATCTTTGCCCTGGACAAGAACCAACTGCTCAACCTGTATTCTGCAGGGATGGACCAGTGCTGCTGAGATCCGGTCTCTACATCTAACTGTCGATCACTGCGGCCTATCAACTGAGTTCTAAGCTTCAGTGGGGGTTTGCTTTCCCCCACTGAAGCTTATCAGTAAAACTTGGCTTGCGCCGAGCCTCGGCGAAGGCGGAAGCCTTAGTTGCACTGATCCAGGGGCTAACCGCCACTTAGCTCCCACTTCAGTGGGAGTCTAGTGGCGGTTAGCCATCGGGTAAATCGTTATCGGAGACTTATCCGCTCTTATCCCGCCGCTTCAAAGAAGTGGGGGTATTAGAGCGGGTTAGTCCGTGATAAATGCCCCAGAATAATCGAATTCGTGACCAAAATGCTAAGCCGCATGCCCCTGGCTTCAGCCCTTGGCATTACCCATAAGTCCGCGCCTGGAATAAAAAGTCAGGCACGAAATATGCATAAGGTAATTGCCAGCTTAAAAGCGTATGGGTTAGCGATATTGAAATAATCATGTGTTAATCATTGTCCATCGCCTACCATGCTTCAGATCAGGTACCGAAACGGCTGAACACATCGTAGCCTTGCAATGCTTGACTTGGTACACATACCGCTGGCGGATCGAGCGCTATCACTACATCCTTAAAAGCGGTTGCCAGGTGGAAAAACTCCAACTGGAAACCAGAGACCGTCTCATGCGTGCCCTGGCGGTGTACAGTATGGTAGCGTCACACCTGCTCTGGCTCACCTATCATGCCAGGCAGACCCCAGAGGCGCCCTGCACGGTTGCCCTTAGCAGCAGCGAATGGAAGGCCCTGTATGCTGCTACCCACAAGACAACCATCCTTCCTGACTGCCCACCGGATCTGCAAACGGCTGTCTTATGGATCGCCAGACTGGGCGGTTTCCTTGCACGCAAGGGGGACGGCCTGCCCGGAGTCAAAGTCCTCTGGCGGGGTTTTCGGCGCCTCCAAGATCTAGCCGCTATGTGGGAACTCTTTAATCCCTGACAGAACCAACGGCCCCGGTATCACCCAGTCTCGCCAAGCCGTCTTCCCAAAAGGGGAGGCACGCCTTTTTGCTCACCCGGCTTAAACTGGCTCTGACCCTGCTTTTTTCACTCTTCTCACTTGAAAGCAGAATCAACTTGAATCCCATAACCTTGCTTATCAGGTGTGGGAGGGCGGGTGGGGACAAACTTCAAGCGCCATTGTCAATCGCTAGAGTTCACCCACACTTCCTTAACACAGTCTGTTGCCACCGACCCAGCAACACCCCTATGTAAAAACAATCTAAGGGTAATGCTAAGGGCTTCAGCCATGGGGTAAGGCGTCAGTTAGGAGCGCATGTTTGTCTTAATAGCACATATGTGGTATAATCTTACAAGAAAAGAGGTGATCTGTAATGCCACAACTTAGCGGTTTCGCCAAGACTTATAGGTTCAATCTGCTAGTTTCTCCCGGTGTTACAGATCAGTTCGACCTCACCATAGAGCAGTACCGCCAGGCAGTCTCCTTCTACCTTCAGGTTTTTCAGGATCATCAGGAGATCCTTGGCCGGGGAGACTGGCTGAGAGTCACCGAGATCCTGACGCACTACACGAAAAAGAACCCCAATCCGAAGCACGACTTCGATGCCCAGTTTCCCAACTACCCATCCGGTCTACGCCGCGCCGCCATATCTGAAGCCTATGGCTCAGCCTGCTCCTGGAGATCGAACTACAGGCGGTGGCAGGCAAAGAGGGAGAAGCACGATCAGAGAAACAGGAGGCGGGAGGCCGCAGGCAAGCATCCTATTCTCTTCACGGAACACCCTCCGCAGTACCCACTGGAGTGCAACCGCTGGCCTTCCTTCTACGGTACCGAACACCGCATGCTCGACGAGCATCACATGCTGCTAAAGCTCTTCACCGGCAGGGCATACGTCTACCGGAAGGTATCTCTGCTTGCGCCGTGGTGGTGCCTGAAGGCTACGCCGCCGGCTCCCCGACACTGGTTCACAGAGCCTGGGGCTGGGAACTGCACGTGCCAGTGTGTCTAAAGAAAAAGCTCTACCTTAAAAAAATCATTGACCAGTTTCACCAACCAGGATTCCGGTTCTGCTCCGTCGACCTCGGAATCAACAACCACGCAGTTATGACGATCCGGGATGCCGAAGGCAGGGTCCTGGCCACGGAGATCATCTCCGGCGCCAGGGACAGCCACCTCAGGAAGAGGTATCTCGAAAAGATCGCCAGGTTGCAGAGAAAGACCGGAACCATTCCGGACGATGAGCGGTTTGCCAAGGATCTGTGGGATAAGGTGTCCAACTTCAACGACGACCTGGCCCACCAGGTATCCCGGCGGATAGTGAACTTCGCAAAAGATCATGGCGCTACCGTGATCGTCTTCGAACACCTGGAGAATCTGAAGCCGGAAAAGGGAACGCGGTCGCACCGGATGAACCGGAAGCTCGGCCACTGGGTCAAGGCGAGGATCTTCAATTACACCCAGTACAAAGCACTACATGCCGGCATCCTCACTTCCAGGGTGAGCCCAAGGAACACGTCGAGCAAGTGTCCCTACTGCGGATTTCTCGCCATCGAGCGGTACACACCGGGGAAGATCGGCGGCGTGAAACTGACCCGCTGCACGAACTGCGGTGTGGGTGGCATGAACTCTGACTTCGTGGGGTCTCTCGGTATCGGTAGGACTTTTATTCTCAGACAGAAAGCCCTTTCCAGTGATGGGAAGGCGTCCTGACTACCTATACGGCAGTCAGGATCGGGCTCGAACCCGCTGGCGCTTGGACTCGGTAAATTTGCGGATGCTGTAGGTCGGGTCTACGACCCAGGGACGGAAACATCTCGCCTACCCGAGACAGGGCAAAGTTCACGGGAATCAACCCGGAATCACACGACTTTAGTCGTGTGAGGTTCAAAAGCTCTTTAATATGCGGTATAATCTTTGAGGGTGCCGACGTAGCTCAGCTGGTAGAGCAGCGGTTTCGTAAACCGCAGGTCATCGGTTCAAGTCCGATCGTCGGCTCCATAGAATACAAGAACGGCAAGGCCTCCATGGTTCGGGAGTCTTGCCGTTTTGGTTATCCTTGGTAATAGGGTCACAAAATATCACGAAAATATCACAAACAGGGTTAAATCATTCTTCTGCCCCAAACATGGCCCTGCCCAGGGTGTTCGCCGCGTGCTTCCTTCCCGCCGGGGTCACATGGCCGTAAGTGTCGCCGGTTAACGCTATCGAAGCGTGACCCAACATTTCAGACACACGCTTGATCGGCTCCCCCTGCTCCAGCATCATTGTAGCCGCCGTGTGGCGCAGCATGTGAAAATGGGCATCCCTACCCAATACCCGCTTTGCAACATCGCGCCAATAACTACCTGCATTGAATGGAGGAATCGGCCTGCCGTCCTGCAAGCAGCAGACAAGCCCATGATCCTGGTATGCCGGCCCTGCCGCTAACTTCTCTGCCGCCTGGCTCTTCTTGTGCGCTTTCAATTCGACTACCACTTCCGGGGATAGGTCAATCCGGCGCCGGCTGGATTTGCTCTTTGGAGGGCCGAAATGCAGGCGCCCGTCCTTTGTCTCCTTCAATGTTTGCGTAACGCTCAGGTATGCCTCACCTTTCAGGTTTACATCCGTCCAGGGAAGCCCTAACACTTCGCCCAGCCTCATTGTAGTGCCACTAGAAAGGAAAGTTGGCATGTAAAGATATGTGTCCTTCGTTGCCCGCGGCATGGCGTCAATCTCCGGCCTGGTCAGCGTTTCTATTTTCACGCGCTCCCTTTTGGGCGCTTGCACCGCTTCCGCCGGGTTCCTGAGAAGCAATTCCCATTTAACGGCATGATGCAGAGCCTCCCGGATAAGCCGATGATGCTTTAAGACCGTGCATCCCGTAAGGCCGCGCCCCACGGTTTTTTTATTATCCTTCCGACCATTCGCCAGGGCCTCCGTGTAATACTGCTGGATGTGCGCGGGGAGAAGCTTGGCCAATGGGATATTCCCCAGGGCAGGTTTCAGGTGAACGTCAATTATCATTGAATAGGTCTCATATGTTCGTATCCCCAGGTTTAGCTTGTATGTTTCAAGCCAGTAAGAAAGGTATTCCCCGAAAGTCTGTTTCTCAGGTTCAAAATAGGTGCCCCTGGCAACATCGGCCAGGATCTTCGCAGCCTCTCTTTCCAATTCGCCCTTGGTGTCCGCCGTCAAAAGTTTTTGTTTGCGCTTCCCTGTCTTTGGATCAGTACCCGCGTCCACAGTCGTCCGATAGACGGTCGTTCCGTTCTTCAAAACAACCTTCTTCGTTTTTGAACCTCTCGCCATGTTTCAGACCTCCTTCAATTATTTTTCCGGACCCTTACCAAAGTACCTAGCGGGATCGTCACCTGCGCCGGTTGGCTACCAGGGTGAAATTCCCCAATAATCAGATAAGCCTCGACCGGCTCCGTAAGTCCCGCCCCGTAGCGCCCCTCGATCCGACCGACTTCCATATATTCGCTGCAGTGAATGTCATGGTCGTTCTCCCCGTCTTTGATGTAATGCCGCCAGCCACTATTTCCCGCTTGCCGGTACTTTGCAGAATATTTGAGCTGGAGATTGCCCTCGATCAGTTCCTCTTCCATGCTCAGGTCTCCTTTATTTTGCGATTCTAGCGGGGTTAGTTCCCGTTTACGTATAAAGCATTACCCCGATATTTTGCGCCCCGTTTAGGGGCTATTCTGTGCTTAGTCTGGCAGGTATTTTTCACGAACGGTATTTTTTCGCTGTTGTTCCTACCCAGTAAAGGAATTCAAAGATAATCCGCAGGAATTTTTTGTACATTGATTCAACCTCCTTCTCATTATCCTGGTTATAAGCTCGTCAACCCTCCCACTCTGCGCTACCGTCCGGGGATCACTCAAGCCGTATTTTGAGGCTATTTCAACGAGCCTTTCTGTTTCGCAGCGGAGGAGTTCCTTCAATGTGGGGTTACTCATAATGGAGGAGCCACCTTTTAAATTGCCTTATTGACTTCTAGCGCCTTTGCCAGGGTCATCTGCACAAAAGCATTTTTGGAAATACCCAGCTTCTTTGCTTCCTCCGTGATGATCTGATCAAGGTCAGGGGTAAATCTGTACGTTGAGCGTTTCTTGTCTAGTGTCGTCACTGTTTCGTCACCTCCCATTTTTATTATAAGGTGTTGTCACCATTTCGTCAACATGACATTAAATAATATTTTAGTGTTAAACTGGAGTAAAACCATTTGTGTAAGGAGTGCTTCTTGTTATGCCTTCTAATCTGCCACGCTTTACAATCCGGATAAGCCGTATGCTACTTAAAAAGATCAGTTATATCGCGGAAGAAAACGGGCGTTCAGCAAATAAAGAGGTTGAGCAGTTGATAAAGAAGTATGTCTCCGATTACGAGAAGGAGAATGGCGTTCTCAAAGTAGAGGAATAATTAGAATGTCTATGCGAACGCGTGCACGTAGTGACTATCGCGCAAACAAAAAAAAGAAATATTGCTAATTTATGTTTAATTGTCATAAGCATCCTTTTGTAAACCATTATTTTCCGATAAGACACATTTTTGGCAACGTATGTTTGCAGTTTTAAAAACATGATCACAAAATTTTTTGATCGCGTGATCATGATCACTCTCAAGACAATTCCTTTGCAAGCAGCAGGACAAGACATACTTGCTATCCTCTTCGCCAATAGCAGCAAGGATTTCAGCATCAGTGAGTTTGTCACTTTCGCTGTCACCACCTAATTCGCAAAAAGTGACAGATAACAAAGACAGTGTTTCAGGTGACGGCAAGCCGGTATCCGGTGGCATCTCTTCGCCAATGTCCAGATCCGCGGTGTGTCTTGGCCTGGTCTCGTTGTTCACTAGCCAACCGAGCCGTATGGCCGTGTTTGCGTGTCTCCTGGCCATATCTCTGTGAGCACCTAATTTCTTCCCCAGGACCGTATAAGTGATCTGGCGTGTTGGATCTTCTGCTTTTAATTCCTGGACGCCATTGACGGCTTTTCGGACGGCCTTACTCGCCCCGGTGGTGGTCGCCGCGTACATCTCGGCCACAAGGTCAAATACTGTTTTGTAGTCCTCGATCTCTGCCACCAGTCGCCCTTGCTTGTCTCGCTGCCGGTGCCGGTGCCGCAGGACGGCCACGCTCTTGATGAGGGATAGGACGCGCTGGAAGTCTCGCAGTATCCGGGGTACGCTTGCCGCCCTGCCTATCTCCGTAGCCAATGCCTCAGCGAAGGGTACAATAACATCCCAGGGGGCTTGTGCTTGTAACAAGCTCTGATAAGCTATCAGCGCCGTGTTAACCTCACCGGCTCCGGTGATCTCTAGCCTGGCTTGTGTCTCCAGCGCCGCCTTTACTTGCTTTTCATCGTCGGCAACGTCCAGGATGAAAAGCCTGGTCATAAGCTGGTCGCCCAGCTCGCGGGTCGCCGTGGTGATCAGGACGGTTGGTCCTTCCTTGGTGATATCCCGGACGTAATAGCTTCCAAACTCATCCTTGGTGACAACCTCATAATGGAGGTAATTGTCCTGCGTCAGATTACGGACGGCGCTCGCTGCCGGGTTATCCTCGCCCGATGGTATGTTATCTGCCTCGCCAAATATAAGCGCCCGGTGTCTCAGAGGTGACGGGTCGTAAATGATAACGCGGGGTGATCCTGCATCAACGACGTGAAAAGCCTCCGATGGAAGTAGTAAAAGAACAATTTTCACGGTGTAGCTCTTGCCTGCCGATGCAGGGCCGTGCAATAGTAAGTGAACAGGCATACTGCCCGTACGCATTTTCAGTAAACGAGACGTAAACGATAGGTAAACAATCAGAGGAGATTTCAAGTCGCCGCCGTAGCCAATGGCCTTAATCTGAGTCTGCACTAATTCCATCGGATCATCAGCACTCAGGACCGCGGCGGCCTGCTCCTCCAGTTTGTCACCTGTCACTTTTTCCTGATCGGGGGTGACAGCACCAGTGACAGACTGAACACTTACTCCCGTGCCGCTTTGAAGGGTGCCTGTCACTCTGTCACCCCTTAAACTGGGGTTTGATTTGCGCGCTATCTTTATTTCGCTGCGAATGGCCTTCAATGTGACACCCAGGGGCTTGAGTAAAACAGCCAGCTTCTTAATACCTGCATCCTCGGCAATGGGCCTGGTCTCCATCGCCAGGCAATAAATCACATCCGTATAAAGTGATCGTAGTGCCGGGGTAAGGCTCGGATTATCTTCTAATTCCTTGGCGATCGCCGTCAGTGTCTTACTAAATACATCCTGATCGGGTGCATCGCTTAAAAGAAAGTCCTCTTCCTCGGTGGTCAGGTCGATCATCCTGTAATCACCGCCCCGGCCATGCCCAACCTGTCAGCGCGGGCCGCCCGGAAAACGGCCAGCTTGTCCGCCAGGTTGCCATACTGCAATTCGTCCAAGATTATGTCGCTAAAATCTAGGAGGGTGCACCAATCTGATCTCAAATCGTCCGGCCCGTCAAGCACCAGCCAGAGGCAACGCCTGAGAGGAATTAGCCGGACGTAAGCTGCATCACTCCATCGCTCAAGCGCCCGCTCTTGCTCTCGCTGCCGGGCCTGCTCCGCCGCCGCCCTCCGCTCCTCCTGTGTCCGTGGCCGTGGCAGTCCGGGGGATAAGTCGCGGGGGTCGAATCCCAAAGCCCTGGCGATCTCTTGGAAAGTGCAGCCAGCCCAGCATCGTACCAGTGCCCGGCCATCACGACCCT
>Ga0116107_1000896_pt1 | contig 20171 bp, 19 predicted proteins | sample June2015DPH_6_10_FD_88969 | JGI IMG/M metagenome (GOLD analysis project Ga0116107, IMG submission 88969) | Peatland microbial communities from SPRUCE experiment site at the Marcell Experimental Forest, Minnesota, USA - June2015DPH_6_100 | ecosystem: Environmental > Terrestrial > Soil > Wetlands... | reverse complement strand
CTGGCGCGCGACCTCGATGAGGCGCTGCGGACGGTTCAGAGAGGCCTGCAGGACGCGGTCGGTGCCTCCGATACGGGCCTCCTCCGCGAACCGGACAAGGCGCGCGATCTCTTCCTCTCACGCGTCGCGGATGGCGGTAAGAACGAAACGCTCGACGCCCGGGAGTTGCAGGGGCTCGGCGAGGCCTTTCGAAGCTACTACACCAGCGCGCGCGACGTCAGCACCCGCCTGATCGCGCGGGAGAGCGGCGAGGGCATCAGCGCCGCCCTCGAACGCATGAGGAGCGAGTATCTGGCTCTCAGCGGCCGGGTCGACGCCCTTCGGACCCACTCGAGGGAGGAAATGACGCGGGGCTTCGACGAGATGCTGCAGGGCCAGCGGTCGATCACGCGCGTCCTGCTGCTCGTCATCGTCGTGAGCGGTATCGTGTTCATCGCTCTCACGCTCACCGTCGTCCGGTCGATCACGACGCCGCTCCGCGAGGTGACCGACGTCGCCGCCGGACTTGCGCAGGGCGAGTTGACCAAGCGCGTGCATGTCGACTCCTCCGACGAGATAGGCGCCATGGGCACGGCGCTCAACGGAGCCCTCGACAAGATCGCTGGCACAATCCGGACCATCGCCGAGAACGCCAACGGTCTGGGCACTGCGTCGGAGGAGCTGACGGCCGTGAGCCAGGAGATGACCGGCAGCGCCGACCAGACCGCGACCCAGGCCAATGCGGTCTCGGCAGCCGCGGACCAGGTCAGCAAGAACGTGCATACGGTCGCCACGGCGGTCGAAGAAATGACGGCCAGCATCAGGGAGATCGCCCGCAACGCGCACGAGGCAGCCAGGGTCGCGACCGACGCCGTGCGGGTCGCCGACAGCACCAACACGACCATCACCAAGCTCGGCGACAGCAGCTCCCAGATCAGCAACGTCGTCAAGGTCATCACGTCGATCGCCGAGCAGACGAATCTTCTCGCCCTGAACGCAACCATCGAAGCGGCACGGGCCGGAGAGGCGGGCAAGGGGTTCGCGGTCGTGGCCAACGAGGTCAAGGAGCTGGCCAAGGCCACGGCGAGCGCAACCGACGACATCGGGCGGAAGATAGCGACGATCCAGGGGGACACGACCGGCGCCGTGGAGGCGATCGGCCGGATCGGGACCATCATCAAGCAGATTTACGATATCCAGAACACGATCGCGAGCGCGGTCGAGGAGCAGACCGCGACCACCAACGAGATCGCCCGCAACGTCGCCGAGGCGGCGCGCGGCAGCAGCGACATCGCCCAGAACATCACGGGCGTGGCGCACGCCGCGCATGGAACGTCTTCGGGGGCGTCCTCGACTCAAGAGGCGGCGCGAGAGCTGGCTGGCATGGCCGATACGCTGCTCAGGCTGGTTGCGCAGTTCCGGGTGTGAGGGAGGCAAGAATGCGTGCGCTTGTACTCGACGATTCGCGGGCGATGCGGACGATCCTCAAGGGGGTCCTGACCGAGGTGGGTTTCGAGGTGCAGGAGGCGGCGAGTGTGCGGGATGCGATCGCGGTCCTCGAGCAGGGCCCCGATTTCGACCTCGCTCTGGTCGACTGGAACCTGCCTGATATCGAGGGGATCGAGTTCGTTCGGAGGGTCCGCGCGCAGCGCAAGCACGACGGCGTCAAACTCATGATGGTGACCACCGAGACGGAGACGGCTCAGGTCGCCAACGCGATTCGTGCCGGCGCCAACGAGTACATCATGAAGCCTTTCTCCAAGCAGGCGGTCGCGGAGAAGCTTGTTCTTCTCGGTTTTACGCTCCCGCAAGGCGAGAATGCGTAAGATCAGAGTGCTTGTCGTGGACGACGCCGCAGTGGTGCGGCGCCTCGTCTCCGAGGCACTGGCCGGCGACCCCGCCATCGAGATCGCCGGCGTGGCGCCGACGGGAAGGCTGGCCCTCGCCAAGCTGCCCCATTTGAGCCCGGACCTCGTGACGCTGGACGTCGAGATGCCCGGGATGAGCGGTCTCGAGACCCTGGCCGAGATACGAACCTACTACCCAGACCTGCCCGTCATCATGCTGAGCGCGCACACGGAACAGGGCGCCGCGATCACGCTGGAGGCGCTTTCGCTCGGAGCGAGCGACTACCTCCCGAAACCGGCGGGCCTTTCGAACCTGGAAGAGACACGCGAGTACCTCCGCGAGCAGCTCATCCCGAAGGTCAAAGCCCTCTGCGCGGGCCGGGTCGGCCACGCCGTCTCCGCTCTGGTCGCGCAACCGGCGCCCGAGGGCACGAGACGGGCGGCGGTCCAACCGCGTGCCGACCGGCTCGAGATCGTCGGCATCGGCGTCTCGACCGGCGGGCCGAACGCCCTGGCGACCTTGTTGTCGGGGGTCGCACGCGATTTTCCGCTGCCGATCGTGGTGGTCCAGCACATGCCGCCCGTCTTCACCCGGCTGCTTGCTGAGCGGCTCTCCGACAGCACGCCTTTGAAGGTGCGCGAGGCGGTTCCGGGGGGCGTGCTCGAGCCCGGGGTGGTCTGGCTCGCGCGCGGCGACTATCACCTCGTTGTCGAACGGGAAGGCAAGCGCCTGAGCGTGAACATCAATCAGGAGCCGCGGGAGAACTCCTGCCGTCCTTCGGTCGATGTCCTGTTCCGCTCTCTGGCTCGGGTGTTCGGCGGCAGGTCCCTGGCCGTTGTGCTGACCGGCATGGGGCGCGACGGGCTTCAGGGCTGTCAGGAGATTCGCGACGTTGGGGGACAGGTGGTCGTGCAGGACGAGGCCACGAGCGTGGTTTGGGGCATGCCGGGGTTCGTGGCCAATGCCGGGCTGGCACACGCGATCGTGCCGCTCGGCCTGGTCGCGGGCGAGATGGAACGCCGCGCGTGGGCGCGGCGAAGCCGGGCGATGGCAGCGATGTCCGCTGGCGGGGGGAGGGCGATTTCAGGTGAGTGAGTCATGCCTCTAGCAGCGAACGACTTCGAACTCGTACGTCAGATCGTGCGGGAGCACGTCGGCATCCTGCTCGACAACTGGAAGACGAGTCTCGTCGAGACGCGCCTCTCGACGATTGCGAGGGACGAACGCCTGGCGGGTGTGGACGATCTCGTGAAGCATCTGCGCTCCCGGCCGCGTGGCCCGTTGTCCACGCGCGTCGTCGAGTCGCTGCTCACGACCGAGACGTCGTTCTTCCGCGACCTGCACCCGTTCGAGGCGCTGCGTCAGTTCGTCATTCCGGATCTGATCACGCAGAGGCAGGCGAGGCGCAGGCTGGCGATCTGGTCGGCCGGCTGCGCCTCCGGCCAGGAGATCTACAGCGTCGCGATGTTGATCCGCGAGCATTTCCCCTCGCTCCTGGACTGGTCGCTCCAGCTGGTGGGCACCGATGTCTCGTCGACCATGCTTACGAAAGCGGAGAAGGGCCGGTACACCGAACTCGAGATCAACCGCGGCCTTCCTGCCGCCGCGCTGGTGAAGTACTTCGAGCAGCATGCCCTCGATTGGCAAATCAAGCTCGAGGTGCGTGCGATGGTCGAGTTCGTGCAGATGAACCTGGCTGGAAGCTGGCGCGCGCTGCCCAAGATGGATATCATCTTCATGCGTAACGTCCTCGTCTATTTCGACGTGGAAAAGAAACGTGAGATTCTGGCAAAGGTGAGACGTCAACTCCACCCGGAAGGGTTCCTCTTTCTCGGTGGTGCTGAGTCAACGATCAACCTGGACGACGATTTCCAGCCAACCTATTTCGGGCCAGCGGTCGTCTACAGGCTGCGCGCGCGCGTTGGAGATGCTGCATGAACGACATCGAAGAAGCAATCGTCAACATCACTCAGAACATCTGGGAGTCGATCCTGGGCCTCGAAGTCCAGCGTGCCCGCGACGTCGCACAGCTCACCCGCGCAACTCGTGAGAAGAGCCTCACGGGGTGCGTCCAGCTTGCCGGGGCATGGGAGGGAAGCGTTTTCCTCTACTGCACCGCGCCGCTTGCCGGCGAGGTCGCCGCCACGATGTTCGGAACCAGCCCGGATACTTTGCGCAACGGCGACGTGGAGGACGCTCTCGGGGAGCTCACGAACATGGTTGCCGGCAACCTGAAGATCGTGCTGCCGAGGCCCTGTCAACTCTCGTTGCCCGCGGTCGTCGAGGGGATCGACTACAGGGTGATCGTGCCCGGGACCAAGATCGCGGGCCAGGTCCTCTTCGAGTCCAACTCCCAACCTCTCCTTGTCACGGTGCTCGAGGGTGGGGCGATGGGGGCAAAACGGGTGAGCGCTTCGCAGGCGGAAGCCGGGTCGAAGGAGTCCTGATAGATGGGGTTCATGGGCCGGCTCGGCGACATGCCGTTCCAGGACATCGTCCAGATGCTCTCGATGTCCCAGCGGACCGGCCGGCTGACGCTGACCCACGGCGCCGCCAAGGCGGTGATCCTTTTCAGGCAGGGCGAGATCCTGGGGGCCACCTGCGACTCGGTCGGGGAGTCGCTGGGTCAGGCTCTGCTGGCGCGCAGCGCGGTCACGGAATCCGTCCTCGCTCTCGCCCTCGAAGCGCAGCAGAGGACGGTACCGGCGCGTCTGTTGGGGGCGATCCTCGTCGAGATGAACGTGGTTCAGCCAGAGACCGTCGAGGAGGTCGTCCGCAAGCAGGTCCAGAGCGTCATCGACGAGGTCGTGCGCTGGACCGACGGCGCCTTCAGGTTCGAGCGCCTCGAGCATCCGGAGTACCTGAACGCCGGTTTTGCGGACAGCGAGATGCTCCTGAAGTCCGGGTTGCGCGCCGATCAGGTGATGCTCGACGCGGCCCGGCACCTCGACGAGACGGGCGCCGACGATAATGGTGAGCCGCCCCCAATCCTGTCGTTCCCCCGCCGCGCAAAGGGGCCGTCAGCCGGTTCGCCCAAGCGGGCCACCGTCGACATGGGGGACACGCTGACGGCCAACCAGATCATCGCGGCACTCACCGAGGGCGATGCGGACGACGCTGCAGCGGCGGAGGCATCCGCCGCTGTCGAGGCGGCAGCCGCTTCCCCGTCCGAGGTGACGTTCCTCAAGTCCATCATCGACGAGACCCGCTCCTCGGACTTCATCGGCGAGATCGGCCTGATGATCATGAGGTGCGGGGCGAGGATCGTCCGGCGTGGCGTCCTGTTCTCGGTGAGCCAGGGGCAGGTGCGTGGTATCGGCGAATTCGGCCTGGACCTCTCGGGTCCCAGGGCGTACGAGAGGGTGCGGAAGATGAGGATCCCGTTGATCGATCCATCTGTCTTCCGCACGGTGCTTGAGAGCGGCCGGAGCTTCCGCGGACGGCTTGCGAAGACGTTCTGGGACGAGTACCTGATCAGACAGCTCGGAGGAGAAGAGCCGGACGAGGTCATCGCAGTGCCGATGTCGGTCGGCGGGAAAGTTGTCTCGATCTTTTTCGGCGACAACGTTTCTTCCGGGGACCCCATCGGGTCCATCGAGATGCTCGAACTCCTGATGTTGTATGCGTCCCTCGGGATGGAGAGGATGCTTCGCTCTGCCAAGGTCGATGGTTAGGTATCCTTGGATATGGCCGGCTCGCTCGGATCGCGCAACTGGCTGATGAGCTGCTCGAAGTCGAACGGTTTTGGGAGCAGGCGCCAGCGGCCGTCGAGAACGCCGGCACGGACCTCTTCATGATCCGTGTACCCCGACATGATCACGGCCTTGAGGAGTGGCCAGCGCTCGCGGAGGCGCCCGATGACCCGGTGGCCGGGCAATCCGGGTAGCCGGAGGTCAGCGAGCACGGCCTCGAACGGTTGGTCGTCCGGAAGGCGGTCAGCCTCATCGCCGGTGGCCACCGCTGCAACGGTGTGGCCGAGGCACTGGAGCATTCGCACGACCGTGCTGCGCACGCCCGGGTCGTCCTCGACGACGAGGATCCGCATGCTTCACTCCCCGTTCTCGGCCTCCTGCCGCTGCATGCCCTGAAGCCGCCGGAGGCCGTCGCGCCGATCATACGCCGCGTTTGTCCTTCGGCGAGACCCCTCATGAAAAGTCCAGGGTAGATTGGGTGGGATCGTCTGCGAGGGTGGCGGGACGAAGCTCATTTGGGAAATGTCTGGTCACTGCTTTCTTGACCGCCATCCTGGGACTCCCTAAACTCCTTGCGGTTCCGGGGCCGTCAATGTCCTCAGGGAGGGGCAGGCCATGCAAGTCAAAGGCAACATCGTGAGAGCCCGAATCGCCTTCGTGAAGGAACGCTTCGGCGAGGCTGCGTTGGACCGGGTCGTGCGCACGCTCTCGGCAGACGACCAGAAGCAACTGAGCGGAGTCGTGAACGTCGCGTGGTATTCGTTCGATCTCGGACGGCGTCTGGACGATGCGATCGTGGCCGTCGTCGGTGGCGGCAACACGACGATATTCGAAGAAATGGGACGGGCGTCGGCCCGCGAGAACCTCACCACCGTGCACCGGAGCTTCCTCGAGCCCCGCGACCCGCAGAGATTCATGCAAAAGGCCCCGATGATCTACCGCTTCTACTACGACACCGGGCACCGGACCTGGGAATCCACGGGCCCGACCTCGGGGGTGATGACCACGCACGAGGCCGACACGCACTCCGTCCCGGACTGCGCGACGGTTGTCGGCTGGCACAAGGAAGCGCTGACCATGGTCGGGGCGAAGAACCCCGTCATCGTCGAGGAGGCATGCCGAGCCCGCGGCGACGAGTGCTGCCGCTACCGGGTGAGCTGGAGCTGAAACTCGGCTGGAGAAAACCATGGAACGGATCCAGTTCATCAGGCACAACGGGGTCACGATCCTCTTCGAAACCGAGGCCGAGGCGTAGGACTGGCTGACCCAGCAATAGGCCTGGGCGACCCCCGTAAACGGCGACCGTGCGCTGCGATTCCCGGCAATCAAGCTTCACGTGGACCGGGTTTCCGGTCTTGGGCGAGATCGCTTCGTCGCCGTTGCGCGGCTCCTCGCGATGACAGTGGGCCTGCATGACCCCCGCACCGTGCTTGGGGGCGTCGCGATGACAACGAAAGAGCGACTTTTTGAACGAGAGGCAGAATGACGCCTCTGCCGTGTCGAACGGCGCAGGCAACGCAGCCCACGACGGTCGTTTCGGGCCCTCCTCCCGGACGCTGTCTCAAATAGGGCCGGCCGGAGGAGACTGGCGTTCCGCCCAAGTGGCCAATTTGGGCTATCCTGATCTGGTGAACCCCCGCAAGGGCGCACCCCTCGGCCGGTTTGTGGGGCTCTCGCTGGCGGCGCTCGGCGTCGATGCAACGGTGCTGTGGGCGGCGTTCAGCTCGACCCGGCAGTCGAGCGTCGGACCTTTTCCGGCCGCGCTGCCCTGGCTCGCGGCGGCCGCGCTCGCGCTCAGCGTAGGCGCCGTGGCGCTGCCGACCGTCGTGATGCTCCGTGCCAACCGCTCCCTCACGGAGCTGGCACGCGAGTGGGCGGGGGGGGACCTCGCCGGGCGGGCCTCAACGTCCGGACTGGCCGGTCTTCGCGGGCTCGCGGACGCGCTCAACCAGATGGCGGCCTCGCTGCAGCGCCGCGAGGAGACCAGCCGCCTGCGCGAGGCGGAGCTCGTCGGCCAGACCGAGCGGCTGGCGACGACGGCGCGGCTGGCGGCCGGCGTGGCGCACGAGCTCAACAACCCGCTGGGCGGCATCCTGCTCTACGGCAATCTCCTGGTCGAGAGCACGCCGGTGGACGATCCGCGCCACGAGAACATGACGAGGATCGTGAAGCAGGCGACCCGGGCGCGCGACATCGTGCGCGGCCTGCTCGACTTCGCCCGCGTGAGCCCGGCGGAGATATCCGTGCTCGATCTCAACCAGCTGGTTCGCGACACGCTGAAGCTGCTCGAGAAGCAACTCCAGGCGATCCAGGTGCGCACCGAGCAGTCGACCGTCGAGCTCCTGGTGCGGGCCGACGCCGGCCGGCTTCAGCAGGTCCTCGTCAACATCATCCTCAACGCCCTGGACGCGATGAGGGACGGTGGGTTGCTGACGATCCGCACCGGGTACTCCGAGAAGCCCGGCTTCTGCCGGGTGGCGATCACCGACACCGGTTGCGGGATCCGCGAGGACCACCTGCCGCACCTCTTCGAGCCGTTCTTCACGACCAAGGAGGTCGGCCGCGGCGTCGGGCTCGGCCTCGCGATCTCCTACGGGATCGTGCGCCAGCACGGCGGCGACATCGAGGTGCAGAGTCAGGTCGGCGCGGGCACGACGTTCAGGGTCATGCTCCCGGCCGCCGAGGAGGCGTGATGGGCGCCGCGCCGGTGATCGTGGTCGTGGACGACGAGGAGTCGATCCGGGACTCCTGCCGGCAGACCCTGGAGCGCTGCGGGTACCGCGTGGCCGCCGCGGCGGACGGTTTCTCGGCCATGAAGGCCATCCACGTCAACAAGCCGGATCTCGTCATCCTCGACCTGAAGATGCCCGGCGTGGACGGCACAGAGCTGCTGCGCAGGATCAGGGCCGAGCACCCCGACCTCGACGTCGTGGTGATCACGGGGTACTCGAGCGTCGGCTCCGCGGTCGAGTGCATGCGGCTGGGGGCGTACGACTACCTCCCCAAGCCGTTCGACACCGACACGCTCAGGCTGGTGGTCCGCCGGGCCGTGGAGAAGCACGGCCTGGCGGTCGAGAACGAGGCCCTGCGGCGCACCCTGGCCGCGACGCCCGCGGGCGACACGCTGCTGGGCGAGAGCCCCTCGATCCGACGGGTGCGCGAGCTCATCGCGCGTGTGGCGGTCGCCGACAGCACCGTCCTGATCACGGGCGAGAGCGGCACCGGGAAGGAGCTCGTGGCGCGGGCGATCCACCATGCGAGCCCCCGGCGGGAGCGCCCGTTCGTCGCGGTGGACTGCAGCGCGCTCGTCGAGACGCTGTGCGAGAGCGAGCTGTTCGGGCACGTCAAGGGCGCCTTCACGGGCGCGGTCGCGAACCGTCCAGGCCGCTTCGAGCTCGCGAACGGCGGCACGGTGTTCCTCGACGAGATCGCCAACATCGGGCCTGCGATGCAGGCGAAGCTGCTGCGCGTCCTGCAGGAAAGGGAGATTACCCGCGTCGGCAGCGCCCAGCCGATCGCCGTGGACGTCCGCATCGTCGCCGCCACCAACCAGGACCTTTCGGCGGCGATGAAGGCCGGGCACTTCCGCGAGGACCTCTTCTACCGACTGAGCGTCGTGACCATCGTTGTGCCTCCCCTGCGGACGAGGCGGGAGGACATTCCTCTCCTCGCCGAGGGGTTGCTGCGGCGCATCCAGGCGCGGCGCGCGCTCGCGCCGCGGCGGCTGTCGGCGGCGGCATTGGGCGCTCTGGGGGAGCATGACTGGCCGGGCAACGTCCGGGAGCTGGAGAACACGCTCGAGCGCGCGCTGCTGCTGGCACAGGGCGAGGAGATCGAACCCGAGGACCTCGACCTCGCGGCGCGGCCTCAGTTGGAGGCCGACGGCGGGGTGCCGGGCGAGGCGCTCACGCTTGCGGCGGCGGAAACGCAGCAGATCATCCGCGTGCTCGAGATCACCGGCGGCCGCCTCGGCCAGACCGCCACGCTGCTCGGAATCGACCGCAAGACGCTCTGGCGCAAGATCAAAGGGTTTCACATTCGTTAACCCCGCCGCGTGCGGCAGTTGGGGCAAAACGCCACAAGATGGGGTGATCTGGCCCTGAAAGGCGCGTGGGCGCGCTCCGTCATTTTGTATCTTGTGAACGAGTTAACAAGGTACAAGCTTCTTGGCACGGAGAATGCTTGACGATCGATCGTGACCCACAGCGGCAAGTGGTCCCCCCCGATCACGGGACGGTGCCTCCGGCACCTCCCGCGGCGGCGCACGCCTGACGATCCGTCGTCGGGCCGCAGGGGGGCCTCGACCAGGCAGCCAATCGCGGAGGCGCCATGACGGACCCGGCACCGGCCGCCCTGCGCTCGAAGGAGGCGGAGCTGCGCGCCGCCTTCTGGGACCAGGTCGCGACCTTTCCCAACGGCTTCAAGATCCGAGACTGCATCCAGTGCGGCACGTGCACGGGCTCCTGCCCGGTCGCCCACGCGATGGACATCACACCCAGGGAGATCGTGGCGCTGTTCCGCGCAGGGTTCCTCGAGGATATCCTGCGGAGCCGCTCGATCTGGATCTGCGCCTCGTGCTACGCGTGCACGGTGCGCTGCCCCCAGGGCATCCGGGTCACCGACAGCGTGTACGCGCTCAAGCGGCTGGCCGCCGAGAAGGGGATCTTCCCGAAGACCTTTCCCGCCCACGCCCTTTCCGAAGCGTTCGTCGGCAACATCCACTCCTTCGGCCGTAACTGGGAGCTCTGGTTCGGCCTCAAGTACTACCTGTCGACGAATCCGGCCGGCCTGCTCTCGCCCAACATCCAGAAGTTTGCCATTCGGATGCTGAAGCGGAAGCGGCTCGGCCTGAAGCCGGCGCGGATTCACGGGATGAAAGAGGTGAGGGCCATCATCAAGAAGGCGCAGTCCATGGGAGGCCTGTGATGGAGTACGCCTACTACCCCGGGTGCAGCCTCGAAGCGACGGGGCGGCCGTACGACGTCTCGCTGCGCCTCGTCTTCCAGCGGCTAGGGATCGGCCTCAAGGAGATCGAGGACTGGAACTGTTGCGGCGCCACGTCGTACATCTCGATGAACAAGCTGACCGCCTACTCCCTCACCGCCCGCAACCTGGCGTACGCCGAGCGCATGGGGCTCGACGTCTGCGCCCCGTGCAGCTCGTGCTTCACGATCCTCTCCAAGGTCAACCGCCACATGCGATGGGGTGAGGAGCACAAGGCCCACATCAACGAGGTGCTGGCGGCGGCAGGTCTCTCGTACTCGGCCGGCCTCGAGGTTCTCCACCCGCTCGGCATCCTGGTGGACTTCTACGGGATCGAGCGCATCCAGGAGCGCGTGGTCTGCAAGCTCGACGGGCTCAAGGTCGCCCCGTACTACGGCTGCCAGATCGTCCGCCCCCAGGGCCGTTTCGACGACAGGGAGGACCCGCAACAGCTCGACAACCTCTTCAGCGCCGTCGGCGCCCAGGTCGTTCCATTCCCGGTCAAGGTCCGCTGCTGCGGCGGGATGCTCATGACCAGCTACGAGGAGGTGGCTTTAAAGCTGAACCGCGACATCCTGAGCGCCGCGCAGTTCGCCGGCGCGGACGTGATCGTCACGACCTGCCCGCTGTGCCAGATCAACCTCGAGGCGTACCAGGACCGCATCAACAAGGTGCACGGCACCGAGTTCCGCATCCCGGTCGTCTACTTCACGCAGCTCCTCGGGCTCGCCCTCGGGCTGTCGCCCGAGGAGCTGAAGCTCGACGAGATGGTGGTGCCGCTGCCGAGCGCCGATCGGCGGCAAAGCGAGGTGCACGCATGAGCGACGGCCATCCCTCCGGCAACGGCACGCGCATTGGCGTCTACGTCTGCCACTGCGGCACCAACATCTCCAAGACGGTCGACGTCGCCGAGGTCGCGGCTGCCGCGGCGAGACAGCCCGGCGTGGCGGTCGCGAGGCACTACCGCTTCATGTGCTCCGATCCCGGCCAGGAGCTGATCCAGAAGGACATCCGCGAGCAGGGTCTCAATCGGGTCGTCGTGGCGGCGTGCAGCCCGCTGATGCACGAGCCGACGTTCCGCAAGGCGGTGGAGCGCGCCGGCCTCAACCGCTACCTGTTCCACATGGCGAATATCCGCGAGCAGGTCTCGTGGGTCACCGTGGATCCGGTCGCCGCGACGGGCAAGGCCACGGCGCTGGTCAGCGCGGCGGTGCGCCGGGTGGCCCTCCAGCAACCGCTCGAGATCCGGAGGGTGGAGATCAAGCGCCGCGCGCTGGTCGTCGGCGGCGGGATCGCCGGGATCGAGGCGGCCCTTCAGATGGCCGATGCCGGGTTCGAGGTCGTGCTGGTCGAGCGCGAGCCCTCGATCGGGGGCCACATGGCCAACTTCGACAAGACCTTTCCGACACTCGACTGCGCCGCCTGCATCCTCACCCCGAAAATGGTCGCGGTCGCCCAGCACCCCAACATCCGTCTGCTCACCTACACGGAGGTCGACGCGGTGGAAGGGTTCGTCGGAAACTTCAAGGTCACGATGCGCCGCAAGCCGCGCTTCGTGGACGTCTCCAAGTGCAACGGATGCGGCACCTGCTACGAGGCGTGCCCCTCGCGCCCGTACCCGACCCGCCGCCGCATGATCCTCGCCGGCCGGGTCTACAAGGAAGGCACGCCCCGCCTCCTGGCTGCGGCCGACAAGCACGTCCACCGCGTGAGCCGGACGGGTGTCCCCGAGAGTGGAGGCGCTTCCTGATGAGCCAGAACATCCCAATGCCGGAACGGGTAGACCAGATCGTCGCCTCGTACCAGGCGAGGTCCACGGCGCTCATCATGGTCCTGCAGGAGGTCCAGCAGGAGTACTCGTACCTGCCGCCGGAGGCGCTGCAGCGGATCAGCGAGAGGATGGACCTCGCCCTGTCGCAGATCTACGGCGTGGCGACGTTTTACAAGGCTTTCAGCCTGGAGCCGCGCGGCAAGCACCTGGTGTCGGTCTGCACCGGCACCGCGTGCCACGTGCGCAACTCGCAGAGCATCCTGGAGAGGCTCGAGCGCGACCTGCACGTCGAGCGGGGGCACACCTCGGCTGACCGCGAGGTCACCCTCGAGACCGTCAACTGCGTCGGCGCGTGCGCGCTCGGGCCGGTGGTGCTGGTCGACGGCAAGCACTACGGCCATCTCACCGTGGGCGAGGTCGAGAAGCTCGTCGAGGTGATCAGGCGGTGTCCGTGCTCGGTGCAGCACTAGGTTGATCCGTGGTTTTCAGCGGCCCGAGGAGGAGAGGATGAGGCCGATTGCGAGTCCGAAGGAGCTCAACGACCTGAGGAGCCGTTTGAGGGCCGCCAACGACCCCAACCACACCTGGGTCCAGCTCTGCGCCGGCACGGGGTGCCTCGCGTGCGGTTGCGAGCCCGTGGCCGCCGCATTCCGTCAGAAGATCCACGACGAGGGGCTGGAAGGGGTCGTCCACCTCAAGCTCACGGGCTGCCACGGGTTCTGCGAACGCGGCCCGCTCGCGGTGATCCAGCCGCAGGGCATCTTCTACCAGCGGATCAGCCCGGACGACGTCGAGGCCATCGTCGATCAGACGGTCAAGCACGGCAGGGTGTTGACCAAGCTCCTCTACCGCGACCCTGCCACCAAGACCCGGATCGAGAAAGCCGAGGACATCCCCTTCTACAAGAAGCAGGTCCGTCTGGTCCTGCGCAGCAACGGCCACATCGACCCCACGTCGATCGAGGACTACATCGCGTTCGGCGGCTACGCGGCGCTCGCCAAGGCGCTGACGACCATGCAGCCGGAGCGGATCGTCGATGAGATCAAGAGGTCCAGGCTGCGGGGCCGCGGCGGCGGCGGGTTCCCGACCGGGGTCAAGTGGGACACGTGCCGCAGGGCCCAGGAGGAGCCCAAGTACGTCATTTGCAACGCCGACGAGGGGGATCCGGGCGCCTTCATGGACCGTTCGGTGCTCGAGGGGAACCCCCACTCGGTGATCGAGGGGATGATCATCGGCGCGTACGCCATCGGATCCCACGAGGGATATGTCTACGTCCGCCACGAGTACCCGCTCGCGGTCAAACACCTGTCGATAGCCCTCGACCAGGCGCGCGAACTCGGGCTCCTCGGCCCCAACATCCTCGGATCGGGGTTCGCGTTCGACATCGGGGTGAGCCGGGGCGGCGGGGCGTTCGTCTGCGGCGAGTCCACCGCCCTGATGGCCTCGCTCGAAGGCAAGGTTGGCGAGCCGCGCGCCAAGTACGTGCACACCGTCGAGCACGGCCTCTGGGACAAGCCCTCGAACCTCAACAACGTCGAGACCTGGGCGAACGTCCCTCTCGTCATCGAGCACGGCGCCGACTGGTTCGCCTCCATCGGCACCGAGGGCTCAAAGGGCACCAAGGTGTTCGCGCTGACCGGCAAGATCTGCAACACCGGCCTGGTGGAAGTGCCGATGGGCATCACGTTGCGGGAGATCCTGCACGACATCGGCGGCGGCGTTCCGGGGAAGAAGAAGTTCAAGGCGGTTCAGACCGGCGGGCCGTCGGGCGGGACGCTCATCGTGGAGACCCGTGACGCGAAGATCATGCGCTCGATGGAGGATGCCGGCGAGATCGCCCCGGGCGACACGGTGACCAGCCTGCTCGATCTGCCGGTCGACTTCGACGAGCTGACGAGGGCCGGGTCGATGATGGGCTCCGGCGGCATGATCGTCATGGACCAGGACTCCTGCATGGTGGACGTGGCGAGGTACTTCATCCACTTCCTGATCGAGGAGTCGTGTGGGAAGTGCTTGCCGTGCCGCGAGGGTCTGCGGAAGCTCCACGAGATCCTCGAGCGCATCACCAAGGGCGGGGGCGTGCCCGAGGACATCCTGACGCTGCAGGAGATCTCCGAAACCCTGATCGACACCAGCCTGTGCCAGCTCGGCGGCAGCGCTCCCAACCCGGTGCTCTCAACCCTGCGGTACTTCCGCGACGAGTACGACGCCCACATCAGAGACAAGCGCTGCCCGGCCGGTGTGTGCAAGGAACTCGTCGGCTACGCGATCACCGAGGACTGCGTCGGTGACGCGAAGTGCTCCAAGGTGTGTCCGAGCGGTGCCATCACCGGTGGGCCGCGAGCCCTCCAGGTGATCGATCAGTCCAAGTGCATCCAGTGCGACGCCTGCTACCAGGTGTGCACGTTCAACGCCATCGTTCGGGTCAGGCGCGACCGGGCCGGCGACGTGCAGACAACCGCCCGAAGAACGTGGAAGCCGGTCAAGGAGCGCACCCAGGCCGAGGCCCGGGCCTAGGAGGAGCGATGCCAAAGGTCAACGTCACGGTCGATGGCCGGCCGATCACGGTGGACGAGGGCTCGTATGTGCTCCAGGCCGCCGAGGCTCTGGGCATCGACATCCCGACCCTGTGCTTCTTCAAGTACGTCAAGCCGTACGCAGCCTGCCGCATCTGCGTCGTGGAGGCCAAGGACAGGCGCGGGCGCGCGCGGATCGTCACGGCGTGCAACTATCCCGCTTCCGAGGGCATCGAGATCCTGACCCGCACTCCGCGGGTCATGGCCGCCCGGCGGCTCAACCTGGAGATGCTGATGAGCCGGTGCGCGCCGATGCCGGTGCTCACCGATCTGGCCCGCAAGCTCGGCGTCGACAAACCGCGCTGGGGAACCGGAACGGATACGTGCATCCTGTGCGGCCTGTGCGTCCGGGTGTGCGACGAGATCGTCGGCGCGCAGGCGATCGGTTTCGCGTCGCGGGGCATTGACCGCTTCGTGACCACGCCGTTCGAGGTCGACTCGGACGCGTGCATCCTGTGCGGGGCGTGCGCCGCGCTCTGCCCCACGGGGCACATTCGGATGGAGGAGGCGGGCGGCCGTGAGGTGGTCCACTCCGAGATCACGCTCGGGCCCAACGCCGCGATCTCGGTCCCCTTCAGGCAGGCGGTGCCCAACACGCCGCGCATCGACCCGGAGTTCTGCGTCCACTTCCGCACGGGCGGCTGCAAGGTGTGCGCCGCGGTCTGCCCGAAGGAGTGCATCAGCCACGACGACATTGAGCGCTTCGAAGATCTCGAGGTCGGGACCGTCGTGCTCGCGACCGGGTATCAGGACTTCGATCCGACGCCCTTCAAGCAGTACGGCTACGGCCGCCTCCCCAACGTCATCACCTCGATGGAGTTCGAGCGCATGAACAACGCCGCGGGCTCGACCGGCGGCAAGATCCTCCTGGAGAACGGCAAGGAGCCGAGGGCGATCGCCATCCTGCACTGCATCGGCAGCCGCGACGAGAACGCCCACCCCTACTGCAGCCGTGTCTGCTGCATGTACGCGCTCAAGTTCGCTCACCTCGTCAAGGAGAAGACGAGCGCCGAGGTATACGAGCTCTACATCGACCTGCGGGCGTTCGGGAAGGGATACGAGGAGTTCTTCCATCGCATCCTTGAAGAGGGCGTCAATGTGATCCGAGGGAAGGGGGCCGAGATCGTGTCCGCGGGCCGCGATTGCCAGGAGGGCTCGCTCATCGTCAGGTGCGAGGACACGCTGGTCGCCAAGTTCCGCGAGATCCCGGTCGACATGGTCGTGCTGTGCACCGCGCTGGAGGCCAACCGCGACGCCAAGGACGTGGCGCGGCGGTTCGGGATCTCGGTGGGGGCCGACGGCTGGTTCATCGAGCGGCACCCGAAGCTGGGCCCGGTCTCGACCACGACGGACGGCGTCTTCCTCGCCGGCGTGTGCCAGTCGGCGAAGGACATCCCGGACTCGGTGGCGCAGGGCAGCGGCGCCGCGGCCCAGGCGATGTCGCTCATGATCCGCGGCGAGGTCGAGATGGACGGCGCCTACGCCGTCATCGACGACGAGGTTTGCAGCGGCTGCCGGCTGTGCAACGACCTCTGCCCGTACGGCGCCATCGGCTTCGACGAGACGAAGAAGACCAGCAGCGTCAACCCGGCCCTCTGCAAGGCGTGCGGCACATGCGCGGCGGGTTGCCCATCCGGGGCGATCCGCGCGCTGCACTTCGCCGACGAGCAGATCTACGCCGAGATCGAGGGGATCCTGTCATGAGCTTCGAGCCGAACCTCGTGGGCTTTCTCTGCAACTGGTGCTCGTACACCGGGGCCGATCTGGCGGGGACGGCGCGCGTCAAGTACCCGCCCAACCTCAAGGTGATCCGCGTGATGTGCTCGGGGCGCGTGGATCCCAACTTCATCCTCGACGCCCTGGCGCGCGGGGCGGACGGCGTGCTCGTGTGCGGCTGCCACCCCGGCGACTGCCACTACGTCGAGGGCAACTACAAGTGCCAGCGCCGCCTGCCGATCACCCGCATGCTCGTGAGCGAGATGGGCATCGACCCGCGCCGGGTCCGCCTCGAGTGGGTCTCCGCCTCCGAGGGCGTGCGCTTCGGGCAGGTGGTGAGCGAGTTCACCGAGGAGATCCGATCGATGGGACCGCTCACCCTGCAGGAATGGGCTTTCGACCCGGCGGCGGCGGACGCGCAAACGGAGCACCAGCGAGGTGACCATGCCTAAGCCCAAGCTCGGACTGTACTGGGCCGCCTCCTGCGGCGGGTGCGAGATCGCCGTCCTCGACACCGAGCTGAAGGTGCTCGAGATCGCCGACTTCTTCGACATCGTCTTCTGGCCGTGCGCGATGGACTTCAAGTACGAGGACGTGCGCGCCCTCGCCGACGGCGAGATCACGCTGACGCTTTTCAACGGCGCGATCCGCAGCTCGGAGAACTACGAGATGGCCAAGCTGATGCGCGCCAAATCCAATGTTCTCTGCGCGTTCGGCTCGTGCGCCGCCGACGGGTGCATCCCGGGCCTCGCCAACTTCACGTCCCTCGAGGCGATCGAGCGTTACGTCTACGACGACTCTCCCTCGACGGTGAACCCGGAGCACATCCGGCCGCAACCCGTCTGGGACGTTCCCGAAGGGACGCTCCGGCTGCCGCAGCTGTGGAACACCGTCCGCACCCTGCCGCAGGTGGTGGACGTCGACTACATCATCCCCGGTTGCCCGCCGCAACCCGACCAGATCAAGACCGTGGTCGATGCTGTCGTGGACATCCTGTCAAACGGCAAGCCGCTGCCTCCGAAAGGGACGGTCCTCGGGGCGGACCCCCGAGCCTGCTGCGAGGAGTGCCCGCGCAAGCGCGACGTGAAGAAGATCCGTGCCTTCGTCCGGCCCCACGAGGTGGTCCCCGACCCCGAGATCTGCCTGCTCGAGCAGGGCCTCATCTGCATGGGCCCGGCCACGCGCGGCGGCTGCGGCGCCAAGTGCGTGAAAGCCGGCGTGCCGTGCCGCGGCTGCTACGGCCCGCCGGCCGGCGTGCACGACCAGGGCGCGAAGATGGCCTCCGCGATCGGCGGGGTGATCGACTCGACGGATCCCGAAGAGATCGAGCGGATCATCGCAGGGATCCCCGACCTCGTCGGCACGTTCTACCGGTTCAGTCTCCCCGGTTCGACGCTGCGCAGAAGGCAGGTGTGACCATGAGGTCCATCACCATCGATCCGATCACCCGCCTCGAAGGCCACGGCAAGGTCCACCTCTTCCTCGACGACGACGGCTGCCTCGCCAACGCCTACTTTCAGGTCCCCGAGCTGCGCGGTTTCGAGGTGTTCTGCCGCAACCGGCCGGTCGAGGAAATGCCGCGCATCACCACACGCATCTGCGGCGTCTGCCCCGAGGCGCACCACATGGCCTCCGTGAAGGCGGCCGACGCCGTCTACGGTGTCACCCCGCCGCCCGCCGCCCGCAAGCTGCGCGAGCTCCTCTACGATGGCTTCTTCGCGGGCGACCACACCACGCACTTCTTCGCGCTCGGAGGCCCGGACTTCGTCCTCGGGCCCGATGCGCCCAAGGCGGAGCGCAACATCCTCGGCGTGGTGGCGAAGGTGGGCCTCGAGCTCGGCGCGGAGGTGATTCGGCAGCGCGCGCGCGGCCAGAGGGTGGTGCAGATCATCGGCGGCAAGGCGCTGCACCCGGTGACCGCGCTGCCCGGCGGGATGGCCAAGCGGGTCACGAAGGAGGAGCAGCAGGAGCTGATCGAAATCGGCCGCGAGATGGTGGAGTTCGCGAAGATCGCGATCAAGGTGTTCGACGACGTCGTGCTGGCCAACCCCGCGTACGTCGACCTCATCCTCTCCGAGGCGTTCTCGCACCGAACCTACTCGATCGGCCTCGTGGATGCGGACGGTCGCGTCAACTTCTACGACGGCACGGTGCGGGTCACGACCCCCGAGGGGAAGGAGCTCTGCCGCTATCACCCGAGCGAGTACCTCGACCACATCGCCGAGGCGGTGATGCCGTTCTCCTACCTCAAGTACCCCTACCTGAAGGAGGTCGGGTGGAAAGGGCTGGTGGACGGCGCCGACTCGGGGGTGTACCGCGCCACGCCGATGAGCCGCCTCAACGTCTCGAGCGGAATGGCGACCCCGCTGGCCCAGGCCGAGTACGAGCGCCTCTACTCCACCCTGACCGGGGACGCGAGCGGCTCCAAGCCGGTCCACGCGACGCTGGCGATTCACTGGGCCCGCATCGTCGAGCTGGTGTTCGCCTGCGAGGCCACGTACCGCCTCGCGCAGGACGACGAGATCACCTCCGACGAGATCCGCACGCTCCCGACCGGGATCGTCGGAGAAGGTGTGGGGACGGTCGAGGCGCCCCGCGGCCTGCTCACCCACCACTACAAGACCGACGAGCGAGGTTTCATCACCGAAGGCAACCTCATCGTCGGCACGACCAACAACAACGCCGCCATCTCGATGTCGATCAAGAAAGCGGCGCAGTCGCTGATCACCGGCGGGCACGAGGTGCGCGAGGCCTCGCTCAACATGATCGAGATGGCGTTCCGCGCCTACGACCCGTGCTTCGGCTGCGCGACCCACGCGGCGCTCGGCCGGATGCCGCTGCAGATCGAGGTTCGTGAACCGGATGGCCGCGTGCGCGAGACCATCCGCAGGTTCTGCTGAGGACCGATGGCCTCGCCGGATGCCCTCGTGCTCGGCCTCGGCAACGACCTCGTCGCTGACGACGGCTTTGGGCCGGTCGTGGCGCGCGAGTGCGAGCGCGACCTTCGCCTCCGTTCCGATGTCGCGGTGGAGGAGGCAGCGGCGGCCGGTCTCCGCCTCCTCGACGTGCTCGCCGGGTTCCGGCGCGTGCTGATCCTCGACGTCGTGCAGACGGGTCGGGTCCCGCCCGGCACGCTCCTCGACTGGCCTCTCCCGTCCTCTGCCGCGGGCTGGACGCTCGGCGGGTCGCACCAGTGCGACTTGCTGACCGCTCTGGCCCTCGGGCGGGCCCTCGGTTTTGACCTGCCCGAGGAGGTTTCGCTGCTCGTCGCCGAGGCCTCGGATCTGCAGACGATCCGGGAGGAGCTGAGCCCGGAGGTGGCGGCCGCCGTCCCGCGCGCGCGAGCGCTGGTCGCCAACTGGCTCGATCGCACCGGAGCGTTCGCCGGTGCTGGGGGGAGGAACCATGAAGAAGCCAGAACCCTGTCCTGAGTGCCACGGCAAGGGTTGGCTCGAGCTGGCCTGTGGCAAGACCGACGAAGCGCAATTGTGCGGGCTGTGCAACGGGTCGGGAAGCACGCCCACGGGCAGGACCTGCACCGGCTGCGGCGGGACCGGTCGCATCGAGGTCCGGACCGTCGAACGGCAGAAGTGCCTGAAGTGCATG
>Ga0116107_1000887_pt1 | contig 20332 bp, 15 predicted proteins | sample June2015DPH_6_10_FD_88969 | JGI IMG/M metagenome (GOLD analysis project Ga0116107, IMG submission 88969) | Peatland microbial communities from SPRUCE experiment site at the Marcell Experimental Forest, Minnesota, USA - June2015DPH_6_100 | ecosystem: Environmental > Terrestrial > Soil > Wetlands... | reverse complement strand
GAGCTTGGGGCTCTTGCGACCGAGATCATACCACCAGAGATAACCGACATATAACGCGCTATATCCTCGCCTCGGACGTCGTCTAGGGCCTTCTTCAGAACCATAACGTCTCCAATCGTGTTTGCCATCGTCATGGGCGAGACTGGGATGCCTGCAATGTTAGTGGTGGAGAGAGACATCTCAGGTTTGGCCCTACCACAGGCATCTGCGTCGATGGCTGGCTTTCCTTGAAGCGCTGCAAAGTACATCGGAAGTACAGTGTTTCCTGGACCGATCTCACTTGGCACATACGTGAAGAATTGTACACCCATCAGCGATTCCAATTCACTTGCTGCTTTCTGAACCGTGCCTGTCAGAGCCTCAACATGATCCTTCTTCTCAGTTAAACTCAGATAGGGTCTGAGTTTCTCCGTGATCTCCTTCTCAACCCCTCCACCTACTTGCCCAATAATGCAGAGGTGCTTGTCCTCCGGAATCTCATTGGGGTCTACCAAAGTGAATTGCTTCCCTGAACCATATATCGCTTTTATGAGTTGTAGTCCTGACTGTGCGCTGCCTCCACCGCCACAGCCAAGTATACCGGCCCCAACGAGAAGATCAAGCATGTCTCGTTCTGTGAGAGTTCTCATTTGCATCAATCCAAAACGGAACTGGGTTTCGAGACACCGATAGACCGTCATAATCTATTAGATTTTCGCACAGGAATGAGTAGTAGACTTGGAAGGTTCTTGGGCCGATACGTTCACGCCAATGAACAATAGGTGGAGATATACACCACTCACGTACCCTAAGCGGGAAGGCAGGAACAAGACGTTGACTCAAACAACCCACGCCCAACCATTAGTGTATTGTATTAATGTCTACCCAGTCAATATGTTATCAGCTATGACAATTTGAAAAGGAATTAATGTCAAGCCAGGAAGAAGATACGTCTCGCAGAATCCGGGAACTCGGGCGATGAAATCCTCCCGGAATCGACTTCTCTGCAACCCGTGAGGGTAATCTGATTGCGTGCAGGTCAGGAGAGAATTCCAACTGGTTGCAGCGGTTTGGATAAACTTCTCAACGGAGGCCTCGCAAGAGGAGAGGTGGCACTAGTTTATGGTGAAGCTGCAACCGGCAAAACAACTACAGTGATTCAGACTGCAATTGCCGCAGCCAAGTTAGGCCTCAAGATACTGTACTTGGACTCCGACCATTCGTTCACCCAGCAGAGGTTTCATCAGATAGCTGGAGTGAAATCTGATGAGATCAGCCAACTTATCCTGCTCTTCCTGCCCGAGACTTTTTCAGAGCAACGGAGTATCGTTGAATCGCTCGAAAACTATGTCACACCAGCTCTTGGTTTGGTGATTATCGATTCTATGAGCTCCCTCTATCGAGCTGCATTTTCAGGTTCGGAGAGCATTTTCAGTCTCAACAGAGATCTAAGTAGGCAGGTTGCGTACTTGGGAGATTTGTCCGCTTCTCGCAGAATTGCCTGTATTCTTACAAGTCAAGTTCACGCCCGCCTAACCAAGACTTCAGGTGAAATTGAACCAGTCGCACGCAGGGCGTTGTTCCATTTTCCGCAGACGATCCTCAGGATTAGAAATACTCCCAGGACGAATGTCAAGGAGTTCGTTTTGGAGAGAAGGGGAGGTTCAGACGTTGCGAGAACTAGTTGCCTCATTGCACTCGGTGAAACCGGACTGTCGGATGTCTCAACCTAACTCTTATCTCCGTAAACCCGATGCTAGCGTTTGTCTCTCAGCTTGTGAACAGCTTGTGGCCTCCGACACAGGATTTGATTTCAGCTCTCTACATCATAGTACCAGCATACTGCACTAACGGTGCTCCAGTAATTTTTGGCGGCGGCCACCCATTAGATCTGGGCAAATCTCTCTCCGATGGGAACCGGATACTCGGTGACAACAAGACGGTCCGCGGACTTCTTAGTGGGTTAGTGGTTGGCGCAATAGTTGGGGCTTTTGGCTACTACTTTTTCTCAAGGAAGCTGTTCCTGGTCGCAGTCTTGGCGTCGGGCGGCGCGCTTTTGGGCGACTTGGGAGGTGCTTTTCTAAAGAGGAGATTGAAAATCAAACCGGGGAACGCATTGCCAGGAATAGATCAACTGGATTTTGTCTTGGGTGCAATACTGTTTGTTTCTTCGGTTTACAGCTTAAGTCTGGGAGCAATCGTAATATTGCTTTTTGTGACTCCGCCCATTCACTTTCTCATGAATGTTGTCGCGTACTATATTGGGCTTAAGAGGAACTATTGGTGAGTTAGCGTTATCATCCGCCGATCTTTTGATTTATGAGCGCATTCGAGTAGAATACGACAATAAGTACCATAAGCGTGCCTAGTATGAGGAGGAGGTACGCGTTGCGTGGTCTGTAAGCAAATCTTGTGCTCCGAAGAAGCATGTAAAGACCCCCGAGGCCCAGCATGTAGAGGAAAGCCGCAATCAGGCTCTCGTTCAGTGTTTGCTCACCCAAGGTTCCCTGAATGACGACTGAGTATCCGGTAGCGGATGGCAGGAGAGAGATTGGGCGTTCTAGTATATCGTATACTCCTCCAGCCAGTACGAAACCGACGAAGACAAGAACCGCGACAATCATTACAGTGGTCGAGGGTTTCATCCTTCTTGCGTTGGGCGACCTGAAAATTCTAATGGAATAGCTTAGGTTTGTGAAAGTTCGTTGTAGTCTCCATGGCAGCCTGCGAAGCTTGATTCGAAGCCCTTCGAACATATTTTGCAACACTCGCACTTAGAATGACCACGAGGCTAAAATATGTTACCGTGCTTGTCCTCGCTTGGCTAACGTGGTTAGGGCATGCCACAAAAAATCGTATGCGAAGCCTGCGGCTCGATTCTATATGATGGGCTTGAACTAGAGACGCCAACCGAAATCATTCAACGGCACAACGGTATCTGCCCACAATGCAAGAAAAAACTAGATTTCGTAACTGAGAAAGTCAAAATAGTTCCCTACGAAGAAACGGCCTGACCTGCCAAAGACGCCTCAACGGTAAGAGCGAAACAGTTTGCTCAAAGATGTTCAGGTGCAAAGTTTTCATGCGGAAAACGGGCATCTGACGGAATTCGCAGGTTTCAACCTCCCTCTCTGGTTCAAAGGAATCATACTCGAATCAATGGCTGTTAGAAACGCTGCAGGAATTTTCGACGTAAGCCACATGGGTCGCGCGATAATTCGGGGGAAGAATTCAGAGAAGTTACTGGATAGTTTGTCGACGAATAACGTTGCGTCCCTTGCGAACGGACAAGGCCAGTACTCCCTTCTCTGCAACCCTGAAGGGGGCATCAAAGATGATGTGCTGGTCTTCCGGTTGCAAGAGGGCGAGCACTTAATCGTTTACAACGCTGCGAACCGCTCTAAAGACTACGATTGGATTCTAAACAACAGCAGAGGCTTGAATGTTGACATCCAAGACGTATCTGATGATGTCGCGATGTTCGCTGTGCAAGGCCCGAAAACGATCTCCATCATGCAATCACTGTTTAGTGTTCAACTCGATGCAATTCCTAGGTTCGGGTGCTCTTGGGCACAGGTTGCTGGGACCAAGGCCTTGGTTTCTAGGACAGGCTATACTGGGGAGGACGGGTTCGAATTGTTCGTTTGGGATTCTCCTGTAGCTAAACCTGAGAAAGCACGAATGGTTTGGGATCGAGTCTTGCAGGCCGGAAAACCCTATGGGCTTGAGCCATGCGGGTTGGGTGCTCGAGATGTTCTGCGCTTGGAAGCTGGGCTTTGCCTATACGGTACGGACATGGATGAGAACACAAACCCGTACGAGGCGAAGCTGGGGTTCGTAGTAAAACTAGACAAGGAGTTCATCGGCAAGAAGAGATTGCAAGAAGTTAAAGAAAAGGGACCGTTGAAAACACGCATTGGCCTTGTAACAACGAGACGTGTTATTCCAAGGCATGGGTTTAACATAATTCACTCTGCGAAAAATGTCGGAACAGTAACAAGCGGAACTCTATCACCGATTCTGAACAAAGGCATCGCAATGGGGTACGTTGGACCTGACTTTGGACGGGAAGGCATTGATATCGAAATCGAGGTAAGAGATCGTCTAGAGGAGGGCAAGATTGTCAAACCGCCATTTTACGATCCAAGCAAGTATGGATATTCAAGAAAGACACAGGTAACTTCGTCAGACGGTGCTAACGTTTAATTTTCTGATCGTGTCGTGACATTAAGTTCCCATAAAGGGATTCACCAGCGGTCCCCTCTGGCTCCTCACCCAACTCACCGATTTCCTCATTGGTCATCGCTGAAGTTGGCTTCAGAACAGTGACGATTGGCCCCCATCGTATGCCCCTTAGAGTCGGCAGTGTCTTTCCACATTCGAGACACTGCTCCAAGCCTTCGGGGTTAGCTGTCCCGCAGGAAGAACAATAGATAGGTTTCAGTATTGATCCGCAATCAATGCAATACCTGGCATCCAGTTTGTTTACCCTTTTGCAAGAGGGGCACCTTACGATTGTACCTGCCAATCTACCAACCACGATTTATGGAGGTTCGCTACACATCCAGACAAGTCTTTCGTAGTTGAACTTTGGTTTCTCGGTCGGGATGATTTCGATTGACAAGTGACGGATCACGAGGTGCCGAGGCATCCGAGGAGGTTCCAAATGTGGGCCTTATCGTAAATCCGATCGCAGGAATTGGTGGCGCCGTAGGACTCAAGGGAACGGATCGCCCCGAGATCTTAGAGGAGGCCTTGAGACGTGGAGGTCGTCCAGTCGCGCCAGAGCGTTCTATTCGGGCGCTAAGGGCAATGAAACGGAACCTTCCGGGAGTGAACGTAATCACTTGTCCTGGCGAAATGGGGGAGAACGAGGCGGCCGCGGCCGCCATACACTGTGATGTGATACAAATTCAGCTTATGGAAAGAACTACTGCAGTTGACACTCTAAAGGCAGCTAAAGAGCTCGAACGCAAAGTATGCCTGCTATTGTTTGCTGGTGGAGATGGTACCGCTCGTGATATTTCGGAAGCTGTTGATGCTCATGTTCCCGTGCTCGGCATACCTTGCGGCGTAAAGAACTATTCCGGAGTTTTCGCGTCTTCACCCGAGGCCGTTGGAGGAACAGTCGCGTTGTTCATGGAGAACAAGAATGCGACGGTTGACTCCGAGGTGTTGGATTTCGATGAAGATTCGATGCGCAATGGTAGAATTCAAACGAGAATCTGTGGAATATTGCGCGTGCCCTCTGCAAGGCGTTTCATGCAAAATGCGAAATCGGCTCCGTTCTCATTAGAGGGGGACATTGAGCAAGAAGCGTTGGCCAAGTTTGTTGCAGAAGATATGGACAAGGAATTTCAATACGTCCTAGGTCCTGGTTCAACTACCAGTAAGGTTGCTGAATTGCTGAATGTGCAAAAGACATTGCTCGGAGTTGACGTTATTCTCAGGGGTAGGTTGGTTGCTAGAGATGTAACTGGCAGGGAGTTAGAAGACCTAGTCCGATTACGATCAACGAAGTTGGTTATCTCCCCCATCGGCGGGCAGGGCCACATCCTAGGCAGAGGAAATCAACAAATTACCCCTAACGTGATTCGAGCAATTGGAAAAGAAAACATCATCGTGATCTGTACCAGAAGCAAATTGGCCAATCTTCCTAACCGAAGGTTATATGTCGACAGTGGCGATATCCGATTGGACAACGAATTGGTTGGCTATTGGCGTATTGTGGTGGGATATCGTGAATTTGCTGTAGTCAAAGTAGATTAACTTCGAGATGACTTTGCGGACCGATCTATGTCCAACCTGACACAGAATATTGGGATTATAACTCACCAACCTTTTATAACACACTGAAAGTGTAATCTCAAAAATCCCTAGGTGCAGAAATGTCAGCTACCCGGCAAGCCCTGAGGAAGGTGCGTGGCTTCCTAGGGAAGTACGTAAACCGCGAAACACTTGCCGGCCGTGTTGAAGGAACTCGCAAAGTTCTTTCAGGCATCTCTCGAGGAACAGCCATAGAAGCAATTGTAGTTGGCTTGATTGTTCTCATAGCACTAGCCGTCCGAATAATGCCTATCCGCTGGGGATTCTTCCTAAACGAATTCGATCCGTACCTGCAATGGCGCATGGCACAGTACGTGGTCGATCACGGTTTCTTGGCGTGGTTTAACTGGCATGACACGATGAGTTGGTATCCATACGGCGCGGACATGCCCACATGGAACCTCTACGGTACGGCCTTCGTAATAGCGGCAATTACGATGATACTGAATTATGTTGGCGTAAATGTAACCGTGTTTGTGGTTGCAATTATCTTTCCAGTAGTCGCCGGAACCCTAACCGTTCTAGCAGCATACTTCCTTGGAAAGGATTTCTGGGGAAAAGGCGCAGGATTGTTTACCGCCCTGTTCTTGGCTTTGAATCCAAGCAGTATCGGCCGAACCCAACTTGGTTTTCTCCGTCATGAGCCGCTTGGCATTCTCCTGATGATACTGATCTTCCTCTTCTTCAGAAGGTCGACTGTGCCAACCTCTTCAACCCGTAAGACGCTGATATACGCTGGCTTAACCGGCTTCATGCTCTTCTACCTGGCCGCGGAGTGGGCCGGAGGCCTATACCCGCTGGACCTACTGGTTCTCTACGTAGTTGTTTTAGGCGTACTGGGTCGTTCCTCGAAGAAACTCTTCCTAAGCTATTCTATCACTATGGGGATATTCTTACTCTTTACACCATTTTTGGTCCCGAAGCTTGGGTTAGCCTCACTTAGTGATTTCGGCTGGCTGGTGATCCCGGTTGGGGAAGTAGTCCTACTTGCTCGCGAAGCCTCCTCATATGTCACCAATAGGATGCACCAGATTTACGCGCTAACGGCGACGGTACTTGGAACCATAGCCGTTGTTGGCTTTCTTTCGTATTTCCACGTGGTTTCTTTCCCCTATGGCAAATTCTATGCCGTAATAGACCCGTTTGTCCGAGGTAACGTTCCAATCATCGCAAGTGTTGCGGAACATCAACCCGCAACATGGGGTTCGTTCTTCTACGAATTTGGAGGGCTTATTTTTCTGATTCTGTTCGGCTTCGTTTTCATCCTGCAAAGGGTTAGGAACGACGATATCTTCCTACTTCTATGGGGAGTCACTGCTGTCTATTTTGCGGCATCCTTCGTCCGTCTAACCTTGCTCCTTGCTCCGGCATTCTGCATATTAGCTGCCATAGGGACAGTGGAACTTGGAAAACCTGCAGTCGACATTGTGCGCGAGGCGGTTATCTATCCAAAGCATAAGACACGAGTCATAAGTAGAATTGGCCGAGAGTTTGGTGTCGCCATCTTCCTAATCCTCCTCATAATCATAATTCCGACCTTCTGGACGGCGGTGCGTGGTTCATACCAACCCGCCACAATCGTCACTTCGAGTATACCCACAGCTCCAACAGCTGGGCAGGAATTCAAGTATGCAGATTGGCTTGAGGCGTTGTCGTGGATGCAACAGAACACGCCTACTGGTTCGGTTATTTTCGCGTGGTGGGACTATGGGTATTGGATCACAGCTCTAGGCAATCGGAAAACGCTCGCAGATAACGGTACCCAAAACGACACGCAGATAGCCGTGATAGCTCAAACCTTCCTCGACAATACCACTATGGCGATCCCTAATCTCCAGAAGTATAACGTATCCTACGTGGCTATCTTTATCACGCCTTCAGGTGGCAGTCAAGGAGGATACCAAGGGTTCGGCGAGGACGGGAAATGGTATTGGATGGCTCGCATCGGAAATAACACGATGTGGAACAACTATAAAGTGATCTACACGGAAACTACTGTCGCCACTCAAAGTGGTAGCACCAGTTCGAGCTATACCCAATTGCTCGAGGACTCGAAAGGAAGAGTCGTAAGTAACGATACGATTGCAGACAATAACCAGCTCAACGACCACACGATGTTAGGCTACATGATGGCTGAGGTAACAAATGCGGCAAATGAACATGCCTCTCCATACTTCACACGTGTCTTCTCTTCATCGAACAACTTTGTATTCCTCTTCCAGGTGAGAATTCTAAGGTCAGTTCACCTATCGATCAATCCAACCAAACACGAAATCCCATACGGACAGCAAGTGGTGCTTGCTGGGAGTCTTGGTGATGCCTCTGGAAACCCATTAAGCATCAACAACCCGTCGGTCGCATTAGAAACATCTACCGACAGTGGCCAAACGTGGCAGCAAATAACAACCGCGCCTGTCTCTCCAAACGGAACGTATAGCTACAACTGGACACCTGACGCTGGCAATTACATTATTCGAGCCCACTACCTAGGTGCTGTCGGACCGTACGCAGAGGCTGCGACTACGCCTGAAGCCCTACTTGTGCAAACCGGAACAGTAAATTTGAGTATCACAACACCCTCCCATTCAGTAACGATCGGCCAGAACGTTACGGTGACGGTTCAAATGTCCCCGTTCGTGAGCGGAGCCAACGTAACCATATCGTATACCTTTGACAACAAAACATTTGTTCCGATCCAAACTGTAATCATGAATTCCCCCAGCATGAGTTTCACTTGGCTTGTTAACATACCTGGGAGCTTTACATTGGCCGCGAACTGGCCAGGAAACCAAAACTACAACCGAGCACTGGCGGAAATTACGCTCAACAAGTCATGATAATGGTCTCTATTCCACTACTATTGCCCTGAATATTTCTCCTCATTTGATTGACGGAGTCGAGCATATTTGTCGTGCGGAGAAAACTTTGGTGGATGGGGTGTAACTGTAGCCTCTCCGCACTTGGGGCAGTTCTGCTTCAACGTGTAGGTTTTGCAGTCAGGACATTTTCTTAGAAGCCATTTCAACTTAGTTTGCGCCCTTCGCCGCCTAGGCTCTTAATCGAGTTTAGTGCCTCGTCAATCGCCAAGTTCAATGTCGCTTGGGCATCCGTTATCTCTTTGCTCCTAACTTCGAGCCTGTAACGTGGGGACCCTACTGTGTAAATCTTAATGGTTGTTCCGCGTGATTTCTTAACCTTCTTCGCTCCTCGGAGTGCTTGGCGTATCGCTTCCACTCCTTCTGTCTTGGCGCAAATTAGTTCGACAGTTCCGGTGACCTTCGCTTTTTCTAACCTAATCTTGCTCCGCGCAACTTCAGTAAGTGTCTTGGCCCATTCTTCGCTAATGCCAAGTTTGCTAAAGATCTCTTCGCCCTCATCCGTGGCTTCTTCGAATGCGTCGAATGGGTTGTCGAATTTTTCATAGATAATCGACTTGACCTTAGATACATCATCTTCGGTCGCCTTCAACTTCTCAGCTGCTCCTTTAATGATCGAGTCAGCTTTCTTGACTTTCTTCCATTCGAGCATTTTTTCGGATTTTTCTCGTCCCGTGACCCTGCGGAGCGAGAGGTCGACTTGAGCCCGTTGGGAGCTAACACGCAGAACCTTCAGGACGAGCTTCTGGCCCTCTCTGACGTGAACCCTGATGTTTCTCACGTATGTGCTTGCGATTTCTGAGATATGGATTAGGCCTTCCACACCTTCGTATTCATCAAGTTTGACGTATGCCCCGTAATCCACGACCCGCGTTACAGAGGCTACTACAAGGTCGCCGACCTCTGGGTAACGTGGCGTTACAGACATTTGTTTGGCCTATCCGAGGACTTCCACGACTTCTGACTTAATTCTTGCTTTTCCGCCGGTCGGTTCAGCTAAAATTTCTTCGCACACTGAGCATCGCGGGGAGATTGATGGTCTGTCAAATATCACTTGCTCGTTACCGCATTTGGGGCATTTGATTCTAACGAAGCTGCTCTCTGGCTTTGGAATAAGTTCGCCCTTAACCATAATCATTCACTGTTCTTGTGGAATCCGAAGAAAGTGGGTGCAACCAACATAAGTGTTATGGCTTGTTTTTCTGCACTCGAAGGTAATTTAGGTGATTTCGAGTTTTCGAAGTCTAATTCCGAATCGGTAGACCTCAGAGCTGCAGGTTTTGCAGCTGAGCCTCAGCAATTGTTTCTTTGTTGTCTTTGCTGTACGTTTCAGTTCCGGGAACTTCTGTCCGCCGTATCCATGCTTTCTTCGTCTTTGCCTTCTTGCTCCGTCGGACATGGCCCGTTCCTTACTCTTCTTGTAGATTGATACCTGGTGATCAGTATGTGATTTGCATTTTGGACAGTATGTTCGGATCTGTTTGGGGACTTTCATACTGATCAGCCTGAGTTCGATACCTAGCCTTGCGTGCGCTATTTATTGTTGATGGAGTTGTTCCGCCAATTCTTCAGGCAAAGTATGATGAACACGCTTAACATCAATTTCCTTAGCGAGGCCTTGTTTAATCAGTGCCTGGGCGTTTTGATTTGGAAGGGAACCCACGTCTTCTTTCTTGTACGGGCCGTATATTTTCAAGTCAACGCCAACAATTTCGGGAACATTATCAAGGAACCTTACGACTGAAAGATCCGCTTGATCTTCGGGAAGGGAGCCTCCCTGCTTAGCTTTGTCGTGTTCCTTGTAGTTTGAGAGAGATTCATTGAAATGTTCCACGAGCCTTTTTTCTTCATCCGTTAAGTCATTCGTGCTAATTTCGGTGCCATCTCTTGCTGCGTTAACAATTTTGTGCAGCCTTGTTTGCTTAATTTCGTCGAGCAGGCGTTTTGCTACGTCCTTCTCGTCGACGAGTAGGCGGCCCTGGATTGTACGCGTGTCGCCAGCAACGGAGTCGTCTTCCAAGCCCTTTAGGTAGCCAGTGGCACGCTGGTAAAAGTCGCTCGATAGCGGCTGCGGTTTCTCGGAGGTTTTTTCCGCCTTCCAAGCCTTGTAGAGGTCGTTGTACACGTCTATTTCACCGGGTCTGCGACGCCCTTGGCTATTAGTAGGATTGCGACGGCTAGCGGTAGTTCAATTTTCTCGTTGGTGAACGGCCCATAATGTTGGTCGCGCAGCATGATTTCAGGTGCTTCGCCTACTTGAACGACCTGGGCCCCTTCAAAAACTGCCGGTTCATAGAAAGGATCGAATTCTTCGAGGCGCTCTAATTCGACTGATGTGGCTTTGAGGCCTGTCTTCCCGTTCAACGTTTCCGGCATCCGGATCAGTCTGTGTATGTCCGTGGTCACGACGGTATCGATCTGTGCAGGTAGGGCGACGAGGCTCATTGCTTTATCAACGATGTTTCTCCAGACCTTCTCGTTTATGCGCCACTTGTCTTGGAAAGAACTCCAAAGCATCTTTCTCGACCATTCCTTCTTGATTGTTTCACGGTCCTTCAGAATCTGCGCGGCAGCGCCCCGTGTAAATCCAAGTTCAACCAGCTGCTGTTGATTCAATTCCGTTAAGATTTGGTACACTCCGCGAGCAAGCCTACCGCGCCAACCTGGCTCCGTCAGATCAGGCCCGACGACAACCGGGTGCCGATTGTCTAGAATGTCCTGGTAAAGTCCCTGCTCAGCTGGATCCAATCCGAGGGCGAGGACATAATCTACGATCTCTTTCCGCTGCAGGTCGTCTAGAGTTTTCAGTTTGTCGGAAATTATGTGGAGGTGGTATCCTCTGTGACCGGAAAAAAACAGGTGCATCTGATTAGATTCAATTCCGAAGTCTTCTGAGAGAAACTCAATTAGTTTTAGGACTTCCTCCTTCGCAGCTATAAGACACCGAACGCAAAGCCAAGGTTTCTCATCTATTTTCTCGTTTCCGCACTTGGGACATTTTGCAGGCTTCCTTCCTCTTCGCGTCTCCTTGCAATTGGTACACGCCCACATGTCATGTGTTTCTTTGCAGGGGGTATCGATGTGATCAGCGTCAACATCGAAAACAACATCTGAGCCCTTCCAGCCTTTTTGATCCATCTCAAGAGTGGGGTGTGCATAGTACGCTGTAGAATAGTAAACATCTGAAGGCGCCAGCGATAAGAGCGAATCAGTGAAGGTTTCGAGATTCTGGAAGGCCTTGTGTCTTACCATTATCTTCTGAGGGAAAAGCAGAAACCCGAATTCGCGTTCCGTCATTGCAGAAGGGGGTTTGAGGGACGGACTTGCCGCTTTATAGTACTCTTGAAATTTCTGTTTTAGGAATTCGAAGCGTTGGGTTTGGGTGTTGGGTGGCAGGTCGCTCTTCCTCATGTTCATGTCAGAGTAACTTCAGGCATTTCATTATTGAGTACTCGGCGCGAATACATCCTTCCATGTGCACTCACTTCATAAACCTAGCCGAATATAGTCCCAAGCGGTCTTACAGGATGAGAGAAGGGTGTGTCAAAGTCGGCCAAGCGGTCGAATTTCCTGTTAGTTCTTTGAAGAAGGTTGTATTTGGCGGCGAAGATGTTCTCGTTGCAAATGTTGGCGGAAAGCTCTATGCGATACCGAACACCTGCACGCACAGAGGAGGGCCGCTTGATGAAGGTGAGCTTGAAGGAAATATCGTCATTTGCCCATGGCATGGGGGCCAGTTTGATGTTACAACGGGGAAGGTGGTTGGGCCGCCACCCACGAAAGATGAAATTCTATTTGATGTTCGCGTCGAAGGCTCCGACGTAATGTTGAAGCGAAAATAACCTAGGTTAACTCATCCATTTCCTCGCAATAATCACGAATGACACGAGAATTGCTACTAGGACCACCATGGCGACCACAAAAGTTTCTACGGGAAAGGTCAGGGCGTAAACAGCTGTTACGTTCCCTGGCATATTCATGACAACAGGGTCTGTCGCAACTCTACCATCCTCTCCCACCCAGTAAGTCAAAGTGTATTCTCCACCTAGGTAGCCTGATGTTCCCTCAGCAGGCACGCTCTCCGGGGCGCCAACTTTCACAGTTGCATTAGCATCGTACCACCCTCCTCCCACCGTAGGTCCGAAGCGCGAGTTTACGACGAGTAGATATTGAACCGTGTAATTCAGCATCTTCAGTGAATTCGCCGATACCGCAAAACCGCCATTCTCGATTTCGTACCGGGTGCCGGGTTCACCTTGAATCTGAGTATCCAATGAAACCGTGTGCGTTTCTCCTTTGAGGAAGTATAGGTCAACCCAGGAACCGCCCGATGGCTCGAGATTATCCTTGCCGTCTACCTGAACGGGAACGTTGATTGAGCTTGGAATACCACTGGTTACCAGTGTCAACCGGAAGAACCCGGTAGCCGTGCGTGCATCTATTTTTCCGAAGCCCCAAACCGGGGAGCCGTCCGTAGACACGCCAGTGTCTGCGTCAAGTCGTGCGGTTTGTCTGAGTATTCCCGGGATATCGATTGCTTGTAAGCGTGAGTCGTACTGGAGCATTAGGGCAATTACGCCCGCTACGTGTGGAGTTGCCATGCTTGTTCCCGATATGATTCTGTGGAACGCGTCAGGGTCACTTTCTTGTTCGTGGATTGCATTTGATCTGGCGGATGCTATGATGGTTCCTGGTGCCACGACATCCGGCTTGATCCTTCCGTCCCTCGTGGGGCCCCAAGAGCTGAATGATGCGATTCCCCCGGGCTCTATGTCAGTAGGGCCGTAGACTTGACCATTCATTCCCGTCCATGAAGTGTTCGTTACGTAAGCGCCCACCGTCACAACATCTCTCGCCGTACCCGGTATGCCCACCGTGTCGTGGCTGTCGATCTCGTATCCGTTCCCCGGAGTGAAGGAGGGGCCAGGATAGGCGCAGGTTACCGCATCCGTCCACGCGTCCCAAGAACCTTGAGACTGAATTTGATTTCCTTTCAGAGTTACGCTCCATCCATTAGCTGGCAGGTATTTAGTCGAGTTGACTTCAAGGTACAGTTCCTTACCGTTGTTCGAGGAACTTGTTGTGGTTGTTACGTTGCCGAAATTGCTTACAACTCCTCCAGGAATTGTTGGGACATGGTAAGTCTGCCCATCTGGTATTGTGAGCGTCGCGTCGATCTGATCCTGAGGTGAATACCAGACATCGATCTGTAGGTCAACTGTTGTTTGCCGAACCTGCAGCTGGAAAGTCACGTTACTTCCCTGTGAAAGTTTGCCTTGAATGTGGGCGTTGTCTCGTGCCTCATTTCCGGCGGCAACGACGATCGGCGTTCCCGCCTCCACGATTGCGTCGAGGCCGAGTTCGAAGGGGTCAGTTCCATCGTGGGCCCCAATGTTTCCACCTAAGCTGAGGCTTATCACGGCACGTTTTCCCAGCTTGGCCGCTTTTTTCACAATGTAACTCACGCCATCTAAAAGGTGAGTTGTATCGAAGTTCCAGCTAGTGCCGTTGCATAAGCTATACCCGCTCTTCACGAAGATTATGCTCGCCCCCGGAGCTACCCCTGTAAAGTTTCCAGTAGCCACCCCGGAACTTGCCGCTATTCCGGCTACGTGTGTTCCGTGGCCGTACGTATCGGTTTCAGGACAGTTCTTCGCTTGAATGTCAGCTGACGTGCACTCGTAGCCGTAGTCGAAACCAATGGGTGGGCGCCCGGGAGTTGTTTGGTCCCAGACGTAGAGAATTTTGGTGGTTCCATTGGGGAAGGTGAAATCAGGGTGCGTCGTATCAATTCCAGTATCGACGAACCCAATGATTACTCCTGCACCAGTTATATTGTTGCCATTAGGATCCTTTACTTGATTCCATACTTGCGGCGCTCCGGTATCGGGTACGCCGCTCTCAAGGTCAATGCTGAGGGAATGTGAATTCTCAATTCGGGTGACAAATGGCAAATCCGCAATCTCGGGGAGGCTGGTTACTAGGGTGTGGAGTACAGCGATGGGGCCTGCGGTCGACGTGACTGTGCCGTATGTATTCAGCAACTGAACCTCGCTAGGGACAAAATCGTGGTCACTCTCAACGAAGATCGAGATTTGGACAGTGGGATTCTGTAATCCACGAATAACAAGAGTAGCGTGAGCTGTTTGAGTAGGAGGTACTGAACTGGAGAGAATCGTTAAGATTGCGAGTATGCACAGAGCTACGGATCCTTTCTTCAAAGGCGACTTTCCCCTCTAGCTGCGCCGCTTTTCCACTGTGGCTCTTCCTTTGCCCTCTCTGAGAAGACTCCTTGCTTTTCTCCTATAGTAAGACAATGGATGTTTTATGGAGCCGCATAGTTCATCAGGATTGACGCAAAGGCCGTGGGTCCGCATAGTACTGCAGTTTGGTGCAGTGTATTGTCTTCTTGACCCGCGTTTACCTGCAATGTGTTCCACTTGATAACGCGCAATCCTTTCATCGAAATCAGTGAAAGACTTGAACATCTTAAGCAGGTCGTCTTCGTTCGTTCCGATGTTCAGTAGGAAGGCAGCCATGGCGAATCTTCCCATGTGAGAGATGTGTTTACTCGTTTGGAGGAGACCGAGCAGATTCCTCATGCATGGTGGCATTGCGGATGACATTGCTGCTCGAGGCATTTCGTCGGCCGCTAAATATTGTGACCTAGCCTTTAGTGTAGAACGCAACGGTTCGACGCGCTTTTCCAATTCCGCGGGAAGTGCTACCGTTGTGTCAGCAGTTTTCTCGAGTACTCTAGATTGGACTTCCTCCTCCAGGAGTCTCGCGAAATCTTCACGCGGAAGCAGGACACAGCCTTCAGCGAGGACCCTATTGACCAATTTCCATCTAAGGTCGTGAATCCGGGCTGAATTACTCACATAGAATGTGAAGTAAAGAGCGAATTCAAAGTGAGTGTCGCCAACATCTCGATCTGCAAGCTTCGCGTCCCACGCGAACGTGCCAGTTGCTATCTGCAAGAGCTTCTCTGGGCTTTCGTCTCTCAGCAGCTGGTAGGCTCGCTTTGACTCAGCGAGAGCGTATCGGCGCCGTGTTCTGTCGTCGCCGATGGAGCTGATCAACATCAGCGCCGTGGGGTAAGCGAGGATGTCTACATCTTCTTGGGTCAGGTCAGCCGAGATTCTCCCGGTAAAGACGCCTTGCCTGATTCGTTCTATAGCGCGGTCGAGTATGGGAATTAGTTCAGGCCTGACAAGTTCTAGGGGATCAATGTTTCTTGACTTTATGTAGCTCGAAGCTTCTGCCGTGAACGGGAATTTTGCCAAGTCCAACTTGGTAAGAAGCGCCTGCATGCTAACCGCCTCTAAATAGTTCGGCAGAGGCGAGGGTGGTTATGCCGTCTTGGCGTTAATAGTTCTACTCCGCCTCAATTCTCGGGGCCAGGAAATAGAGTAACTTCCCTTGTTGAGGCATTTCGTACTCTAGTTTCACGGGCATGTTAGATGAGAATTCCAGTGTTACAAGCTCCGCAGCCATCGAGCCGGCCTTGGATATTTCCGCTAAATAGTTCAGGTTGAACGTGGCCTTGCATGGTTCCTTGACTTCAAGCTCCAGCAAAACGTCGCTGCCCTTCTCTAACTCAATCTTTGCTCCACTGAGTTCCGTAACTGCTTCCGCGGTGAACTTCTCTGGGGTAGTCTCGAACCTCACGTTATCGCTGACTGTTTGAATTTGATCAATTATATCTTTGAAGCTTGAGCTGATCATTTTAATTTTCGTGTTGAAAGAAATTTTCGGCGTCGGCACCTCTTCATCTCCGGGATCGAGCGTGGGGAGAGTGAACGTAGTCTTCCATTTTCCTTTGATGACCATGCTGAGCTTTCGAGTATTTTCATCGTATGACATTTCGAGAGGTTCTTGCCCAGCGCCGCGTAGCTTCTTGACAATGTCGGCTACATTCAGGCGAATCTTCGTTGGTTGAGGGCAGGTGTATTCTTCAAATGCTGATTTGTTCCATTCAAAGTCAACCATAGCCACATGGGACGGGTCCATCGATCTTAGTTTGATGCCTTCAGGGGCGGCGTTGAAGTCGGCTTCCTCAATGAGTGTAGATATCGCCGCGAGAAGGTTCCTCCAAAGCCTCGCATCACCGATAGTAGCTTTGAACATTCATCAATCACCGGATATCAGGGGGTGTCTTAGAGAGAGAACCTTACGCATTTTAATTGAGCGGTGCGAGTCGCGACGTGGACCCTAGGAATTTTCACGCCAAGTTGCCCCACAACTTGTGCACCGGAAGAACTGTGTTGAGGATTCATCTGCTCCGCGCGTTTGCACAAGCCAATAGAACGCCTCTTTGTGTCCACACTTGGGGCAATCAACTTTCGTCTTCGGTAGTGTACGAATTTTCTGTTCTTCTTTACCGATGACGACCACATTCTCTTTTTGTTGCTCCAACTTTTGCACCGTGCGGTCTGACCGCTTCGTCTCGTAGCCACATTTCGGGCAACTCAAGACGACGGATTTCTGTTTCTTTGTAGGCAGAATAGCTAAACCGCACTTTGGACAAAACTGCACTTTGTTCGCCTTTTTGATTGGCCTTAAGGTCCTTTAGGGGCTCTAGGGGTTGTTAATTTGGGTTACTTATCCGCCCGCCCTTAGCCTAGGGTTTAGGGTTGCGAAAACTAACCAAACCGTGCTAGCTGCCTGGAGCGGGAGCATCTAAGTATTGGCGGAGTTGGGGAGGTTCAACGTGTAAACCTTTTCGTAATTGGAGACTGCAGTTGCAAAGAGGCCTTACAATACGCTGCATTATCGTAATCATGCTCTAGGTAGCATGGTCTTCTTCTTCGACTTTCACGAACACGATTGGCCAGTAAAATGCCTCGTAAAGTATGAATCCTAATTTCCGGCTCTCACGCCTGATCTTTGGTGACGCGGATGGGTACGAATCGCTACCTCCAGAAAAGCCCACTACTTTTTCCAGCAAATAACTCGACTATTAGAGCCTTTCAGGTCACGGTTCAATTTGCGTTGCCCGCACCAGTAGACTCTCACACACGTTTTTCAACGACGAACGATCATGTTCGGAATCGGTGGGTGTTATCGCTCCTTTCTTATCGCATCGTGAAGCGAATCTACTTAGCACGTTTTGGCATCCAGAATAGGTAGTACATGAGGTAGAATGCCGCGATTCCGCTGAAAGGAGAGAATTTGCTTAGAAGTCGTCGAACTTCATTTGAGCCAATTCGCTTGCCTTTGAAATACGCTTGTGAGATTGCGCGTTGAATTCCTAGGTCGTCAGCAGGCAATGAATTCACCCTTCCCATGCCCCGAATCAACGTATATTCCGCAGTCCAAGGACCAACGCCCCTAATCTTGGTTAGCTCTGCAATCGCCGTCTCATCATCCATCCTCCTTAGACCTTCAAGGTCTAACTCCTTGCCTTCAACTTTCTTGGAAAGTTCACTTATGTACAATGCCTTATTCCTACTGAGCCCAACAGCCATCATTTGGTTCAGCTTTGCTTTCGCTAAAACCGCGGGAGTTGGAAAGGCATAGAAGCTTCTTCCCTCGAACTCCACACTCTCTCCATACTTCTCAATCAGGCGAGAGCGTACCGCTGCTGCAGCCTCGAGTGAAATCTGCTGCTCGGTAATGGCGATTACCAAGGCTTCAAAAATAGTCGGCGGTGAAACAGCTCTCAGCCCTCTGAGCTTCCATGAAACAATACTCATCAATCGGTCTTTCTTAACAAACGAATAGAACTTGTCAAAATCAAACGAAGCTGCAAACATCGTATGCAGTAGTCTCTTCAATGCTTTAACTTCCTGAGCCAACAAACCTGGGTGAGCTTCCACGCTAAGACGTGGTTTTTCGATGGTTCCCTTGGATGTAACTAGGACAAGGACTGGATTCTCAGCAAGGTGAAGAACTCTTTTGTAAACACCGTTTTCATATACGTCTGGAAGGCTTTTCTCAAACCGACAGTGAATCCCCGCGCTTCTTTCAAAGTCGAATGGGGATTCGGGAAAAATGAAGAAACCTGTTTTGGAACCAGTGATTCTGAGGGTCTTATCCATGAGTTGCTCGTAGCACGCTGAGAGAGTTACATGTTAAGTATTTGTGGATCTTGGCCACTTTAGTCGCACACACTTCCTAGCGATTACGGTTCAAATTTGCCTGCTCGCACCAGCTGACCCACACACACTTTCTATGACGAACGACGACGGCGGCCTTTTGGGGTCTTTCCGAGGATCTTACAAAGTTCGACGAAACTGCTTATGGCCAATGGAATACCCACTCCGAGGTAAAGCGAAGAGAAGAATATAGATTGGTCACGTTGTGTAACTAAATTCGTAATCTGAAAATCAACTAACACAAAACTACCAGAGGCGTAAAGTGGGCTCGCTCTACTAATATCCCACTGGTACCACAGATTTCCTCCAGAGGCGAAAATGTTGTCTTCAGTCGGCGATGATTCAATTATGGCACCAGCAGGTTGCGCCACGTCCAGAACGTAACTCTCGCTGTCAAATTGGTTGAGAGGAGTTACAGGACCAGGTACTATGTTCTAGATTGCAGGGCCGTAGTCGAACCGGTTGGTCAACTCGTATGTGGAGTAGGAATTCCGCAAGAGTGGCGTTTTAATGATAATTGTCGCATTGAACCAAAAGAAATCATAAGACGTGTTATGATTTATCATACGATTTGCGCGAACCCAGAAATATGATAAGCCTGTTGCTTTGTCGAATCCCGGAGAGTAAGTAAAGTTAGGATTAGGATATCTGCTACTCATGCTTGTACCGAAAGAGCTCATTGGAGTCAGCGTCTTTTGCATGCTGAAAGATACATCCCAATCCAGTATTGTCGCAGAAGAATTGTATGGAATCTCAGCTCCGAACACTATCTGGCTCGAGTTGAACTGCGTTTTGAAGGAGCACGATATGGAAAGAACTGCAGCGTTGAGATCTGGCCTTATCCCGTAGACCATAACTGCAACTCTTGTTGAGGTGATTCCGTAATTCCCGGCCAGAGTTGGATAATGTGAGGCGAAAATAGCTAACCCGTAAGATGAGGATGCAGGCGCATTACTAGGGAAGTTGAAAACGTTCTGTAGGCCCGTGGATCCACAGAAAGCAAGTACGATACCACTAAAGAGAAAAATGAGCAGGAGATAAGGCACTCTCCGGTTGACGACTCTTCCGAAGCTATCTATGCTAACCATCTAACCGAGACCCTGTTATTAGACCTGAATAGTCCCTATAGCCACTAATGAATCGACCAGTGTCAATAACGTACGATTTAGGCTTACACGCCTACAATCATCCCCCAGCAGGAACTGCAATCGCCAAGCTAATTCAGCATGAACCGGGGGGGAATCTCAGCGTACACATGGAAACCCTTACGTGGACTTGTGGGTCTAGTGGTGCGCGCGCACACACTTTCCAACGACAAACGACGACGGGTCGAATTTTGCTGCTCTTACCGAAGTTTTTTATGGATTCATTACGCACCTTTAGCTGGGTTTGATGTAATGAACATGAAGTTGATGGTTCTTGTTTCTGTTGTTGCTGGTTTGGTGATTACGCTGATCACCGGGTTGGTTGATGTGACGCCTATGCACCTGGTGGGTGCAACTTGGCATGGTTGGCCGCTCCCTTGGTTCTATGTAATTGTCTACCCAGGCT
>Ga0116107_1000885_pt1 | contig 20349 bp, 17 predicted proteins | sample June2015DPH_6_10_FD_88969 | JGI IMG/M metagenome (GOLD analysis project Ga0116107, IMG submission 88969) | Peatland microbial communities from SPRUCE experiment site at the Marcell Experimental Forest, Minnesota, USA - June2015DPH_6_100 | ecosystem: Environmental > Terrestrial > Soil > Wetlands... | reverse complement strand
TAAGGTAGTGATTGCCAACCAGGAAAACGTCATTCATAATATGGCCCAGATTTTGTCGGGCATTCACGGCAGATACTTTTTTCAGCATCCAAACACACTCCTTATTGATCATTATGATCAATATAATCATAATGGTTCTTTCCAGCGTTTTCAAGTCCTTTTTCAACGACCGGATTTTGATCAAGCCATCTTTTTCGGGGAGCAATTGAAAACTGTTTTTATGGGGGGGGACGGTTTCTGGTTCTGGCAGGCGTAGACTTTAGCATACTTGAGAAGGAGGAAGCGCCGCCTTCCTTCTCATGCCGATTGCAGGTACACCTCCAGGACCTGCGAGCTGACCCGCCAGGCGGTATCGGAGATCGTGAACTGGGTGCCGTTGACCTGCACCTGCGCCCCCACCAGGCTGTAGGTCGTGCTGTTGTACATGAAATGGGAGGCGTCGGGTAAGGTGATGCTGCCAAATGACGCCCAAGTCCCGCCGGCATTGATGGTGGCGTTGGTGGCGCCATTCTGATAGACGGAGTTGTTGAGATAGAATACGTAACTCGCCGGCTGGCTGGACAGGGCGCCGGTCGGGGCGCTGGTGGCTTCGCCGGTTTCCAGCGTGGGTAAGTTTAGGGTTGTATTATAGTTGATATCGTCAATGGTATAATATGTTCCGTTGATCATGCAACTCACGTTGTTGGCATAGTACTGTTGGCCGTTGATGCGGATCAGGTTGTCGCTTACCACCATGACATTGTTGAGGGTGTAGGCGCCGGCTCCGCAGATGATCTGGACGGTGCTGGCATCCACGTAATTGTTGTTTACTATGGCCCAGGAGGTCACGCTGCTGGTGGTGCAGTAAAAGATGAACTTGCCGTTAAGGGAGTCGGTGCTCTCCAACTGGTAAAAGCTGTTTTGGTTGGAGTTGCTGGTGATGACCATGGTGACCTGATTGGCAGTGTAGTTCTTGCCATTGACGTAAAAGTTGCCGGAGGCGTCGACGGTCACCTCGGAGAGAGTGTAATTACTGTTGCCGATGATGAAGGACAGGTTGTTGATGGTATTCAGGCTCAAGGACTGGGAACCCACGAAGATGGCGGAGATATCCGAGGTGTCGAGGCCGCTCACCACCACCGGGGCGATTGCAGTCAGGTCGAGGGTGATGCCGCCGCTGCCGATGTTGATCCCCTGGATGGCGTAGAAATTGTTGTCACCCAGGTTGACGGAGATCTGTGTGCTGCCAAGATCGTAGCTGGTGCCGGCGATCTGCACGGTGCGCTGGTCCACCAGTTCGGTGTCGGAGAGGTAGTAAGTGCTGTTCTTGGCGCCGATGTAAAGATGCGTATAATCGGCGCCGTACGTGGAGCCGTCATAGGTCAGCGAGTCCAGTTCCAGGGCGGTGGGAGTGGCCACCAGGTCGCTGCCGCTGACGCTTAGCTTGCAGTTGACGTAGCGGGCGTTGTTGACGACCAGGTCCGGGTTGTTATTGTCGCCGTTCAGGACGAAGGGGGTATTGTTAAGTAATACCAGCCCGCCGGCCAGGCTGATGGAGGAGATCGGCACGTTGGCGGCCCACTGCTGTCTGAGGTATATCTGGGTGTTCGCAAGGTTATAGGTGTTGCCCTGCACCACCAGGCTGGTCAGGCTGCTGTTGTTCGGAGCGGTACCCGTGGTGGCCGGCGCGGCCGGAGTGGTGGCGCCGCCCAGCTTGGTCATCAGGTTGGACAGCATGACGCAGGCCTCGGCGCGAGTCGCACCCTGGAAGGGGCGAAACGTGCCATCCTGGTAGCCGTTCATCAGCCCGGCGTCAGAGGCTGCTTTGATGTAGCCACTGTACATGCTCCTCGCTATCTGGTCCTGGTCCTTGAACGTGGTCGCTGTGGTGTCCGGGCTCTTGCCCAGCGCCCTGATCATCATGGCGGCGGCCTCGCTGCGCAGGATGGCGCCATCCGGCTTGAGGCCGTTCGGGTATTCGCTGACGACCAGGATGCCCCTCAGTACCGCTTCGGTAATCTGGGCGTGCGCCCAGTGGGTGGCGGTATCGCTGAAAGTTCCGCCTTCGGCGTTTGCGGACGGCGTGATCCCCATGCTGTTGAGCAGGATGCAGGTGAACTCCGCCCGGCTGATCGGCCTGTCAGGCCGGAAGGTGTCGTCCGGATAACCCTTGACAAACCCCTTGGAGGCAAAGTCCAGAATGTAGCTTTTCGCCCAGTGGTTCTGAATGTCGGTGAACGACGGCGTTGCGGCTGGCGCTGCCCCCGGCAGCAGCAGGAACAGAAATACTGCAAGCATCAACAGGGAGACTGCCTTCCTCTTCATCGGTTTTCCCCTCTCCTCGGGCGTTTCTTTTCCCATGTTACCACATTATTGGAAGAATTGCACGAATTATGTCGCCTGTTTCGTGCAGTTGCCTGTAAGTTTTCAGGCCGGTGTGCTAGAATAGAGGACGCCCGGAAAAGGATGAAAGTCCCGCCTAAAGGGTGGACACGGACTCCCCCTCATAAGTCCAATAAAAACACCTCGGCGCACTGTTTTACAATTGTTTTGCAAATAGGTCCTGCCCTACTTGTTGAGATTCAGGAAGTTGTTGACCATGGCGCAGGCCTCGGCCCGGGTGGTGTTGTTCATGGGACCGAAGGAACCGTCGGGGTAACCCTTTAGCAGTCCGTCCTTGACAGTTTCGGCGACAGGGCCCCTCGCCCAGCCGGCAATCCTGGCATCGTCCGTGAAGCCGGTAATGGCGCTAGCGTTGGCTGCAGCTTCGTCCGCCTTGCCCAATGCCTGCGCCAGTACGGCTGCGATCTCCTGCCTGGTTATCGGCGCATTTGGGAGAAACTCGTTGTTTGCGTACCCTTTTACAAGGTTGGCTTTCACGGCCGCCTCGACGGGCCCGTAATACCAGTCTCCGGCAGCGATATCTGTGAACAGCGACGGATCAGGTTTGACAACAGAGAGATTGAGAGCCTTGACAAGCATGGCAACGAATTCCGCTCTGGTGATGGCCTTTTCAGGCTGGAAGGTGTTGTCTGGATAACCGCTGGCCAGTCCCTTTGTATAAAGATTGTCTATGGCATCGTACGCCCAGTAGCCTGCCGGAATATCGGAGAAGGGTAAAGCCGAGGTGTTCTGAGGTACATTGATCGTGAACACAGCAGAGGCGGTGTTACTCCAGCCGGCTGCCGGATCATGGACAACAGCCCTGATTGTCCCGGACTTACTCACTGTAAATGCCCCCCCGTAGATGATGGCAGTGCTGCTGCTTGTGGGATCGGAGCCGTCGGTGGTGTAGTAGGTGTTGCCATCGTTGGGGATGTTGCTGAGGGTCACACTCTGGGCCGTGGTGAAGACACCGCCATCCGGAGAGATGGCCGGTGGATGCGGCGGTGCTATCGAGGAATTGATCGTGAAGACAGCAAGGGAAATGCCACTCCAGCCGACTACCGGGTCATGGACGGCAGCCTTGATGATCTCGGACTGGCTCACAGTGAATGTCCAGGTGTAGATGACGGCAGTGCTGCTGTTTGTGGGATCGGATCCGTCGGTGGTGTAGAAGGCGGTGTCATCGTTGGGGATGTTGCTGAGGGTCACGCTCTGGGGCGTAGTGAAGATGCCGCCATCCGGCGAGATGGCCGGCGCCGATGGCGGTGTGGACGAGATAATCGTGAACACCGCCGAGGCGACGCCACTCCATCCGGCCGCCTGGTCATAGACAGCCGCCTCGACCGTCTGGGAATTGTTTACGATGAACGGGATGCCATAGGCAAAGGATTTGCCGCTGTCTATGCTTCTGGGATCAGAGCCATCAGTGGTGTAGTAGGCGGTGTCCCCGCTGGGGATGTTGTCGATGATCACGTCCAGGAAGTTGTCGTAGGTGCCGCCATCCGGATAGATGTCGGGCGGAGACAATGATGTCGCCGCTGCCAACCCGGGGTGCACAGACAGCATCAGCATCAGGCTGGCCATCATCATGAGCAGGGCAATCCACCTGCACTGCCGTCTCAAGAAACGCCCTCCTTCCAGTCAAGTACCTCACCCTAAATATTGTAACATGAGAGCATAAGAACAACATTAGAAATTCCTGGTTCAGCGATGCCGCTGCAACACCTGATCCACCAGGCCCAGCAGGGCCATGCGCCTCGTTTCCGGTGTGACTCCGTCCAGGCTCCGTGCGGCCTCCCGGGCGAAGTGCTGGGCCTTCCGGTAGGCCAAGTTCAGCGCCTGGGTGTTGCAGACCGCCTGTTTGATGTAGTCCTGGTCATACCGGTTGCAGCGGCGCCGCAGTGCCCGATCCACAGGTCCCGGCACCGCCGCATCCGGGCTTAACGCCTGACCCTGGTTTGCTAAGCTGAGACCGGCCATTGGGCACCCCGCGATCCTGGTATTTGGCGCCACCATCGCTAAATAGGGTTGCCGGGATAGTCTCCTGTTATCCAACAAAAATCCCGGGTTGACCTTGCCAAATGCCGGGCCCCGGTTATAATAAGACTACAATTTACAGGCAATTTTGCGGGCGGAAGTAGCTCAACGGTAGAGCATCGGCTTCCCAAGCCGAGGGTTGCGGGTTCGAATCCCGTTTTCCGCTCCAAAGAAAATCAAGCCCCGCAGGATATGCGGGGTTTATGTTTTGCTGTTCATTGAGGGAGATTGGAAAAAGTGTTGCTACTCTGTTGCTCATCCCGTTTTTTCTGTTTTTTCTTCAGAGCTTTGAAAAGAATTTTTTCAATCAGTTTCGCCACTTGGTCCTGTTGGTCCGGAAGGACATGTTCATAAATCTCCTGGGTAAGCGCTTCGTCCCGGCCGGCGCGGTCGGCGACAAGTTTGCTGTCAACCTTATGCCTGAACAACATCGTGTCGTGGGAATGCCTGAGTCCATGAAATGTGACTGGCAGTCCTAGCTTTTCAAAGGCGCCGCTCACGTAGCGGGGGTCCAGTGGACGCCCTTCTTCCCAAGCGCAAATATAGTCATCGCCGTGTAATCCGAGGGAATCACCGGGATATCGGGTTAAATATTCATGTTTAAGGATTGCCAGAACAGACGCCGGCAACGCCACCGGTCGGCCTTTTATTTTGGCTATTTCAGCTTCAACCCCACGCCCGCTTCCCTGTATAGACTATGTCTTACGTGTAGTCTCCCGGTTTCCCAGACCATGTCCTGCCACCGTAGGGCGCAAATCTCTCCTCTACGCAGACCGCAGGTAATTGCAATCAACACCGGCAGATAGATAAGCATCCCCTTGACCAGCTCCAGAAGATCAAGGATGGATTTTTCGTCTGGAAGCACGGAAGCCTCATATTCTTTAATTGTTGGCGGTTCAACAAAATCGGTTGGATTACGGGAGATTAACTCCCACTTAACAGCCTGTTTCAGCGCCTTGTGGAGCAGGTTGTGATGTTTCCGGGCAGAGGTTGACTGCAGCCCGGGTAAATCATCGCCCTCTGACATCAGCCATTGGTAGTGTTCTTGGATACGCAGGGGCCGAAGATCAGAGATAGGGATATTCCCGAGGTCTGGCTTGAAGTAGTTTTCAATCTGGCCTTTGTACTTTTTATGCGTCAGGTAGGCCAGGTTCGGCTTTGTAAAGTCCAGCCATTTATCTAGGTATTCCCCCAAGGTCATATCTGACGGCACCATGTAAATACCGCGCTCCATCTCATCGATGATGCGGTACATTTCCTTTTCAGCTTCTCGCTCATTGGTGGTCTTGACTGAAATGAATTTTCGTTTCGGCTTGGTGTTAATCACGATCAGGAGTGAGGAGTCGGAGCGCTTCTCGATGTGGCCGGTGAGTTTACGAGGCATATTGATCCCTCATTTCCCTAATTGTCATAGCCGGGGCATTCCCTGCTAATCCCTCTTTTCAATTGTTTTGATTGGACCGTGCTCTTTCTCATAATCAGCGATATGCCGTTCGATGATGTATTCAATTTCCATGGCGATCGACCGCTTGTCCAACTCAGACAGAAACCTTATTTTTTCAAAATTGTCATCCAGGAGACGAAGGGTGAACTGCCGCTTATCTGTAGCCATAAGGCAACTCCTTATGAATTCATTATGAAACTATTATAATTAGTATTCCATTTTAAAACAAGTTTAAAAATATTATTGACATCATTGTGAATTCACTATAAGCTATTCATAATGAGTTATAGTGAATTCACTTGAGAAAAGAGATCGGTTCTCGGTATGCCGGGCTTCCCTCGCCTCGAATTTGGTTAAAGGAGTGGAGCGTCTCCAATGGCAGAACTGGCCTACAGTGTGGTTCAAACGGCGAAAATACTCGGATGCGGCAAAGACGCCGTGTATACCATGGTGGAACAGAACAGGATTCCCTATATACGAACCGGAACTCGCAGAGTGATCATCCCAAAGTCTGCCTTGGAGAAATGGCTGCTGGAAAAGCCTTTTGAAAATGTTGAATGGTGCTCTAATGCCATCACAATTAAGCCTGGCCGGATCGGAGTCCAGAGCGTTGGCATGGTAAAACACCCAGCCTTGAAGCCTGGCTGCGGTGGCCGTAAGCGTAAAACGATCACCGACCGGAAAAATTCTTCGTAGCTTCCAATGCACGCGTCAGGTTCTTGCAGAAATCCGTCATTGCGCGGTCCCCGAAGTCATTGCGCATCGGGGTGTCTTTCCAGAAAGGGATCACTATGCCCATTCGAGTACTTGACCCTGATGGAAGAGTAATGCGGCCAGTTTCACCGGCTAAAGCAGAAAACTGGGTGGAGTACTCCCGTGCCTGCTGGGTTCATGCCCCGGAAGTTGAGCCAAACAAGCAGCGCGGCACAATCATCCGGACGCATCCGGTCGCGGAACAGCCGACGGAACGATTCGAAACCCAGATATACAATGGTGACGGTGAGTTCCTGGGTTATCTTCACATGGAGATGGCCGGCCTCTATATACGCAAGAGACAGATTGCTCAAATAGGCACATCAACAGAGGATGGGCCCCGGGCGGCAATCCTCCTGCACACAGTTGGTCCCGAGGCAATGGAAGCGATTCGCCGCATTGAGGGGTGGCGAATTTCAGAGGGGTTGAAGGCGCGGGCTGCAGTGCGTAGGGAAATTGAAAAAGAAATGTCCACTTTATCTGGCGAGAAGCTTGAGAGCAAGATCCTGGAGTCGGTATTGCAGCGTCTCGGCAAGAGTGAGGCCGAACTGGCTCTCTCAGCTCTCAGAGGCATGAGGATGTGGATTGTTGCGCTGGAAATGGCGCTTGCACCGGACCTGGCCGATATTCGACGACGGTTGATTTTGGAGAGGCGGCAGCTATAACCTGCTGCGTATTCCGGAGTTTAATAATTCAACAACGAAGAGAAGCGAGTATGTAGTAAAAGAGTGTCTTTACCTTTGGCGTCTGGTGGGGGAGCACCAAATTTCCAGGTTGATTGATCATTCCTTGCGAGCGTCAGACTGGCGGGAAGACTTTGGCGACAGAAGTATGAGGAATCGTTTGCCCTGATCGGCGTCATGATCAGGGCTTTTTAAAAGAAACTGGAAAGGAGCATGGCGGCGAAAAGATGGCGGATGATAAACAAGCGGGACAGATTAAAATAGAGCCAGGGTCGAAGATCAACTGGGGTAGCAAATTTCCCTTCTTCATGGTGCCAAACAGCGTCTTCGACATGGACATCCAGATCGCGGCCTACGAGAGGGCCGGACATGCAAAGGGCGTCAACGAGAAAGCAGTGGTTAAAAGAGGGATCAAACCGGCAGAGATGCTCGTTTACTTTTATCTGGCCCGTTGCTGCAATGCCGCCAGTCAGGATGCCTTCCCATCTTACAGCACTATTGCCAGGAAGTGTAGGCTTAGCCGCAGCACGGTGTTCGAGGCTATTGACATGTTGACCAGATCAGGACTGATCATCAAGAAGAATAGACAGCAAAAGATCGGCGAGCGCGTTCCCAATCACTATCTGTTAATGCATCCGGAAGACTTGGGGTGCAAAGAATCTGAGCTACCCATAACGCCTGGCAATATACCTGAACCAACTATGCCGCCAGGCGATACAGTCACTATACCGCCTGGCGGAAACAACTATACTGCCGGGCGGCACCTAAAAATACTAAGTTATAAAAAGAAAGATCAACAACGAACGATCAGAGATTGTTCCTCGATAGGAGATCGGGGCTGCAACAAAAAAGACGTTGTCGTTGAATCTATGAACCAACTCGATTCTGTTGAACAAGTAATTGACTATGCCGCGCGCAAGGGAATTGATGTATCCGAGGACTGCGCCAGAGATTTCCTAGCTGTTGCCGGAAGTATAGATCGAGCGATAATTGCAGTTGATCGGGCAGCTGTGTCTGCGTTATCCAAGTTACGACGTGGAGAACAGATTCACAACCCTGCGGGTTTGCTCTTTAAGGCGTTAGGATTTAACTCGGGGGCCAAACTGAATCTTAAAAACCTGGATTCAGAAAAAAAGAAACGTCTGGCTGAGAAGGAAAAGAAGTACAAGGATATCTATTTATCTTGAGGAAACTGCAACTAGAAGATATGGGATCATGTTATCGGTGAGGTTTCCGGTGGATCGGCGTATTTTCTACATTATTCGATAAATCGTGCGGTGCCTATTACGTTAGTGCTCTGTTCGTAATGATCACTCTTGCACAGCATGTAGCTTTAGGTCGGTATGTGTGTATTTATGTGCAATAGGAAAACATGTCGCAATTAGTCGATTAATTATTACCTACAGTGAGAAGGATAACCATAATAAACATAGAATTTCTTATCGTGGTAATATAAGACAAATTTTTCGAGTAAGGAGGGATATATGAGAAACGCCACTCGTTACTGTCAGGAAAATAACAGTCCCCGATGAACTAAGGCCATCAACCACCATTCACCGGGGACGAGTACCCTTCCTTTGCAGGGCAAAGGTGCAGGCATTTTTATTTTAGCCTGACACTCGGCCTTTGTAAAGGAATGGCTGAGAGGAGGAAAGCTTTTCTTTGCTATTTAGGGAGTTACGACGAAAATATCAGTCATGTTAAATCAAAACCGATTTGAAAAAGACTGAGGAGGAACTGACAATGATTAGGAAGATCAGGATGACCTGCCAACTGTTGATCACGGTTGCATTGTTTGTCGCCATGCTAGTATCTCCTTGGGCGGGAACAGTTATGGCACAAACTACTGGCAATGTGCAAACAGGCACGAATTCTGTAACGGGTACGAGTGAAGCAACGAATACGAATTCTGCATCTCAGGTTGTCTACTACAGTAAAAAGCAAGTGCTGGCAGACGGTGGAACAAGGTACACTTTTATCATTGGCGGAGTTGAAAACGTCCTACATGTTCCGCCAGTGGGCTTTGACCCTGCGACAGCAACTGATGCTCAACTCGCGGAATACGGCTATCCAGCCAGACCTAAAGATCAAACAGGGTTAACCGGATGGCAGAACAAATGGGGCCGCTTTAAGCCTAAAACGAGTTCCGCGGAACCGACCATTACGATTATGAAAAAATCAATTAATGACAGCAGCGGTTCTGGTTGGGCAGGTTATGCAGATTACTATGCAGGCCAAACGACTAAATTTGGCACGGTGGATGGTTATTACAACCAGCCTAGTTATAACACCGGTTCACCATCTGATGCCAGGGAAGCTTCCTGGGTTGGTCTGGGGGGTTATAACACTTCATCTCTGATTCAGGCAGGGACAGAAATGGATGCCCCCACTCCGACATATTATGGCTGGTATTTGTACATGGATGCGTCTGGGAGCACTACGGGGCATCCGTCTACAATCGTAGTTCACCCCGGCGACAGTATGTATGCGATGGTCTATTGGACAACCAGCAATTGGCCTGCCGGATTCGAGGTCTGGGACTGGACTACCATGACCGATTTCTATGTAACTGCTCAAGCACCATCGGATTGCTATAATGGACAAAGTGCAGAGTTTATAGATGAACGGCCGCAGGTCGTTGGACAAAAAAACGATTATTTCCCTGTCGCTGGTTTTAATACCCCAATTACATGGACCGATTGCGAAGTCCAATATCCTAACAACGATAATGGGGTTAACTTTGGAACATTACTCACTGTTAAGCAGGTTATGACTGGTGGCACTGGATATCCTTTAGTTACGCCTGGATCAATTAATTCCACTTATAATGGCTTTACAGACACCTGGAGTGCGGGTCATTATCAATAACCGGCCGTTCGAGTTTGTCTCCTGTTCGGGCTTCTAGCACTACATGCCCCGCAGGTCATTCTGCGGGGCATGTAGCAAGACTTCGAGCAATGTTTACCTGAAGGTATCGCGAGTCAGGAAGGAGCATTTTCCATATCTTGCTTTCCGCGTTGTAGTCGCTCTTGGGTGTGCTGGGTGAAGCATATGAAGGTATATCAGCAAGATTATAGAATTAAATACAAAGTATGCTATAATCTGCTGTCAAGGTTTGTACCATATGTTTGACTCGTTTGACAACCAGGTATGGGCCATTCAGATTCGGGAGAGAGTGTGATACCTATGAATCTAAGAATTCTTGTAAGCAAGCGATTCGCGATCGCTTTGTTGCTTGTATTTCTGTGCACGATATTTGGGGCGACTGTCGAGAGTCCTTCTAGTGCCAGTGCTACAACTCCCGGCACGATCGGTACTGTAGCCGGGAACGGTTCCCGGGGCTATTCCGGCGACGGGGGACCGGCCGCCAGCGCCGCGCTATACGGTATTGGAAGCTTGGCGGTGGACGCCTCCGGCAATATCTATATCGTGGATTCATTCAATAACCGCATCCGCAAGGTTGACACATCCGGCATCATCACCACCATTGCCGGCAACGGTTCCTATGGCTATTCCGGAGACGGGGGGCCGGCTACCGGTGCCGAATTTAGAGAGCCTTACGGCGTGGCGGTGGACGCATCCGGCAATATCTATATTGCAGACACATATAACAGCCGCATCCGCAAGGTTGACACATCCGGCATCATCACCACCATCGCTGGCAATGGTGCATATCTCAGCATGTACTACGGCGAAGGGGGGGCGGCAACCAAGGCGGCGTTCTTTCCCGGAAATGTGGCGGTGGACGCATCCGGTAATATCTACATCGCCGATCCGTACGATAACCGGATCTGCAAAGTGGATAAAGATGACATCATCACCACCGTGGCCGGAAATGGCTCCTATAGCTATTCCGGAGACGGAGGACCGGCTGTCAAGGCCGGCCTGGATTATCCAACCAGCGTGGCGGTGGATGCCTCCGGCAATATTTACATCGCCGATGCTGCAAACAACGCAATCCGCAAGGTTGACAAATCCGGCATCATCACCACCGTGGCCGGCACCGGGGTTAAGGGCTATTTCGGAGACGGAGGACCGGCTGTCGGGGCCGGCCTGGATTATCCAACCAGCGTGGCGGTGGATGCCTCCGGCAATATCTACATCGGCGACACCAATAACTACTGCATCCGCAAAGTTGATACATCGGGCGCCATCAACACCGTGGTCAGCAACTGTATACCGGGCGGCATCGGCGGGGGGCCGGTCGATAACCCTAGAATATGCGTGGCAGTGGATGCCTCGGGCAATCTTTATTTCAGCGAGTTCTATACCACCGTCTGCGAAGAAAAAGCCCCCATACTGCCTTCGGCAACCGGACGAAAAACGATCGTTTTCACCGTTGGCCAGCCATCCTACACTGTTGACGGACGATCTTTTGCTATGGATGCATCTCCGTTCATCTCCAACGGTCGTGTTCTGGTGCCGGTGCGCTATCTGGCCGATGCCCTGGGCGTCCAGACTGCCTGGGATACATCGCATACAGGTGCAGTTCAACAAGTCTACATCATCAGCAGAAATGTTTCCGCGATCTTAATCATTGGCAGCGCTACCATGGAAACGTCGATTGATCAGGGCGGCGGATCCCCGGTCTCCAAGATAATCAATATGGATGTAGCACCTGTCATCATCAACGGCAGGACATATTTGCCAGCCCGTTATGTGACAGATACCTTTGGCTGTAAGATTTACTGGAATGAGGAAGCTCAAACAATAACAATATCGCAACAGTCTATGTGAAAAGCTCTAAATCGGCTAAACCTGAACGCTGTACACATTAACGGCAAAGCAAGAGGCATATTCCATAATGCAAACAAAACGGCTAAAGCTTACTCCGGACCGTCTTGTTGGTTTTTTAACGCTGCCTGATTCACTTTTGACTGCTATTGATTTTACCAATTAGGGTTGCGAAGACAAAGTTTCACATCTAAAAACTGATTCATGAACTCAATGCCATATGCCCAGCATTAAAACCGGATTACCCGGTCTATGAAAGACTTTATATATCTGTCCGAAAGAATGCAGGATAAGGGGCGCGCACGCCCGAGGATACACACACCCGGCAAAGCCGGGTGGAACAAGACTTGTAAGCGTATCCCCAAACGTGCCCCCTTCATGATTGACGTGCCCCAAAACGTGCCCCGACATAGCCGTTATTGTTAAATTTCAAGGTTTGAACGAGTGCCCCCGACAGGGCGCTTTTTATTTTTGACGAAAAGAGGGAGCGAAATATGCCAACCAATACCGAAAAATATCCGGTACATCTCAGGGTAGTAATCTCAAAAGCAATGCAGTCCGATCTGACGTGTATGGCTAAAACAAAGAACATCCCTGTTGCCGAACTGGTCAGAAATCTATTAGCTGCATCTTTGGCTGATGAATCTGCAAGCAAGGGGCAGATAACAGTCCGTAAGGCTGTTCGGGCAGAGATCAGGCCAGAGTTCAAAAAAATTGCAGATCGGCTCGGAAGCCTTGGAACAAAAACGGTCATTGCAGCAGGTACTGCTGAGCATTTGATGTCTTTTATTTTGGAGAGGGCAGTGTCTTCGGGTGGTACGCCTGAAGATAGGAAGCTTATGGCCAGAATGATGCATGAAGAGGCCAGAAAGAAAGCGGTAATGCAGCTTAAGAAATCCATACCGAAAGAAGACGACGATAATGAAAACTGGTGAAGCTTGAGCTAAACTACAGAAATGAGGTGCTTCGAAGATGTATAGCCCCTTTTTCTTCAAGCAGGCTTTCTATCTGCCCACCAATGCCAATCAAGCAAAAAATGCCGCCAACCTCAAATACATCGCTACTAGACCCGGCACCGATCGTGGCGATCTGGAGCCTGAGACCACGGAAGCAGAGAGGGACCCAAAGGAGAGGCTGATCGAGGATGAACTCGGCCCTGTTAAACCTGGAACTGCCGCCGGTCATGTCAAGTATATGTCCGAGCGCCCCGGGAGCCATGGACTGTTCGATGCGGACGGAACGGCGAACCTGAAGGCTGCGACGCACGAGATTAAGTGCTCCAAGAGTATTGTCTGGCGTGATGTCGTCAGTCTGCACGAGGATGATGCCGCCCGCCTGGGCTATACCACTCGTGAGGCATGGGAGGATGCCTTGAGGATGGCCATGCCCGAGGTTGCCAAGGCCATGAATATCCGCGAGGACAACCTGCGCTGGGTAGCTGCCTTCCACCAGAAAGCTGGACACCCGCATTGTCATATCTCATTCTGGGAGATAGATCCCGAGCGCAGTCGGGGCGTGATCAGCAATGACCAGCGCCGGGATATGCGCAAGGCTTACATGAACGTGATCTACGAAAACGAGCGAGCGAAACTCTATTTGGAGAAGAACACGATACGGGATCTGCTGCGTGACAGGGTGGGCCAAGAACTGCACGGTCTGGGACTGCGGCGGTATCTGAGAGAAATCAACCTTGAAGTGGAAGCTGAAGTGGGTGGACGGCCGGGGCTGGTCCCAGCTCTGGATGAAGACGTCCGTGGTGAGTTGCAGGCCAAGCTGGAAAATATCGCTCGGGTAATGCCCGGACATGGCCGGATTGCCCTGAAGTACATGCCGCCGGAGGTGAAAGAAAGAGTCCAGGAAACAGCCGACTGGCTGCTCCGACAGCCGGGCTTCGCGGATCAGTCCGAACGATATCAGGAGATCGCCGGGGAGATGACCAACACCTACATTAAAAGCGAAGAATCCTTCACCAAGGCCAAACGGCATGCCCACAACGATGTGCGAGACCGGGTATCACAACTATTGCTGAAAGGCGCTGCTGCGATGCAAAAGAATGGGCAGACAGGGCGTGGTACAGCACCCGGACGGGAGCATGCGGGCTATCCAGGCGGAGGCAATAGCGCGGGACAGCACTCTGTCAGTGTAGCAAGAGATGTCTGGCAAGGAACATTCCGGGCTGTTGAGCGTGAACGTCAGAAGGCCGAGGCCAGAGGCAAGCTGGCGAAGATGAAGGAGTCGAGAAAACAGGAGATCAAGGAGCATCAGCACCAGCAAGGCTATTATCAAGACCAGGATGAGGGATATGAGCGATGATGGGAGAAGGATCTGTGGCTGTGGCGGGGGATGCGGCAGTTTGACTTACGCGGTCAGCGAGTTTATGGAGGCATGGCGCCAACGGCCCGGTCCGTCCATTATTGATCTACGATCGCAGTGGATTCATTAAACCATATAAGAGCTTGCTGGAAGGGTGGTTAATGTTGACAGGATATGGTATAATTTCAATGAAGTAGCGAGGGGAATATTCATGCTCAGAACTTCGAGGAGATGGTTGTATGCAGTCGATCAAAATCGAAATTGAATTACCTGGAGAAGTAGCAAGGTATGTTGATTACAAGGATACGGACTATCACCGGAAAGCCAGAGAGATTCTCCTTTATCAGCTTGTCAGGGAGGATAAGATATCATTTGGGAAAGCTGCCGAAATACTTGGCATGCGTAAAATTGATTACATAACCCGGCTTGGGAAGATGGGAATACCTTATTTTGACGGAGATTTCGATGAAATTACCTCAGATGTCGAGAGCCTGAACAGGCTTTCAGGAGAATAAAGGGCATGATTGTTTTTGAATACAAAAGGCTTTAAAAACAAACATTTGTTCCTTTGCTAAAGTGTTGCTAGTTACTTTCTTTTTAGCCCGAAAAATATGCAAATAATAGAAACACATCGAAAAGAAATTCAGTCATAGCAAGCATTATAGGGATAGCCAAATAATCAAAAATGCCTTCTTTCGGCTTCCCAAGCCGAGGGTTGCGGGTTCGAATCCCGTTTTCCGCTCCATTTTTCTATTAGCTTTTTGTTTTACTCGAGCTTATAGTAGGTGGGAACGACCTTGAAGAAGCAGATCGACCGCTTTTTGCGGCCGATTACACGTACTTACAGGCCTCAGGGTTGTCAAGCCCGGCGCCGGGCATCAACTGCCGGTACTGGAAAGCAGGGTCAGGTTGCCGGTTTGGGGATCGAAGGTGAAATTGATAAAGCCCCAGATGTTGTGGATATAGGTGATCGAAATGACATCGTAATTACCCTTCTTAACCCAAGGAACTGTATAGACCCCACTATTGATAGTCAGATAGTTGTTCGCTACGGAATAGCCGATGCTGTACATGCTGGATGGGTAGGCCATCCTGAGCAAGGCGATGGCGTCATGGTATTCCAGGTAGAGGCTCCCGTTCTCGTACCAGAATGGCCAGGTCGTCTGCTCCCCGTTGACGACGAGGGTCTGGGGGGAGCTCTGGGTGACGATCACGCTTTGGCTGGCGGCGTCCCAGTTCACCTGGGCGCCCAGGGCCTCGGCCACCGTTCGCAGGGGCACCAAGACGCGTCCGTCGACGATCTGGGGCGGCACATCACTGGACACCTCATTGCCGTTGACGACGATCCTAATCACATCCTGCGCATAACCGGCGCCGGCCAGGAGTACGATAATGCCCAGCGCGACCACCGCCGCCAGGATCCATGGCCATTTTCCGTTAACTTTCTTGAACATGGCAGATTCACCCATAGTGCGCCGCTGGTAGCTCCCATCCTCGAATAAGGGGCGGGTGCCCGCTCCGGCGGGAGGCGGCACTATCCTTTCGCAGATAATTAGGACGACATGCCTATACCAACGGAAGCCATTGCTTTTCTCCGGCTGCAGCTATATTTTACCTCATGAACCACGAGAGAGCAAGATAAGATAATATTAAGACAAGAATAGCCAACAGGGTATATTCCGATTGTTGTGGGCATTTTTGAAGATTGACACGCGTGTTAATACATCATAAGCTTAACAATAAAGGATATATCCCCAATCCATTCTCACCGATTATTTACTGCGATGGCTACCCATTCTACCTTCCCAGAACATGATTCTCACGACTTATATTTTACCTGGAATTCCGTTAAAAGTGCATACTCAATGTCCAGTTGTCAAATTGCGTTTTTGATCCTTAGTGGGCTTGTTTAAAGGTTTTATGATTAAGGATTGCAAAATCTAGTGTACGAGAGGTGAATCCGGATGAGCGAGAGGAGAAAAAAGGTACTGTTATGCTGTGCACTGCTGATGTTGATGTCAACCTTTTTGTTGGCCGGCGCCGGGGTTGCACAGGCGTCCGCCAGTTACAGCATGTCCTACGTGGCCAATGTCGCTGCCGGCACATCGAACAACTCCATCGGATGGCTGGAGATCTCCCTGGACAGGAACACTGCCAGTATTATGTCCAATGACTCCGTGATCCTGAGCCTGCCGTCGTCTCCTGCCGGATACGGGCTGCGGATCGCTTCGTCCGGGCCAAGTGTTTATGGGGCGGTTTATAACATCAGCGTCAGCCAGTTTGACCAGGCCTCGGTCAGGTTGACGGTCCAGTCGCTGGTCCCCAACACAGATATGGTGACGATCGTGTTGCCGCTAGTGATCGACATCCCCGGCGGGGTCAACGGGAATATCCAACTCGCCATCGAGGCTCCCGCCGATTCACTCTTCAGCAGCAGCAGTATTCCCATCGCCGGCTTCGGTATCGGCATCATCAGGGTGGTTCCTAATGCTCTCAACTTTCCTGATGTCGCGGTAGGCAGCCCATCTGCGGTGGAGACCGTCGCCATCTCCAACGCCGGTTTTTCGGATATCACCATCCAGGATGCAACGATCACCGGCGCCAACCCGGATGATTTCAAACTGCAGGATAATTTGGAAGGCCAGATCGTTGCTTCCGGGGAGACTAGCATCACCGCAGGGGTGATCTTCGATCCGTCCACCACCGGCGCCGAGCAGGCAACCCTGAACATCTTCTCCGATGATCCCTACACCCCGGTGTACCAGGTGGCCCTGACCGGCAATGCCCTGCCGGCGGCGGGCCAGTCCCAGTCGCCCCCGGCGGCGGGTGAAGCCGGCGTCACCGTCTTCAAGATCGGCCAGGCCAGTTTCAATCTCAACGGCACCATGGTGAACATGGATGTCGCCCCATACATCAAGGACGGCCGGGCCTTCCTGCCGCTGCGCTATGTCGCCAACGCCCTGGGAGTGCAGGACTCCAACATCCTGTATGACCCGGCAAGCCGGGAGGTTACCGCCATCAGGGGCAGCACGACGGTGCAACTCACCATTGGCAGCACGACCATGCTGGTCAATGGCGCCGTCATCACGATGGATGTCGCTCCTGAGATCAACAGTGGCCGCACCTGCCTGCCGGCGGCCTGGGTGGCGAAAGCGCTGGGCGCCAACATTGCCTGGGATCCGACAAACCAGACTGTGACCATCTCACCGATGGATAATTAAAACGGATCAGTCATGCCGAACTAGGCAGGCATAAGAGGGGGCTATCCCAGAAACTGAAGGGATAGCCCCTAAAAAATACCGGCGCTTCGGGGGAGTTAATAACCTAAAGCGCCGGAAGAATAATCAGCGGCCGGAGAGCGCGCGAGGCGCTCCGGTTTACTGGTTGCCTACAATATTTACCGCTTGGGCGGTGGCGTTCCATTGCACCGTATATCCCAAGGCCTCGGCAATATATCTGGCCGGCAGATAGGTCCTCCCGTTTACGAGGAGAGGCGCCGCGTCCAGTTGGCCTGTCGTCCCGTTGGTAGTGATGGTCGTGCTGTTGATGGTCAGCACGATGGTCGTGCTGCCCTTGATGACGCTAACTTTCTGATTAGTGGCGTCCCAATTGGTCTGGGCGCCCAGCGCTTCGGCCAGGTAACGCACCGGAACCAGGGTGCGGCCGCTGCTGATAAAGGGGGCGGCGTCCGTGTTATACGACTGCCCATCTAAGAAGAAGGAACTCTGGCCGATGGTAAAGACAGCAAGCTGTTCACCCGGGGTGATTACCGGCGCAGGAGACGGCGTCTGACCGGGTTGCCCGGAAACTGATGCCTGGATAATCGCTCCGGTGCTTCCCACCGCCACGAAGGTGCCGCTGCTATTCCCGTAACATACCCCGGAGAGGTCACTTGTGGTGCCCGAACTCTCACTGACCCAGTTCTTTCCGTCCGGAGAGGCCAGAACCGTACCGCCTGTTCCCACCGCCACGAAGGCAAAGTTGCCGAAGCTCACCCCGGTGAGAGTATTCGTGGTGCCTGATGCCTGGCTGGTCCAGGTCGCTCCGTCCGGGGAGGTCAGAATAACGCCGTCGGTTCCCACCGCCACGAAGGTGCTGTCGCCGTAGGATACCCCGTCAAGATTACTTGCAGTGCCGAAACTCTGGCTCATCCAGGTCTTACCGTCCGGGGATGTCAAAATGGTACCGCCCGGCCCCACCGCCACGAAGGTGCCGTTGCCGTAGGCCACCCCGGTGAGATTGTCGAAGAAGCCCGAGCCGTGGTTGGTCCAGGTGGTCCCATCCGGGGAGGTCAGGATTATTCCGCGGTCTCCCACTGCCAGGAAGGTGCCATTGGCGTAGCAGATGGCATTGATAGACATTCCCGTGTGCGAGTTCTGAGTGGCCCAGGAGGACCCGTTCATGGAGGCCAGGATAAACCCCCCGGGCCCCACCGCCACGAAGGTATTGTTGCCGTAGGCCACCCCGGCAAGTTTGTTGTTGGTGCCCAGAGTTTGGCTGGTCCAAGTCGTTCCGTCCGGGGAGGTCTCCACCGCCCCGCCAGGTCCCACCGCCGCGAAGGTGCTGTTCCCGTAGGCCACCCCGGCGAGATAATTTGTGGTGCCTGAACTCTGGCTCTTCCAGGTAACTCCGTCCGGGGAGGTCAGGACTGTGCCGAAGGACCCCACCGCCACAAAGGCGCTGTTGCCGTAGGCCACCCCGGTGAGATTGTTTACTGTGCCCGAACTCCGGCTCGTCCAGATTGCCCCGTCCGGGGAGGTCCACATCGCTCCGCCGGGACCCACCGCCACGTAGGCGCCGTTCCCGTAGCATACGCTGTCAAGATTATTGGTGACGGTGGCGTTCTGGTTGGTCCAGGTCTTCCCGTCCGGGGAGATCACGACCGTACCGTTGAATCCTACCACCACGAAGCTGCCGTTCCCGTAGGATACTGCAACAAGATTATTGTCAGTGTGTGAGGTCTGGCTGGTCCAGGTCACTCCGTCCGGGGAGGTCAGGATCATCCCGCCAGGCCCCACCGCCACGAAAGTACTGTTGCCATAGGATATGCCATCAAGACTGCTTGTAATGCCGGAATCCTGACTGGCCCAGGTCTTTCCGTCCGAGGAGGTCATGATCGTACCACCGGGCCCCACAGCCACGAAGGTGCCGTTGCCGTAGGATACTGCGACAAGATTATTTGTGCTGCCAGTGCTCTGGCCGGTCCAGGTCGCCCCGTCCGGTGAGGTCAGCGCAGTGCCAGCGCCTCCCACTGCCACGAAGGTGCCGTTGCCATAGGCCACCCCGGAGAGATTGCCGGTGATGCCCGGGGTGCGGCTGGTCCAGGTCACTCCGTCTGATGAGGTCAAAATGGCGCCGCTTCCCCCCACCGCCACGAAGATGCCATCGCCGTAGCATATTCTGGAGAGCGCATTGTTGGTAGGCAATGGGTTTCTCCAGTACCACTGGTCAGGCGAGCCAGTGGCGGCAAGGGCCGGGATCGCCATTGCCAGCATCATGGCCACGATTAACAGCATACATGTACAACACGACAGTAGTTTCGACCTCTTACAGATAGGGCGGAGCTTCATAATACTCTGACACCACCTTTAAAAAAATTTGATCTCATACCTTTTACCTCTACAACTATAGATAATTTACAGCTTCATTATACCAGTTGCATGATGCTTTCTTCATGTGTAAAAAATATCCACGAATTAAAATGCCATCGTTCCCGCCCCCCCGGAAGTCTGCCGCTTCTGCTGCAAAGATGATGACAGAAGGTGGACAGACCGGGCATCAGGAGAAGATCGCCCCGATTATGATTCTGTGGCTTTTCTGGTAAGTATGTTACGACAAGGAATTGTGGATTCCTTTAACAATGAGGAAGCTTATCAGTCATGGGGGTATAAAGCAGAAAGGAGATCGAGGAAATCTTTTGGGGCAATAGTCTTTGTATTTCCCACTCTTTCTAAGTTCAGCAAATGATGGTCGCCGGTAACAAGATAATCGGCACTTCCTTCCAATGCGCAATTTACATAC
>Ga0116107_1000865_pt1 | contig 20642 bp, 15 predicted proteins | sample June2015DPH_6_10_FD_88969 | JGI IMG/M metagenome (GOLD analysis project Ga0116107, IMG submission 88969) | Peatland microbial communities from SPRUCE experiment site at the Marcell Experimental Forest, Minnesota, USA - June2015DPH_6_100 | ecosystem: Environmental > Terrestrial > Soil > Wetlands... | reverse complement strand
CCAGGCCGCCTTGACGGAACCCTTCTGCGTGGCTTACCAGGCTGTGATCAACAACAGCGTCCTCAAGCCGGGTGATACGGTGTGCATCATCGGCCCGGGTCCGATCGGAATTCTTTGTACAGCCATGGCCAGCCTGGCGGGGGCCGCTGAAATCATCGTGGCGGGCACGACGGGCGATGGCGAGCGCCTGGAGATGGCCAGGCAATACGGGGCGACTACGACCACCGACGTTGCGGATGCCCTCAGGGCAGCCCAGGAACTGACGGATGGCTACGGAGCCGATTTGGTGGTGGATACAGCAGGACCGTCGGCTACCCTGAAGCTTTCCCTGGACGTGGTCCGTCCGGCGGGCCAGATCACCAAGGTCGGCTGGGGGCCGGAGCCGGTTGGTTTTTCACTGGATCAGTTGATCGGCAAGTCGGTTCGGCTGCAGGGCAGTTTTAGCCATACCTGGGACGTCTGGGAAAAATGTCTCACCCTGATGGGGAAGGGCAAGATGGACTTGAGCAAGCTGATCACCCACGAACTGCCCCTGGAGGAGTGGGCGAGGGGCTTCGAGATCATTGAACAGCGTCGGGGCCTGAAAGTCGTACTCGTGCCGGCGTAAATCTGTATTCAAACGACTGATAAGGAGCGAATATCGATGATTAGTCAGGAACAGACATCATCTCTTCGTAACATGGCTGCACGGATCAGAAAAGACGTGGTGGATATGCTGGCCCCGCCCAAGGTCGGCCACCTGGGAGGCTCGTCCTCCTGCGCGGAGATAGTGGCGGTGCTCTATTTCCACCAGATGAGGCATGACCCCAAGAATCCGCACTGGCCTCAGCGCGACCGGTTTATCATGAGCAAGGGCCATTCCGCCTTGTCTCAGTATGCCGCTCTGGCCGAATGCGGCTACTTCCCGGTTGCAGAACTCAAGCATAATAAGGAACTGGGCTGCCGGCTGCAGGGGCACCCCGACCTGCAGAAAGTGCCCGGCATCGAGGCCAATACGGGTTCGTTGGGCCAGGGGTTGTCCGTCGGCATCGGGCTAGCCCTGTCCGCCAGGCTCGATGCTTCAGATTCCAGGGTTTACGTCGTGTTAGGAGACGGAGAACTTTCGGAGGGACAGGTCTGGGAAGCGGCCATGGCTGCCGCTGCCTACCGGCTCGACAACCTGGTGGCCATCGTCGATAACAACGGCCTGATGGCGACCGGGCCAATCCGGGAGCGGATGGATATCGGCCGGATTAAGGAAAAATGGGAGGCCTTCGGTTGGCACGCCGTGGAAGTTGACGGCCACGATGTTGCTTCCCTGGTGTCTGCCCTGGAAGAGGCTGATCAAACGCGGAACTGTCCGACGGTAATCATTGCTCACACCGTTAAAGGCAAGGGTATCCCCTTTGCTGAAAATAAAGCCGCCTATCACAATGCGGGGATGAGCCAGGAAGAATACGCCCTGGCCCGGCGTGCCGTTGAGCAAATCTTGGACGGGAGTGAGAAAAAGTGAGCACTGCAGCGAGCTTGCGCGAAGCCTATGGTCAAACTCTGGTTGCCCTGGGACACGAGGATCAGCGGATCGTCGCCCTGGACGCGGATCTTTCCAAGTCAACCAGGGGAGACCTGTTTGAGGCCGAGTTTCCCGATCGCCACTTCGAAATGGCCATCGCCGAGCAGAACATGGTATCAGTGGCTGCCGGACTGGCTCTCGGCGGTAAAATTCCCTTTGTCCATTCCTTTTCGGTCTTCCTGACCGGCAGGGCCTATGATCAGATCAGGGTAGGGGTGGCTCTGGCCAAAGCCAATGTCAAGCTGATCGGTTCATCGGCCGGTCTTTCGGACTACGGTGACGGCGCTACCCACCAGTCGATGGAAGATGTGGCCCTGATGCGGGTCCTGCCCAATATGACGGTTATCGTGCCTGCCGATGCCACCGAGACCGTCAAGGCGACCCGGGTTATCGCCGGCTTCGAGGGTCCGGTTTACCTGCGGCTTAATCGTAATCCCCTGCCGGCAGTATTTCCAGAGACCGAGGAGTGGCGCATCGGCCAGGTCTATCCCCTGCGGCGGGGAAGGCACGTCACCGTGTTTGCCAATGGGGTTATGACCAGCCGGGCGTTGGAAGCGGCCGATTTGTTGGCCCGCCGGGGGATCGAGATCAGCGTGGTCAACGTCGGTACGGTAAAGCCGCTGGACGGGCAGGCGGTAAGGGACCTGGCGCGGGAGACCGGAGCGGTGGTAGTGGCCGAAGAGCACAGTATCATCGGCGGACTGGGAGGCGCCGTTGCCGAGACTCTGGGCGGTGAAAGGAACGTGGCCCTGGAGATCGTCGGAGTGCGGGATAGTTTCGGTCAATCAGCCTGTGATTATCAGGAACTGCTGAATGCATACGGTTTGACCGGTGAGGCCGTGGCAGCGGCCTGTGAAAGAGTACTGCGGGCTTAAGACGGTCCGATGGCCGTTCATCAGCCTCTAGTGCTCACAGATGTGACTGCAAGATTGCCCGCCCTTCGATCAGGGAGAGCACTGGAAGAAAAACTTACACTGCTGGCTTGACAGAAAGGAGCGAACAACAATGCAAAAAATCGGTTTTATTGGTCTCGGGATCATGGGTAGGCCGATGAGCAAGAACCTGTTGAAGGCGGGCTACCAACTTGTGGTACACGACAAGAACAGCACGGTGGTCGCAGACCTGGTGGCGGCCGGGGCAACAGCAACCGGGTCTCCCAGGGACGTGGCCGAGCAGTCGGAGCTTGTCATCACCATGCTGCCCAATTCGCCGGATGTCAAGGAGGTAGTGCTTGGCCCGGCGGGGGTGATCGAGGGCACCCGGGAGGGTTCTCTGGTCATCGATATGAGTTCCATCGGCCCCCTGGTGAGCAGGGAGATCGGGGCCAGCCTGGCTGCCCGGAAAGTACGGATGCTGGATGCGCCGGTCAGCGGCGGGGAGCCCAGAGCAGTGGATGGCAGCCTGTCAATCATGGTTGGTGGACAGCAGGCCGATTTTGATGCCTGTCTCGACCTCTTCAAGGCTATGGGCACTTCCATCGTCCGGGTGGGAGATCTGGGCGCCGGCAATGTGGCCAAGCTGGCCAATCAGGTTATTGTAGCCTTGAATATCGCCGCCATGTCGGAGGCCCTGGTCCTCGCCACCAAGGCCGGAGTCGATCCCGAACTCGTCTACCAGGCCATCCGTGGCGGCCTTGCCGGCAGCAACGTTCTGGATGCCAAAGCCCCGCTGGTGCTGGACGGCAAATTCAACCCCGGCTTCCGGATCAAGCTCCACATCAAGGATCTGGCCAACGCCCTGGCCACCGGCCACGGGATTGGGGCGCCAATGCCTCTGACGGCTGTCATGATGGAGATTCTCCAGGCCTTGCAGACGGATGATCTTGGTGATGCCGACCACGGGGCAATCATCCGTTTCTACGAAAAAATGTCCCGCGTGGAGGTCCGCCGGAGATGACGGGAATGAGGGCAGCCGTTCTGCACGCCCCCGGGGATCTGCGTATCGAAGAGACGCCGCGGCCGGAGATCGGGCCAACCGAGGTGCTCGTAAACATCAAAGCGGTGGGTGTCTGCGGCAGCGATCTCCATCTGTTCAACAACGGCCGGATTGCCACCTCGATCATGACCAGGCCGCTGATCCTGGGCCACGAGGCGGCCGGGGAGGTAGTTGCGGCAGGGGCGGCGGTGGCCGGGATCAAGTGTGGAGACCGGGTGGTGATCGAACCCGGGATCTCTTGCGGCCACTGCGAGTTTTGTACCAGGGGCGAATATAACCTGTGCCGTAGTCAGGCGTTTAAGGGTATTCCCGACACCCAGGGGTGTTTGGCAGATTTTGTGGCCATGCCGCAACAATACGTCCATAAGTTGCCCCCGGGGGTGGGCTATGCCGAGGGTACGGTAATCGAACCATTCGCGGTGGCCTTGCAGGGCCTGTCCGAAGGGCAGGTGCGGGCCGGGCAATCGGTGGCGGTATTGGGAGGAGGCCCGGTGGGCCTGATGGTGCTGCAGGGAGCCCTAGCCACCGGAGCCGGACCCGTAACCGTTGTCGATCTGTATGAAAAAAGGCTCGCTCTAGCCGGACGTTTGGGCGCGGCGCATACCGTCAATGCCGGGCAGGAGGATGCGGTGCAGGTGATCCGGAGCCTGACTGACGACCGCGGCGCCGATGTGGTGCTGGAAACCTCCGGAGCGTCGGCAGTGGCCGCCCAGACCATCAAGGTGGTCCGGCGCGGGGGGACCGTGGTCTTCGTGGGGGTTGGCTGCGGCGACGTCACCTTTGACGTGAATACCATCACCCGTTCACGGTTAAAACTGACCGGCACTTTTCGCTATGCCAACCAGTACCCGGTGGCCATCGGCCTGGCTGCAGTCGGCCGGGTTGACCTGGGGGCGGTGATCACGCACCGGTTTCCGTTGGAGGGCGCCGGAGAAGCTCTTGCTTTCACCGCCGCCCACAAGGATGAGGCCATTAAAACCATTATCTCTCTGGAGGGATAATGTTACCCAGCTCTTCGAAGTTCGATGCTGCCTGCACCATGAGGGTACTCTGATCAGGGGTGTTTGCCTGTCAGGACAACAAAGTGGCGCTATTCAAATCGCCTGGGAATCCCCCGCCTTCATAGGCGATGGGTTCAAAGCTAAGTAATCACTAGGAGTTCAATCTCCTTCAGATTATACGGCGAAGTTGAATGGTTCTTTGCCGTGCCATATGTTCAGCACTCCACTACTATTGCTTCGTATGCGCGCCCATGTACTCCGCGTTCTTCAGGCCAGGCCGGAGGCCTGGAGGAGGGCACACGCCATACTGCGCAATAGGATTCAACTGGGTCTTGGCTTCAGTGGGGGAAAGCAATCCCCCTCTGAAGCCAAGACCCAGTTGAATCTCAAGCCAGAGTAGTGGGCTAATCTATATAGCCATAATTCGACATAATATTCCAGTATCCTCTTTCTCTGGAGATGATCAATCGTAACTCCTGAGGAGTTCGAGGGTTTAGAGTCTGACCAACCTCCGGGGTGACTGAACCGGAGGTTTGGCGCTTTTCAAGGGCAGAAGGAATTATTGACTGCGAACAGGGGAGAACAAAAACAAGACACTGGTGGGGGTCGGCAACTGCTGCAATAGTCTGCGCAATAGGGTATAATTGCTTAGTGTGATAAATGGAGGCAGTTCCAGGTGCGTATTGATGTTGCTGATGGCCGCACACTCGTGACTTTAGTCGTGAGTTAGGCATGCGAAAATATGTTTGCAATTTGCCACAAGGTCTGCTATAATATTCCAAGTGAATGATCTAGTGACAACCAAGCTGGATCCAAATTCCTGAACCGCAGGAACTGCGGGGATAGCCTGTGGAGTTCCGGTAAGACTTCTCTACGGAAGGCAAGGGACGATGAACCAGGAATCATGCGACTTCAGTCGTGTGAGAGTTCAAAGACAAGACTATCATGCAACGAAAGGGGGTAAAGGATGAAATTCCGGGAGATCTACGAGCTTGCGGTGAAGAAGGGGATTGCGGCCGACCTCAGGGGCGAGGCCGGGATCACCAGGCTGCTGGAAAAGCAGCGCAAGGAATACGAGGAGATGAAGGAGAGCGAGAAGGCCGAGTTCGATCAGGAAAGGCTGCGCAACCCCTTCAGCGACACCCGCATGCTCTACGGGGACGAGAACCTGGAGATCAAGAGCGTGCTGTGCGGGATCGACATGGAGTCCGGGGAGGTGCTGCTGGCCGACCGCCTGCGGGATAAGGGGCAGAAGATTGACCTGATCATCGCCCATCACCCCGAGGGCAAGGCGATGGCCGCCCTATACCGGGTGATGCATCTCCAGGAGGACCTGCTGGCCCAGTTGGGGGTGCCGATCAACGTGGCCGAGGGCATCCTGACAGGAAGAATCGCCCAGGTGGAGCGCAACCTGATGCCGCTCAACCACAACCGGGCGGTGGACGCGGCCCGGCTGCTGGACATTCCGCTGATGTGCGTGCACACGCCGGCAGACAACCTGGTTACCAACTTCCTGACCAGGCTCTTCGAGGAAAAGAAGCCGGAGACGGTGGGAGAGGTCGTGAAGGTCCTCAAGGAACTCCCCGAGTATGCCGCCGCCGTCAAGCTGAACTCCGGCCCCACGATCGTGGTCGGCAACGAGAAACGGCGGGCCGGGAAGATCTTCGTGGACATGACCGGGGGCACCGGAGGCGCCAAGGAGGCCTACGAGAAAATGGCTATCGCCGGGGTCGGTACCGTGGTCGGGATGCACATCGCCGAAGAGCACCGTAAAGAGGCGGAAAAGTACAACATCAACGTGGTGATCGCCGGGCACATAGCCAGCGATTCCGTGGGTATGAACCTGTTCCTGGACGACCTGGAACAGCGCAAGGTGGCCGTTCTGCCCTGCTCCGGACTGATCCGGGTCGGCCGCCTGACCAAAACCCGTATAAAGAAGTGATCGGGGATGATGTTGCCATAGAACCCAATCCAGCGGTCAGCAGGCCGGAACTGCTGGCGCCGGCAGGGAATCTCCAGGCGCTGAAGGCGGCCGTGGAGAACGGGGCGGATGCCGTCTACCTGGGGGGCAAGTCCTTCGGCGCCCGCGCCTACGCTGAAAACTTCGACCGGCAGGAGCTTGGCGAGGCCCTGGCCTACGCCCACCTGCGCGGGGTCAAGGTGTACGTGACTGTCAACACGCTGGTAGACAACGGGGAATTCGGCGACCTGTCCGAGTTCTTGCTTTTTTTGTACCGGGAGGGGGCCGATGCCCTGCTGGTTCAGGACCTGGGCGTGATTGCGTGGGCGCAACAGGTGCTCCCGGATTTCCCCCTGCACGGCAGCACCCAGATGACCGTCCACAACGCCGCCGGGGTGCAGTTCCTGGCAGGCCTGGGGGTGCGCCGGGTGGTGCTGGCCCGGGAGACCTCGTACCAGGAACTGCTGGCCATCAAGCGTCAGTCCGGCCTGGAGTTGGAGGTGTTCGTCCACGGCGCCCTCTGCATCAGCTACTCTGGGCAGTGCCTGTTCAGCAGCATGGTCGGGGGGCGCAGCGGCAACCGGGGCAGTTGCGCGGGGCCGTGCCGGATGGCCTACACCCTGGTGGACGACCGCGGGCGCGACCTAGGCGGCGCCTGTCCCGGCCAGCACCTGCTGAGCACCAGGGACCTGATGCTGCTGGAGAAACTACCCCAGTTGGTGCAAGCCGGGGTGGCCGCCCTGAAGATCGAGGGGCGCATGAAGCGGCCTGAATACGTGGCGACGGTGGTCCGGATCTACCGGAACGCCCTGGACCGGGCCTGGCGGGACCCGGAGCGCTATCAGGTCTCCGAAGAAGAGGTTCGGGACCTGGCCCAGGTCTTTAACCGGGGCTTCACCACCGGCTACTTTGACGGCAGGCCGGGCCGCCTCCTGATGAGCTACACCAGGCCGAACAACCGCGGCCTGTACCTGGGGCGCGTGCTGAATGCGACTCCCGGCAGGGGAGTGGTGTTCAAGACGCGCCTGCCGCTGCGGGTGGGGGACGGTATCGAGTTCTGGATGCAGAGGGGCGACCGGGAAGGGATCACGGTGCACAGCATGATGCTGCACCTGCCGGTACCGGTACAGGTCCAGGAAGCGGGGCCTGGCAGCGAGGTGGAGATCGCCGTGCCCTTTGTCGTCAGGCCGGGGGACCGGGTGTTCAAGACCCACGACGAACGGCTGATCAGTGAGGCCCGGCTCAGCTTCACGGGTCCGGGGCGGCTCAAGATACCGGTCAGGGTTACGGTTCGGGCGCGCCGGGGCGAGCCACTGGAGTTGGAGGCTGTGGATGCGGACGGCATCCGGGCGGCAGTGAAGGGGACGCTTCCGGGGGAGGCGGCCCTGAAGCACCCCCTCACCCCTGAGGTGGCCCAGGCGCAGATAGAACGCCTGGGCAACACCCCTTTTACCCTGGCCGGCCTGGACTGCGACCTGGACGGGGTGGCCATATACCCGCTGAGCGAGCTCAACGCAGTCCGGCGCGCTCTTACCACAGCCCTGGAGGGCGCCCGCCTCGGCCGGTTCCGGCGGGTGCTCCCGGACGGAGTCGAAGGGACGGCAGCGGCGCTCCAGGCATCCCTGCGGCAGGATGCGGAGCAGGTCTCTCACCGGCCTCCCGCCAGCCCGCTGCTGGCGGTGGCGGTGGCCGACTACGCCGGCCTGGAGGCGGCCATCGACGGTGGCGCCTCTGCCGTCTATTTCGGCGGCCTGTCCTACCGGGGACGGGAGGCCTGGAACCTGGTCACGGCTACCCGGGCGGTGGACCTGTGCCGGGCGAACAATGTCCGGGCCTACCTGATCATACCCCGGATCTGGAAGGAGGGCGAACGCTCCGGCATCGCCGAATGGCTCGACACAGCCGTAAGGTTGCAGGTCGCCGGGGTGGTGGCCGGCGACTTGGGGGGCCTGGGACTGGCTATCCAGTCCGGCCTGGAGACGGTCGCCGATCTCTCCATCCCCGTCTTCAACGACCTGGCGATCCAGTTGCTGTTGCGGCAGGGCGCGGCCAGGCTGACCCTGTCGCCGGAGTTGAACCGGGAGCAGTTATGGAACCTCCGCTACCGGGGGGCGCCGTACCTGGAGGTGGTGGTGCACGGAACGCTGCCCCTGATGGTCAGCGAGCACTGTCCGGTGGGGGCGGTGACCACGGCCGGCGACCGTTGTCCGGGGAACTGCCACAGGACGCCCTGCTTCTTGGAAGACCGCCAGGGCTACCGGTTTCCCCTGCAGCTCGACGAGCACTGCCGGATGACCCTGTACAACGCCAGGGAACTGTGTTTGATCGAGCACCTTGGTGATATAATACAGGACGGATACGGTTCCCTGAGGCTGGACCTACGCAGCCACGAGGCGAATGCGGTGCGGGAGATCACCAGGGTCTACGGTAACGCCCTGAAGGACCTGCTGGCCGGCGCCTGGAACGGGAGCGCCGCCAGGCAGGCCTGGGAACGGCTCGACCGGCTCTCCCTCCAGGGCCTGACCCGCGGTCACTATCTGCGTGGCGTTATTGAGAAGTGAGATGCGAGAAGGGCAGGATAAAAGTTTGGACCGGTATTCCCTCAAGAAGCTCGAGTTCCACAAGATCAAAGAGATGCTGGAGGCCTGCTGTCATACCCCCCTGAGCGTTCCCCACGTGCAGGGCCTGGAGCCGTCGGCGGATGCCGCCGACATCAGGCGCTGGCAGGAGGAGACCTCCGAGGCGGCAACCCTGCTCAGGATCCTGCCGGACCTGGGTTTTGAGGGTATCGCCGACTTGACGCCGATGCTGAGGCGCTCATGGATCGGCGGGGTGCTCGAACCCCGGGAACTGCTGCTCTGCCGCCAGACCCTGGCGGCTGCCGGGCGCCTCAGGCATGAACTGGCCCGGGTGCAGCACGATCTGCCGCACCTGCAGGGGTATGCGGCGAGGATCCAGGACTGCCAACCGTTGCAAGAAAAAATCGGCGCCTGCATCCTTCCCGAGGGGGAGATCGCCGACAGCGCCTCCCCGGACCTGGCCCGGCTGCGCCAGCAGATCCGAAGCCTGGAAAACCGCGCCCGCAGTCAATTGGACGATGTCCTGACCAGGCCGGAGTGGCAAAAATACCTGCAGGAGCCGATCTACACCGTGCGGGGCGACCGCTACGTGGTGCCGGTGAAGCAGGAATACCGCAACCAGTTTCCGGGCCTCGTCTACGACCAGTCCGGCAGCGGGGCGACGGTGTTCATGGAGCCGCTCCCCCTGGTGTCGGTGATGAACGACCTGGCAGCTTCCCGCAGCCAGGCGCGACAGGAGGAACTGCGGATCCTGGAGCAGTTGACCAGGCTGCTGGCGGCCTATCATGACGAGATCCGTTCCGATCTGGAGATCCTCGGGCTGTTGGACTTCGCTTTTGCCAAGGCCCGCCTGAGCATGAAGATGAAGGGACGCCAGCCGGAATTCAGCGACGAGGGCTACGTGGTCCTACGCGGCGGGCGTCACCCGCTGCTCAAGGGGAACGTGGTACCGCTCGACCTCAGGCTTGGCAGGGAGTTTGATTGCCTGGTGATCACCGGGCCGAACACCGGCGGCAAGTCCGTGAGTCTGAAGACTCTCGGCCTGCTGGGAGTGATGGCCCAGGCGGGTCTCCACATCCCCGCCGGAGAGGGCACTGTCCTCCCGGTCTTCACCGATATCTATGCGGACATCGGGGATGAGCAGAGCATCGAGCAATCCCTGAGCACCTTCTCCGGACATATGTCGAACATTGCCCGCATCCTCAGGGGGGCTGCGGACGCTTGCTCCGGCGGGCGTAGTTGCCTGGTGCTGCTGGACGAGTTGGGCGCCGGGACCGACCCGGAGCAGGGGGCGGCCCTGGGCATGGCGATCCTCCGGAACCTGATGCGCAGCGGCGCCCTGGTCGTAGCCACCACCCATTACAGCGAGTTGAAGGTCTTTGCCCATACTGAAGAGCGGGCGGAAAACGCCTCGGTGGAGTTTGACAGCGAGACGCTGCGGCCCACCTATAAGCTGTCCATCGGGACGCCGGGCGAGAGCAACGCTTTCGAGATTGCCGGGCGCCTGGATCTGCTGCCGGAGGTCATAGAGCAGGCCCGGGCCTTCTTGAGGCCGGAACAGCGGCAGTTGGCCGACCTGATCAGGCACCTGAAGGAGGATCAGACAGCCGCCTCCCAGGCCCGCCGGGAGGCCGAGCACCTGAGCGCCGATGCCCGGCAACTGCAGGCTAGGATCAGGGATGAGGAGGAGCGGCTGCGCCAGAAGGAGCGGGATGTCCTGGCCAGGGCCGCCCGGGAGGCCCAGGAACTGGTGCGGGCAGCCCGGAGTGAGGCCGAGCAACTGATCCGGACGCTCAGGGAGGAGCAGCGCAGTGCCAGCCTGGAAGAGAGGCGGCAGGCAGCCCTGGCGGCGCGCGGCAGACTGGCCGAGGTGTCCGGCCGGATCGAGGAGCAGATCGCCTCCATCCTGCCGGAACCTGCGGGTGAGGTAGTGGATAGTGTGAAGAGCGGCGACCTGGTGGTGATACCCCGCTTCAACGCCGAGGGGTACGTGCTGGAGGGGTCGAACGGCGGCAGCGACGTCCTGGTCCAGGTGGGGGCGCTGAAGGTGAACCTCCCGCTGCACGAGCTGCGCAAGGGCGCCAAACAGAAGCAGGCGGGCACTTTCTCAATCAAAGCCCCGTCCCTGGAGCAAAAGGCCGAGGTCTCCCATGAGTTGCACCTCCGCGGCCTGCGGGTCGAGGAGGCCCTGGAGAGGGTGGACAAGTATCTGGACAGCGCCTACCTGGCCGGGCTGCCCAACGTCAACCTGATTCACGGCAAGGGGACCGGCGCCTTGAGGGATGCTCTCAGGCAATACCTGACCCAGCATCCCTTTGTTGGCTCATACCGCACCGGCGGCTATTACGAAGGGGGTACCGGGGTGACCGTGGTCACCTTCAAGTAGTCAAACACTAAGGTGTCTGGTTGACAATGTTGGTGAGGTTCTGAAGCACGTTCACTTTCTTCACCTGGTGGTCAGGCAGCGAGCAGTGCAGCACGGGCACCTGATTGGCCGGGAACTGCTCCTCCTGTACAAACTCCGGCGGGCAGCCGCCCTCCTCCAAGAAACCGGGGACGTTGGCCAGGTAGGGTACGCCGTGGTGCCGGGGATCGGTGCAGATCTTGACGGTCACCATCTGGTTTGCCGAGGCGGAACCGGAAGGCCCCGTAGTACCGGCAGGTCCGATGGGGGAATACTGCGCGGGCAGCGCCTCTTTCATGTCCCAGGGCTGGTACTGGCCGCTCACCGGCGGGCGTTTCAGGAACACCTTGGTGGCCGTATGCTGTGAGTAGGGGGTGGCCAACAGTCCGGTATCGGTGTCGATGGTGGCCTCGACGTGGACGTCGCAGATCCCGGTCGGCACCGTGCCCTGGACGAAGAGGTCGTTTTCCAGTTCGTCTTGCGGGCAGAAGGCGTTGGGCAGCAGCCCAGACTTGCCGCAGACGGTGGCCCGCAACAGGCCGGCGGGCATCGGGAAATCGGACACCGGTATATTTTCGACAGCCTTCTGCATGACCTGCTTCCAGATCAGGGCCGGGTAGGTCGCCCCAAACACGTCAGACATGGTTTCCATGCTTTCCTCTTTGTCGAACCCCATCCAGACGGCCCCGACAAACTCCGGGGTATAACCCATGAACCAGGCATCAACTTTATTGGTAGTGGTTCCGGTCTTGCCCGCTACCGGACGATCCAACTGGGCGTTGGTGCCGGTGCCCACCTTCACCACACTCTCCAGCAGGTCGGTCATGATGTAGGCTGTTTGCTCCGAGATCACTACCTTCTGCTGGGGTTGGACCTGGTACAGGAGGCCTCCATTGTTATCCACGATCTTGCGTACAGTGTACGGCCGGATGTAGACACCCTGGTTGGCAATGGCGCAATATCCTCCCGCCATCTCCAATGGGGAGATACCATTGGTGATCCCGCCCAGGGCCAGGGACAGGTTCTTGTCCTTGTCGGGGTCCAGGCTGGTGATGCCAAACTTGGTGGCGAAGTCGTAGCCGTAGTCGACCCCGATCAGGTTGAGCAGCTTGACGGCATAGGTGTTGATCGAGTACTCGAGGGCGGTGTGCATGGTGATCAGGCCGCGGTACTGGTCATCGTCGTTATAAAAGGTTTTAGGACCGAAGGTGGCCGGGACATCATCCTGGACAAAGGCTTCGGTGTAGCCCTTCTCGATGGCCGGACAGTAGACCGCCAGCGGTTTGATGGCGGATCCGGGCTGGCGCTTGGCCTGGGTGGCCCTGTTGAAACCCATGGTCGAGTACTTGCGGCCGCCGATCAGAGCCTGGATCTGCCCGGTGTGCTGGTCGATGAGCACCATCGCTCCCTCTACCTGCTGCCCCTTGTAGTCTGACGGAAAGTTGGCGCTGTTGGCGAACACGTTTTCCATTTTCTGTTGCACCGGGGCGTTCAAGGTGGTATAGATCTTCAGTCCGCCCTTATAGATCAGGTTCTGAGCGGCATCACGGGACATCCCCTGCTGCTGCTGCAGGATACCCTCTGTCTCGCTGATCACCTGGTCGGTGAAGTAGGGGAACTGGTAGGCGCTGGTGGCGCCCTCATGATATTGCAGCTTGGCCTGCTTGGCCTGGTTGGCCTGGTCCTGGGTGATCTTGCCGTACTTGACCATCTGGTCGAGCACGGTCTCCTGCCTGCGTTTGGCCATGACGGGACTGGCAAAGGGGTTGTAGTTGTTGGGGCTGCGCACGATCCCCGTCAGCAGGGCGCTCTCGGCCAGGGTCAGGTCCTTGGCGTCCTTGTCGAAGTAGAGTTGGGATGCCGCCTGGATGCCGTAGGCGCCGTTGCCGAAATAGATCCTGTTCAAGTAAAATTCGAGGATTTCCTGCTTGGAGTAGTGATGCTCCACCTCCAAGGCGAGGATCGCCTCCTGGATCTTGCGCCGGAGGGACTTCTCGTCGCTGAGGTAGGCGCTCCTGACCAGTTGCTGGGTGATGGTGCTGCCCCCCTCGGTTGCAGCGCCCCCGCGCAGGTCCACCCACAGCGCCCTGGCGATCCCCACCGGGTCTATCCCCGAATGCTCGTAGAAGCGATTGTCTTCGGCTGCCACAAAAGCATTGGGCAGGTAGGGAGGCAGTTCTGCAAGAGGCACCGGCGTGCGGTTCTCATTCGCATAGACCTGTGACGTCTGTTGATCATAGCGGTCGTAGATGATCGTCGATTGGGAGCCTGCCAGCTTGTTCGGGTCCCATGACGGCAGCGTGACCACCGCCCAGGCAAGGTTGCCGCAGCCTACCAACAACAGGCTGATGACGATCAGCAGGGATATGAGCAAGACAACTCTTGACGGCTTCAACCTTCTCTTTCTCTTGCGCCTGGAGAGATAGTGATCCATCTGTCGGCTGGACATTGGCATCCCCCTCCTTGGGGACGTGCGAGGTTAGAGCGTTTCCCACATCACAGTTATTCCGTGGTTTGCGGCGGAGGGCCCGTGAGGATGGTGAGGTTGAGACCCTGGGTGTGCTCGATCGCTTCGGGGGGCGCGATGACGGTCAGGACATCCCCGGCCTGGATGATGGTATCGGCCTCGGGAGCGACGATCTCCTTGGTGTGGCGCTGCACTGCCAGCACCGTACCCCCGGTGCGGGAACGGAACTGGACCTCCCCCAGGCTTTTTCCGACCATGGGCGAGTTCGCCTCGACCCTGAGCTCCTGAATTCGCTGCAACCTGGTGGCCATCTTGAAGGTGTAGTCCAGCAACTCGTCAGTCAGCCGCACGATCTCGTTATCCAGGTGGCTGCGCTCATCCAGGTATTGATGCAGGCGCTGTTGAATGTCGGACAGGATCTGGCGCTGGCCGTATTCGGCCAGATAGCCCTCGGCATTGGGCTTGGAGCGCACGGTGACCCCGATTCCCGGGTGCAGTTCCACGATTTCTCTTTCCTCGAGGATGGCCAGGGCACGCCGGATGGTCTCCGGAGACACGTTATACCGGCCCGCCAGGGAGGACCGCCCGAAGATCCGCTGCCCCTCCCGGTATTCCCCGCGGGCAATACGGGTGGCGATGTCGACGGCGATGTTGATGTAGCGCGCGATGTGACTCTGGTGGCTGTTATCTGTCAATTAGGTCATCCCCTTAAATGGTAGTCGGTGGTGGGTGTCGGGTGCGCTGTTGAAGATCCCAAAACCAACGGCTAATTGCCAACGACTTTCAGTTCTAACCGGAGGGTATCCGGAAGCTTCAGAGTCTATCTCCTGAAGAATACCGGTAGAACATCTCTGATCTTACGAGTTAATTTTAATATTTTACTTGTAAATTATAGCATATCGAGTATGGGGCTGAAATAGGGTTCACACGGGAATACCTTTAAAAATGGAAGGCTGCTCGCCTCTTTAAGAGGTCTATGCGGGGAGTTGGGATTTATGCCAAAATATAGGGGAGGCGCCTCTTTGGCACGAGGGCGCCGCGGTAAAATAAAACATCCTCGAATTTGCCCCCTGGGAAATTGGGTAACCGGCATGTTGACATGCCAGAGCGATGCGAGTAATATTACTTTGTAATTTATTTCGGAAACCAAAGTTATTGCTCTGCATGCCCCGGACACGGGAAGAGATTGGAGGTAGGTGCATGGTAGAGACAGAGATTGTGCATGTGGAGAACCTGACCAAACTATTCGGCCACAAGGCAGCAGTTGACCACATCAGCTTCAGCGTCCCCCAGGGCGAGGTGTTCGGGCTCGTAGGCCCTAACGGTGCCGGGAAGACAACGACCGTCAAGATGCTGACCACGCTGCTCCCGTCCAGTGGAGGCAGCGCCAGCATCCACGGCTACGACATCAGGAAGCATCCGAGCCAGGTGCGCCGCTTCATCGGCTACGTGCCCCAGGCCCTGTCCGCGGATGGTGACCTCACCGGCTACGAGAATTTATTGATGTTCTGCAAGCTGCTCGGCATCTCCGGGACCGAGCGCCCCCGGCGCATCCAGGAGATCCTGGAGATGATGGACCTCACCGAGGCCGCCCACCGGCGGGTGAAGCAGTACTCCGGAGGCATGGTGCGCCGCCTGGAGGTCGGTCAGGCGATGCTGATGCGCCCGAGCGTCCTGCTCCTGGACGAGCCGACTGTCGGGCTTGACCCGGTGGCCCGGAGGACGGTCTGGGACCTGCTCAACAGCTTCCGGCAGCAATACCCGCTCAGCATCCTGATCACGACCCATTACATGGACGAGGCGGAAGCCTTATGCGACCGGGTGGCGATCATGAACCACGGGCACATCGCCGCCCTGGACACCCCCGCAGCACTCCGGGCGGGGACCGGTAATCCCGAGGCCACCATGGAGGATGCCTTCCGCTTCTACACTGGTGGAGATTACGCAGAGGAGGCAGATTATCGTGACGTCAAGCGTACTCGCAAGATTGCCAGGCGCCTCGGCTGAGAATATGCCGGAGGGACGGCAGGAATCGTGGTTGGCAGTCTGGCTGCGCGGCATTGCGGGAGTGGTGGAACTGGAGGTCCGCAAGCTCTGGCACGACCCCACAGAAGTGTTCACCAGGGCGGTGCAGCCGGCCCTGTGGCTGCTGATCTTCGGTGAGGCCTTCAGTCGCCTGCGGGCGATCCCGACCGGGGGCGTCTCCTACCTGACCTTTATGGCGCCGGGTATCCTCGCCCAATCCATGATGTTCATCTCGATCTTCTTCGGGATCGCCATCATCTGGGAGCGCGACCTGGGCCTGATGCAGAAGATGCTGGCACTGCCCCTGCCCCGCAGCGTCTTCATCCTGGGCAAGGCCCTGGCCGCCGGCGTCAGGTCGCTCGCCCAGGTAGTGGTAGTCATCATCATCTCCCTTTTAATCGAGATTCCCCTGCGGTGGCAGTTGGTGCCACTGCTCGGCGTGATCGCTACGGTCATGATCGGCGCCATGATCTTCGCCAGCTTCTCGATGATCCTGGCGTCCATCGTCAAGACCAGGGAGCGCTTCATGGGCCTCGGGCAGCTCTTCACCATGCCCTTTTTCTTTGCCTCGAACGCCCTCTATCCGATCAGCATCATGCCGCCCTGGCTGCAGGTGCTGTCGCGCATCAACCCCCTCACCTACGTGGTGAACCTGCTGCGCGGCTTCCTGGTCACCGGGCAGGTAAACGCCTCGGCCGATTTCGGTATCCTGATAGTTGTGGCCGTGGTGATGGTGGTCGTGGCCACCAAACTCTACCCCACTGCCATTTATTAGATGAGTGACACTCCCTGACCCCCTAAAGGGGGTGGGTTTCTGAGCAACACCCGCAGTTTGGCCTGCCTCTTGCGAGACCCCGTTTCCGGGTGGTTGAGCTAAAGGCTTACTCAGACAACTTTGGTCCGTGTCCGGGCTACTACTACGTTCCGGCTTCGCACAGCGAGCGATTGTTCATCCCGCTCCCTGCCCCTCTCAGGGGGCCGGGCCGTAGATACGTGATCTTGTAGGGGAACTCGATCTCAGATCCGTAGGCTATGGGGTGCATGTTCGCCGCTCCGACGACATCCCGGTGTCCGGTGAAAACGCAACTTTTGCAAACCCACACCCTGCCCTTGGGCTTTTGTCTGTGGCCGCATACAGGACACCGGCTGGATGTTCCCCTCTCCTCGCCGGTGAAGCACATGATGCCAGCCATTGCACTCTTGTGGCCTGTGGGAGCGGCGAAACCCCGTTCAGAGTGGGGCTGGCTTTTCAACATCTGGGAGCAAGTGATGAACTCGCATCCGATGAGATTAATGTCCGAATAGGGCTGAGCCCTGATTTCCCAAGCCCTCGGTGCTCACATGGTTTACTACAACGCTTACTACAACCGGGGCAATATTACATGAATAAATCGAGTACCAGGTGTGACTAGATGGGATTTAGAAAACGGTTACGATGCTTGCTCTGGAGAGACAGCTAAAAAGCCGATCTTCTAATTTAATAAAATCGAGGAGGTATGAAGAATGAAAAAGACATCACCATTTGTAATTACAATTAGCCGCCAGCTAGGGAGCGGAGGGGCATATGTAGGACAGCAGTTGGCAAATAAATTGAATATTTTTTATGCGGACCGTGAAATCATCTGCCAGGCTGCCAAACAGCTTTCGGTATTAGAAGAGGTTTTGGAATCACGTAATGAAAAAATAATTTCATTTTGGCAATCATTTTTACAATTATGTACATTTGTTGCGGATACATATACACCGCCAAAAATTATTGGCCCGACAGACCGTGAGTTATTTAAAGTCGAAGCAGAAATAATAGAACGTATAGCAAAAGAACGTTCAGCGGTTATTATAGGACGATGTGGCTCTCATATCCTTTGTGAACATCCGAATCATGTCAGCATATTTTTACACGGCGATATCACTTTCCGAAAAGGCCGTATTCAGAAGCTGTATAATGTATCAGAAGAAGTTGCTGGGAAAATGATTGTCCAAAACGATAAAGAAAGAGCTTGCTATAATAATGCATTTACTGGAAAGGAATGGACAGATGCAAGACAGTATGGCATTTCTATAGATACAAGCAAAATAGGTGTTGATAAAAGTGTAGAGCTCATTTTGAAATACTTGGAATTAATTTAAGGAATGGTGTGACCATTGAATAACGTAGAACATTCCATTGAAAGATGGATTTCGATGCTTTATAGATATGGGCAGAGCTATGTAAGTAAAAAACTGGGACACCATAATATTGGAAGTGGACAGTATGTTATTCTTCTAACTTTGTTTAGAAACGGTGGAATAAGCCAAGAAGTACTATCAGATTATTTAAAACTTGATAAGGGCAGTATTGCAAGGTCTATTAAAAAACTTGAAGATGAGGCTTATGTTGAAAGACGTATTGATTTAGATGACAAACGAGCACATAAAGTATTTCTGACCCAAAAGGCATTGGATATCATACCTGTCGTGCAGGAAGCCATTCAAAGTTGGGGAGATGTTCATGGCTTTGGAAGACATCGTTGATGGGCATCATGAAGAAGAATCGGTTTTCGTCTGCAACATAGCCATACTTGATGTCTGCTGTGACTTTAACTAAAACTTTGCCGGCCTTGGAACCATATTTTTGCCAAAGTAAAAATAGAGCCCTTGATTTTGCTGGATTTCCGAAGGGGTCCGTGAGTACAAGATATTTCTAGTATTGATCCTGCCATTGTTTTATTGCAGCAGCAACTAAGAGGCCGGTGCGCACCCTATCTTAGATAAACTGCAAACAGATACAAGGAGGACAAAATGATAGATAATACCATCACAGGAAAGGCGATCTTCATATAATCGAGGTACGTTATCGGGTAACCGTTTCTTCTGGCTACCCCTGCTACGATTATATTTGCGGTTGCTCCGATGATGGTGCCATTCCCGCCCAGCACTCCTCCCAGCGCCAGGGCCCACCATAGTGTCACAAGAGGAATGCCTGTCATGGCGCCGATCCCTTTAACGAAAGGAACCATTGCGGTTACAAAGGGAATATTGTTCACAAAAGCGGAAACAATGGCAGAAAACCACAACACCATCATGGTAAGGATAGCTACGTTATTGCCTGTCAGCTTGACAGACCACTGTGCAAACAAATGAATAGCGCCGGTGCTGGTCAATGCACCCACCATGACGAAGAAGCCGAGAATAAAAAGGATCGTCGGCCAGTCTACGTTGAGAAGCGATTCTTCGATGCTTTCTTGTCCGGCTATGATGAGAATGATTGCGCCGACAAGAGCAATGGTGGCTGTATCCAGATGAAGTTGGCGGCTAAAGAAAAAACCGATCAGCATCAAGCCGAAAACAACCAGGCTCTTGATCAGAAGCCCCCGGTCTGCTATCTGATCCTTTAGCTCAAGAGCCAGCACTCTGCTTCTAGCCTCTTCGCTAACCCTAAAACTGTTCCTCCAGATGATCCAGAACAGAACCGAGGTTACAGCGAAAATAAGCAAGACTATAGGCCCCAGGTTCTTAATAAATTCAGTGAAGGAAAGACCTGTGGCAGTACCTATAATAACGTGGGATGGGTCCCCGATCAGGGTTGCCGTGCCACCGATATTGGAAGTGATGATCGCTGCGAACAGGAAGGGGACCGGGTTTATTTCCAGGGACTCGGCCAGGGAGAGGCCAACCGGGACGATGAGCAGCACTGCTGCGATGCTGCTTAAGAAAGCCGATAACAAGGCGGTCACGCCTGCTAATACAAGAAGGATCAGAACCGGTTCCGCCCGGGTAATGCGGGCCGACCACACGCCAATGTATCCGAACAACCCGCTGTGCCTGGCAATATCGACTACAATCATCATGCCTACAAGCAAGCCCAGCGTGTTGAAATCGATACTTGCTATAGCCTCAGGTTGTTTGACAACTCCTAGCAATATCAGTATCAGAGAGCCGGCCAGGGCGACGACGGCCTCGCTCTGTTTTCTGGTAATGATAAAAAAGTAGGCAATCAGAAAGATAAAAACAGCGAGTGCAGCGTTGGCTTGGATATGCATTTTAAACCCCCTTATTATCCTCCACAGGTGCCTCAAAATAGCTAGAAAGTTTTTGATAAGGTCAAAAACATCCAGCTTTCAACAAGTTCTTGGCTTCAGTGGGGGATTGCCTTCCCCCACTGAAGCTTAGAACTCGTTAATACAGTGATGTAGCCGCTCTTATCCCACCGTTTCAGAGAAGCGGGGGCATTAGAGCGGGTAGTCATCTGTGGTAAAACTTCATCAGATAGAAAAGGAAAATTGCTCCGAGACCGCTTAAGATGCCTACAAGGAGGGCAAGTATAGCTAGATACTAATCTACAAGAGCACAGTTATCAAGTAAAAGGGACTTCCTTAGTAACAGATCTGCGAGAAATGAGCGGCTAGAGAAAAGAACATCTGTCCAATACTGTTAGGGGCTAAAGAGGGTCGCAAAATGGGCTTATCCTAACACGCAGCGGCACCTTATGCTATGATAGACAAGGGAGGGACGCCGCGTGTCCAAGTTCGACCATAAGGGTTTACACCTGGATTACCTGCAGAAATGGCTCCTGGTCGCCGGATTGATAGGGATAGTCGCCGGCCTGGGGGCGATCGTCTTTTACGAAGCGATCAGGTGGTCAACATATCTGTTTTTGGGTCTGGGGGCCGGCTTTTACCCACCGGGGCCCTTAGGGGAAGGGCAACCGGTGGTGAGGGAGATCGCCCGCCGCTGGATGAT
>Ga0116107_1000849_pt1 | contig 20958 bp, 23 predicted proteins | sample June2015DPH_6_10_FD_88969 | JGI IMG/M metagenome (GOLD analysis project Ga0116107, IMG submission 88969) | Peatland microbial communities from SPRUCE experiment site at the Marcell Experimental Forest, Minnesota, USA - June2015DPH_6_100 | ecosystem: Environmental > Terrestrial > Soil > Wetlands... | reverse complement strand
GCTAGGCACCAGACCTCGCTCCTGTTCTTCCTGCCAACGTTCTCGAAAAACTGGTCGGCAGCAAGGCCCACTATATATACAGCGTCCCATTCCAGACCTTTGGCCTTATGCTGCGTGGAAAGAGATATCACCCCCCGGCGAGGCTCGTATCCCTTGGAGCCCTGGAGGACGACCGCCATATACCTCAGATTGGGCTTGATGATCGGCTCCATCTCTCCCACCACCTCAAATAGACCGTATTCCGGATGCTGGCGGATGAGTTTATTGACCTGGGTACAGAGATTATTGGCCAGGTCCCGCTCGTTACCCTCCAATCCGAGATCGAATGCGATCTGGAGAACCAGCTCGTCGGAGCGTAGGTATGACATCTCCAGCCAGCGCCTGATAAGCTGAAATGCATCCTGCAGGCGGGGCAGCGTGTTAGCCGGAACGTACTCGGAAAACGATAACCAGTCAGGTTCGCCTCCGACGGAGTAGAGCAAATCCTCAGGGTTGGAGCCCTCTATGAGCCCCCTGATCCGGTTTTCCGCACCCTCCTCGACACCGGGGACGAGGCCGAGCAGGGTCATGCTGAGATAGTCCCTGTTGAAGGGCTCGGCCAGGAAGCGCAGCACTGTCCATATATAAGCCACTCGGCGGAAGTCCTCAAGGCTGTCCGGGTTGCCGCCGACAAAATCGAAGTTGATCTCTTTCTCGCGTCTCAACCTTTCGGCAATGTTTTTGAGGGAACGATTACTCCTGGCCAGGATGGCGATAGTCTGATCCCTGTTGTTGCGTGCATATTCGATTACAGTCTCTGCAGCCATGAGGTCCTCCTGATCTCCATCCCGGTCGCAGAAGAACGTACGGATGCCGTAATCCTCAACTACGGGGTTGGGAGTGGGATCCGAGGAATCTACCCCCACGATCTTGCGATCCTCGAAGGCATCCCGGCATGGTTCGTAGATGTAAAAATTCCTGACCCAGTCCACGAAATGATTGGCAAAGTCCATGATCTCCCGGGTACTGCGACTGGCCACGCAGATGGACTGTGCTGGATGTTCCCTGCAGAACCTGCGGAACAGCTCGGGGTCCGTGCCGCTGAAGCGCATGATTCCTTGGTTGGTGTCACCCACCCTGACGAAGTTGCCGCGTCCCGCACAGAGCAGGCCGAGGATTTTCTCCTGCAAAGGGTTGGAGTCCTGTGATTCATCCTCAAAGACATATGTCCAGCGCTCCTGGAGGCGCTTCCTGACTCCCTCGTCGTTCCGTAGCAGGTGGTAGGCAAAATTCGTGAGGTCGTCGAAGTCGACCGTACCCTCGCGCCGTTTGCGGTAGTCATAGTCTTCCATGACTTCGAAGGCCCAGCGCAGGAAGCAGTCGGGGCCTTCTTTGAGTTTGTCCCTGACGCTGCCGGTCTCATCGGTGGTCAGGCCCCTGAGTTTGACCAGTTTTATGATATCTGGAATGAGATCAACCAGTCGTTTCCTCCAATGTGGTTCGGCATTCTGTTTGAAAAAGCTGCTGCTGTTTTTGTCGTCGAGGAAGGATGTCCAGCGGTGATGGTTGTTGCTGAGCCACCTCTCCACCATACTACTGAGCATCTTCGACTGCTGCTGTTCATCGAGGATCTCGAAAGCCTCGTTGATCATCAGGTACTCGGGCTTTTCTTTCAGGATCAGAGCCGCCAGCGAATGCAGGGTCTTGACCTGATATCCTCTTGGCGGTAGGCCTTGCTCTGCCAGGAAATAAGAGATCCTCCGCTTGAAATTGGATACGGCGGAGTTCATGACTGTCACGATAAGTATTTTATTTTTGGGATCACCTGCAAGTAGTTTTGCAGCTAGGTAGGCCAGGCACGTTGTCTTTCCAGCCCCGGGAACGGCTGGCACGGCTAGGTAGCCTCCATCATACTCTGCTACCTTTTTCTGTTCCGGTCTCATTTTCATCTGTCAATCACCACCGTGTCAAAGATGATCTCCGGCAGAGGACCCTGCTGCTCATTGCCAAGGCCGTTATAGTCGCTTTGGACAATTGTTACTCTATCCTGGCAGCGGTAGAGTAAGCCCCTCACTCTCAGAGCAGCATTACGTTGTCTGATGCCCTGCTCAACCGTGTCATCCCAAGTACCATCCCAGCCCTGTCTCATGATCTCGGCGTTGCTGAGTTCGCTGTAGCCCTTGAAGTACCAGGAGGCGTCGGAGCAGTCTACCCAGAATTGGTGGCCGATCAACAGCCCCGACTGGAACAACCCCAGTGGAGTTGTGAGAATAACCGCATCCCCGTCTGGTTCCCTGTCAGAGAAGGCTTCTGCGGCCACGGTACCCTGGACCATCATGTCGAGAAAGCTCTGTACCAGAGATCGTTCCTTCAGTTTCGGTATGTTCTTATGCGCTCTGGTGAATTTCAAGGCAGAATCGATGATCTGCCTGGAGGTGACGATATCTCCCCGGTTCTCCACGAAGGGCGCGAGGATCTCGCTGAAAATCAGCTGGAACAGGTTTGCCGTGGCATCTGCATGCTGTAATCTCTCTATCAGGCCCCTAAATCTGTCGTATCTCTTACCGGCGTTGAACCCCACCCGGGCCCGCAGGCCTTCATCGTCGAGGTCGGGAAGTCTCGGAGTGCCGTCTCTCAGGCAGCGTTGGGCCAGCAATGCGCTCCTGACCGGGTCAATCTCCAATACAACATGGAAACAGTATGCCAGGGACGAGATATTGCTCGGCCAGCCCGACCCCGGCTGAACCAGTGCGGCTATATTAATCATCAACTGGGTGTATGGTTCATCAGAGAGCAGTATCCTTTGAGTAATGTTCTGCAACCTGTGCCCGGCATCTTTGAGCTGCCGTGCGAGCGTATGTTCCAGCACCTTGTCGACCGAGGGGACAACGACAGCGATCCTGCCGGGCTGCGTGCCCTTTGAAAGGAGTTCGATGACGGCCTTGCCGAGCTCTGCTATCATCTCGGCGCGAAACTCGGTACCTATGACTCGCCTGTCGATGACGTCCGTGGCAACAGTTTCACCGCTGCCGAATAGGATGTTGTCTCCAATCACCGCGGCTAGTTCTGCTGCCTGCTCGCTGCAGCCGTAGAGAGTTTTCTGCTCATCCATCTCACAGAAAGGAAAGACCCTTTCCCCGGCCAACTCCGGGTCGGCGCCGAATGACCTGGTATGGCCGCCTGACGGGTCATAGGAGAAGCAGGCATTCTCGACCGAACCCAAGAGCGCTGTAATCAGATCGAACTGTGCGGGCACCGCCTCTTCCAGGTTGTCGACGATCAGGTGTCTGTAGGTGTTTCTGGTTATTTCCTGGTAATGGGGTTCTGCGAGCAGGTATTTGCAGTAGACATCTACCGACAGGGAGTAGTCCAAGCACCGGGAATCGAGGCACTGCTGCCGGAAGGACCTTGCCACCTTCAGGGCGTCGTTCACGGTCGACATCTTCCTCTCGTCGCCGTTGCAGGTGACGAGCAGCCTCCTGAAGGCCTCTTCTAAATCTATGCCATTGATGGCAGCCTGGTTTAAATTGTTTAGCACCTGCAACGCTATTCTGGAAGATGTAGCGACAATGGCTCCAAAAAGTCCGCCATCCCTTGCCTCGTTGACCAACACGGTCATCAGGTAGTGGGCGGATTCAGCGTTGAGAAATGTGGGCTGGAGAACCCTGTCCCCATCTCTCAGGCGGGGGAGCACCAGGTGCCAGAAACGCAGGATCTCTCTTTGAGCAAACCCCCAGAAGGTGAATATCTGGATTGAACCTGTCACGGTCAGATCGAGCGATCTTCTCCACCTTCTGCTCTGGGGAAGGCTCATGACCAGAGCAAGTATATTTTCCGTTCTTGCCCCGCCCTCAACGATATTACGATATTCATTAATTAGTTTTGTTGTTTTTCCGCTCTGGGGAAGGCCTTCGTAGACTCTTTTCATCGGCCTACCTATGCCATCCCTGATTCTGCAAGCGCTCCGGCAGATGCGGCTGCTCTCCTCTTTCATGGATTTTTAACTCCTCCTTATGATAGATGCCGGATATTAGAATTTAAAAGCTTCGTTATCGTCATTACGAATGATTTGCAGAGGTGAGTGGCAACCGCCAGTTTTTCGTCGGTCTCCCCCTTTCCAAAAAAATGCGGTTTGACAAATGTGGACCCGATTGGCAGGTCTTCTTCCCACCCGGCGATTGCCAGGGCATTCATGATGGCTCTCGGAGAAGCATGACAACCGGGGCGCAACCGCATCCAGTGCCAGGTAACATAAGTGGCTTTCACCTGTCTCTTCCCAGACGTAGTATCAAGAGTTGCAGCTTCCCTTTGCTTAATTGGGTAGTATCGCTTGCCCATGTTTTTGTGCGAAAACACCCTTTTTAAAGTCGACTGGCTATGGCCCCTCAGACTATTTGGACCCCTGTCCCGAGAAATTGGCGACTCATCGGTGTAGCAGACCATATCCGCGATGACGATCAGGATGTATGCCACCAGGAGGCCAAGCTCTCCCTGGTAGGTTTCTGAGTTGCGCTTACTAAGCGCCAGGATAAATATGCTGCCGTCGCCGGCAGTGATTTCAGCGATAAATGCACTATCTTTTTCACAAGCCGTGAAAGATACGAAGCCGGCGGCACTGAGTATCGATAAGTCGATCCTACAGATCCAGTTGTCCGGCAACCCCCTGCGGCGGTGGGCAATCTCACCCCAAGCATGGCGTATATATGAGGCCGAAAAATTATCTACCAGATCGCGTTCGGATGCGGGGACGACAGGGACGAACGAGGGATGCACTAAGGTTTGAGGTTGTTGAGATTGTATGATATCTGCGATGATTGGCTGGTCAGTGTCAATATTTGGAGAGGATATGAAGTTAGCAAGTCTTTTTGCAAAGTTTTGCATACTAATTTTTGTATTCCAGTTAATAGTGTTATTGTCCTTGAGCGTAGATGTGTATTTATGGAGCCCATGTATTAGCATATATTCATTTGTGTCAATAACATCCAAGGTTTTCGAGGTAATATTTTTTCGTAGTTCTGATTGAGAATAGTACCACCAAGCATCGGGATATGAGTACAAAACATCAATTATCTTATCAAGCTTTTCAATACCATCGGGCATCTGGATTAACTTTTTGATATAATCAGAAAGGATATGTTTTTTTCGGCAAATATATTTCTGGTTGTCAGGGAGTATGTCGCCGCAGTTGGGGCAATAATCAACAAACTCCCCTGTAGAACTATCGAACCCGATGCGAGTATATGCAGTATCGGCAGTACCTGCCTTAGACATTTGTTCAAATTTATTTTGAATTGCTTCTTCGCTCCTGGCTTTATAAGACCTATGTTCATCTTTGATAACTCTTAATTTTACTTGGTGACATTTATGCGGCCAAAAATACGCGTGAAGACGCTTTGCTTTTTCGCGGGCAATTGTATAGACTTCTGAAAATAGCGCTGCCGGGGGATCTTCAGGTCTTAGTAACAGAAATTCTTTTGATAATATAAGGATCATTGGAGCCTCGTTATGGGCTTTCGCAAACTCTTGAGCCGCATTATGCCAACCAACATTTTGGGGTAGTTCAACATGTTTTTGCGGTAAATTTTCAAAAGCGCTTTTGTATTCCTCAACCCGGCTCATTATTTCCATCTCCCTCGAATATTGAGTTCCGATAAAATCATGAATTTCGCTCTCTCTCGAAGTGCCTGACTGTAGTATACGACTAATATATCGTCGTGTCAACGAGTAGGTAACTAAATATTAATTATTATAGCGAATATATTATTTGGTAAATGCGTATATTGATTTTACAACTAATATTTAGTAGTATGGAGACACCTGAAAGGGGTGTCTGGGAAGATGCCGAGGATCACTATTTACCTCGATGAGACCGATTTCAAGACAGCGTTGAAGATCATGATGGCCGAATCGGGAATGGCCAGCTTTTCAGAGCTGGCCAGAAAGGTGGGCACGAAAGAAACGACCTTCCGATCGGCGATCAACAACAACGCCATAAGGCTTGTGGATTTTATAAAGGCTGCTGAAGCTATGGGATACGCAGTGGTTATAAAAGATGGACGACAAAGAAAAGAGGATTTATAACATAAGATGTTTTATGTTATAAATCCGAATTAGAATAAGTATGGGTGGTCATGTAATGGATGGAAATAATCGTGAAAATATTAAGCCAGGCACACACGTTTTGATAGTACAAAAACAAGATCAAAGAACAGAAAAATTAACTGAAGGAATAGTTAAAGATATCCTAACCAGTTCTCCTGCTCACCCTCATGGAATAAAAGTTCGACTTATTAATGGAATTGTAGGTAGAGTAAAGCAAATCTTTCCTTAAAGATTATTTAACTAATGTGGGTATCTGCGGTACCCAATCATGGCGGAGAGGTAATAAACCGCATCAACATACACCCGGAGATCATCAAGGCAGTCAGAGAAGCAGTGGGGCAGGACTTCTTGATCCTTGTTCTACTGGGCGCTTCTGGTTGCTGTGAGGGCGGCACGACGATCGATGACAGCATGGTGGCAGCCCGGGCTCTTGAAGCAACTGGAGTGGATGTCCTGGACGTATCGGGTGGCTTTAGCGGATTCCCCGAGACAAGCCGAGCAGGAATATTTCGCCCCTCTGGCCGAAGCCTTAAAGCAGGTGGCCGGCATCCCGGTCATTTTGACCGGCGGCATCAAGGATGCCAAGGTTGCCGATCAACTGCTGCAGGAACGTAAGGCTGATCTGATCGGGGTGGGACGGGCAATTATGTCAGACTCGCTCTGGACTAAAAGGGCTGTGGAGAGATTGAGGGGCATATAATTGTTTAGAGCTGGGTGACTTCACAGTTATCCAGCTTCTCCGCGGCCGCTGCCTGCAAGATTGGTGGCCGCATGGTCATCTTCGGCGTGATTTCTTGAGATTGTTCCACGTCAGCGCCTGCAATGATCACCCCAATGGGAGGCGAAAACAGTGACCTTGGAAGAACTCCAGTCTGCCATCATCCTCACCAAACAAAATATCGAAGTGCTTAAGCAGCAGATCGAAGAGACCGTAGACTTCAAGGCAAAGCGGAGCCTGTCACGCCAGTTGAAGGAGTTGCAGTATCTTCAGCTATGGCATCTTGATCAATTGGAGGCGCGCCCCGACTAGTAGTATGTTTACAAACTTACATAAAGGGCGTTTTCTTCTGAATTATAATCTGCAAAGAATTTCCCGTAGATAGAGATATTAAACTGATTATAAAAATTCTTTGCGGATATTTTGCTCTTCTGAATTGGTATTCCTTGATCTCTTGTAGTTGGCCGAATACGAATAGTAGCGGATTCATTGTCATACGCTAGCTCAAGATATTCAGGATGTTGTAGCTTCTCTCTGACGGGCTTAGTCAATACGATTGAGTTTTTTGACAGCGATACAATTAGCTTTGGCTTCTTTTCCTTACCCTTAGATCTTGGCTTATAGACCTCAAAAGACATTTGAAAGACCTCCAAATATTTAAGATATTAGTTATAATATCATAATTTAAAAAAATGTAAAGGTAATTAGTTTTCTATAATGATCGCCTTTCAGAATCATTCTTCTAAACCCGGAGAACTCATACTCCCAAAACAGGATGGATGACGGTTGGATACAAGCATAGTTGACGGAGCTCAAAAAGAATAAAAGGGCTTTTGAAACACGCCGGGAACAAGTATCATATCCTTGAACACATAAAAGCGGATGGGTGCTCTTTATAATGACTGACAATGCGTTAAATCCAAAAGTAGAGCTTTATACGGATGGTGCTTGTAGCGGAAACCCAGGACCTGGTGGTTACGGGATAATTCTTATATATGGGGATTATCAAAAAGAGTTATCTGGTGCTTATGAGTTAACAACCAACAATAGAATGGAATTAATGGCTGTCATTAAGGGATTACGAGCGATTAAAAAACCTTGCGAAGTAACTCTGTACACAGATAGCAAGTATATAGTTGATGCATTAACCCTTGGATGGCTTGAAAAATGGAAAAGCAATCTATGGATTAAAAGCGATAAAGAGCCAGTTAGAAATGTAGATTTATGGAGAGAGGTACTTGAACAAATAAATCGACATCATATTAAATGGGTTTGGGTTAAGGGACATGATAATAATAGATATAATATACTATGTGATAAATTAGCAACTACTGCAATTCATAAATCGCCAAGAGAAGTTGATATGCAAAAAGAAACTACCTTATTTAGTGCTCCATGAAAAAGTCTCTTAAAATCGACCAAAGATCCTTGAAAAACGCAGATTTTCTGCCAAAAAAACAGGAGTTTTCGCCCTTTATGTGGAATTATGTAAGTACCACCAAACATAAGCACAAAAGGGAGGAACTCCTTATGATGATCATTCGACACAACACCTCGAATTCCTGCGGGGTGATCTTATGCTAAGGCTGAAAGAAACACCCCAGACCCAAATTTATGAGGCCATCCTGCCTCCGGAGCCATGCAAACTGAACGACGAGCTCTCCAAGGTCAGCGTTTTGTTGGATAATGAGGAGTTCCTGGCTCCCTTTATCGCCAAGTTCGCAACAACAACCGGCAGACCGACCGTGCCGGCGCAGACTTACCTTCGTATCATGTACCTGAAGCACCGTCACCAACTCGGCTACGAGGTGGTTGTCGAACACATCAGGGATTCCATCATGTGGCGGATCTTCTGCCGCATCTCTTTTGACAAGAGAGTTCCGGACTACACGACGCTGATCAAGCTGACCAAGAAGTACGGCCACGAGATCATTGAAAACCTGAACCAGTCTCTGGTGAACGAGGCAAGGGAGAGAAGGCTCGTCCTCGGCCGGAAGCTCCGGTGCGACACCACCGTGGTGGAGTCCAACATTCACTACCCCACCGATGCCAGTCTGCTCTCTGACTGTGTGCGGGTGATCACCCGCACACAGTCAGAGAGATCAAGAAGCAGGGGGCAGCTGTGGAAGCCGAGTTTCATAACCGGACCAGGTCCATCAGGAAGCGGATCTACTCCATCGTCAAGGTGCTGAAGTATAATGCTCCCCATAACGGGGACACAGAATTAGAAAATTAAGTTAAAATGGGAGCATGGACAAGCGAAATCATTACACAGCCGAGTACAAGACCAAGGTAGTCCTGGAAGTACTCCGGGAAGAAGCCACCTTAAACGAGATTGCTGCCAGGTACGGTATCAATCCTGTCATGATCAGCCGCTGGAAGCAGGAGTTCCTGGAACGAGCACCTGGGGCTTTCAAGAAAGGAGCCTCTGATGCCGAAAAGGAACTGGAGAAAGAACAGCGACGCGTGGCAGAACTGGAGCGCAAAGTCGGTCAGTTGACGTATGAGGTTGACTGGCTTAAAAAAAAATCTGAACAGATCCTCGGACACAAGAAACCGTAAGACTTGCATTGATTTCAGCAACAAAAAGATGACGGTGAAGCGCCAGGCAGAGCTGTTAGATATTAAAAGAACCAGTGCCTACAGGAAATCTGCCATCAGAACTATCAGTGATGAAGAACTGTACCTCAGGTGCCTGATAGACGAGATTCACACTGCTGAACCGACCTGGGGTTACCGGACGATCACGGCTTTTCTCAGAAGAGCTTATCAATTGGTGATCAACAAGAAACGTGTTAGGCGGATCATGAGGGACATGGGCATCTACACAATCTATCCAAAGCCCAATCTCTCCAAACGCTATCATGCCCAGTATGTTCGTCCCTACCTGTTGCGCAATATGGCTATTGTTAGGCCAGAACAAGTCTGGGGCATAGATATTACCTATATTCGGATGAAGAAAGGCTTCATGTACCTGTTTGTCATCATCGACTGGTACAGCCGTTATATCGTGGACTATGAGCTTTCCAGCACCATTGATAAATCATTTGTTCTGAACTGTCTGAAACGGGCACTCGCCACGCGTAAGCCGGAGATCATCAACAGTGACCAGGGCGGCCATTTCACCAATCCAGACTATATCAGACTGCTTGAAGAAAGTGGTGTCCAGATCTCCATGGATGGCAAGGGACAATGTCTGGATAACGCCAGAACTGAACGATTCTTCCGCACCCTGAAGTACGACCGAATCTATATCAACGAATACGAAACACCAAGAGAGCTGAGAAGCATGCTTAACGAGTACATGGAGATTTACAATACACGCCGGCCACATTCTGCACTTGATGGATCATGCCCGACAGACTACTACCAGAAGAGCACGCTCACCGCAGCTGCTTGATACAACAATTCCAGGGAGAGACGTTGTTGCCTGATCATAACGAACACCCAGTGCTTTATTTCATTGATGGGATTCGCCGCGATCTGCGAGCCAACTGCGAAGCCTGCTTTGGCTTGTGCTGTGTCGCCCTGTATTTTTCAGCGTCGGAAGCAATTAGATATTATTAAAATTTGAAGGAGGTAAAATATGACTATTCGTGCTCAGATCGAATCATTGATTAAAAACGAAGTTCTTGAGTCGGCACATGGTGAGTATTTTAGGGAACCCCTGGCGGGGTTTGCTTCAGCGGATGATCCATTGTTTTCCCAGTTGAAAGAAATTGTGGGACCGCATCACATTCATCCCAAAGATCTCTTGCCAGAAGCCAAGACGGTGGTATCATTTTTCATTCCCTTTTCACGCAACGTCGTTTCAAGCAATCGCAAGTCAGCAGAAGTTGCCCCGGAATGGGGTAAATCATATGTAGAAGCAAATATCCTGATTAATAAAATATCCGAACAAGTAATTCAGATGCTCGCTGAAAAAGGAATCAAAGGGGCAACAATAAAGGCTACGCACACCTTTGATGAAAAAACTCTGACTGCCACCTGGTCTCATAGAAGCGCAGCCTTGATAGCTGGATTGGGCAGGTTTGGCCGGAATAGAATGCTGATCACTCCTGTTGGATGCGCTGGGAGATACGGAAGTGTGATTATTTCGGAAGAGATCGTTCCCGATCTCCGTCCGGAAGAAGAGTTCTGCCTCAATTTAAAGGATGGGAAGTGCCTGTTTTGCATCAATAACTGTCCGACCAAAGCCCTTACCCTGGAGGGGTTTGATAGGCACAGATGTTACGACCATATTCTTGAAGTCACGAAAGAGTTTTCCTCCATAGGATTGTCTGGATGTGATGTGTGCGGTAAATGTGTTGTCGGGCCATGCGCCATTTTATAACGATACTTTTTTCCGATCCATTCTTACCTATATTGGCATATTGATCCTACCTGCTTGCGGGGAGGATTGGAGCTGATTTCCGGGATACTGATATTAGAGGGGCCGATCTGTCTAAGAGTATCTTTCTCACTCAATCCCAGATTAACTCAGCCAAGGGTAATGCTAGCACAAAGTTACCACCGGCTCTCACTCGTCCAACGCACTGGCTCGTTTGAAAAGCATAAAATTTTGACGGCGAAAGCAATCTCACTGAAGAGCTACTTGATACAACAAAATAACATCGAGGAGGATTTAACTTATATTTTCAAATTTGTGTTCTTGACATGGGGAGCACCATAAAGAACCGCACCAACGAAGCAAAGCAGAATGTGAAAGAGATCACATCCAAGATCTTGGGCGCCACCCGGGAGGTGGTCGGGCAGGCGGAGCAAGTTCTTAATGAAGTAAAACAGCACCTCTTTGATCAGGCCGATGCTGCCGCCGTCAAAGTGGAACAGACAGTTAAAGTCCTGGAGACGACCGTCGAGACCGCTAAGAGAATTATTGCCCAGACCGTATCCGTGCAGCAGGGAAACACTCACATCAGGGACCGGGTGGTGAGCGTCTTCGACACCGACGCCCGGCCGATCGTCAAGGGCAAGTTGAATGTGCCGGTGGAGTTCGGGATGAAGCTTTTCATCCAGGACTGCGAGAAGAATATCATCACCCGCTACCAGGTGCTTGAAGGGAACCCGTGCGACGATACTCTGCTGATACCGGCCGTGGATGCCCACATTGCAATGTTCGGCCGTTGACAGCTCCGACTAGCGTCGCCGGCGACCGGGGTTTTGCCAGCCCTAAAAACGAGGCCGCCTTGCGCTCAAGAGGGGTTGAGAAGATCTCTCTTCCCCGCAGGGGCTGGATCACTTACGAGCGTCGAGACTACCAGTCCCAGTCCTGGTTCAGGTATCTGCAGCGCTGGAGAGCTGGTGAAGAGGCGCAGATCAGCTACCTGAAGCGCAAGTTCGGGATAGACCGCAGCCTATCCAGGGGCATCAATGGAACAAAGACCTGGGTCGGACTGGGGATCTTCGCCCATAACTTGAAACAGATTGCCCGCCTGGCATGACCTGAAAGGGAGACCGGTTGATTGTCAAAGAGCGTGTGGAGATGCTCATGCTGATGAGGGCCGGAAGAGAGCACGACTGTAATGATTTATGCTCAGCAAATTGATACCACTCTTCAACCATTGTGGGGTCTATGTTTGAAGGCTGGGTGATTATGGATAGGACGTAAGCAGGATAATTCTTTGTACAGTACGCCGTAAAAAATGGCTCATTAGCTAATGAGTCGTTTAATACGTCCTTGAGGGCAAAAAAACATCACGGAACTGTACCGCTCCGTGATTTTATTTACGTCAAGTGTATGGTTACCGGGGATCCCAGATTGGTATTGATTATGTGGAATAGCAGACGCTACTCGATACGATCCGGAGGTTTATCAAAGGCACCGGCGTCCCCTCTGGCACCTCTGAGACGGAAACTCTGGCCGTTCATGTTGAGAATTTCCGCGCGATGCACCAATCGATCAACCAGGGCAGTGCACATGGTCTGGTCATTGCCGAGGAACGCCGGCCATTTCGAGAATTCTAAGTTGGAAGTGACGAGGGTGCTGCTCACTTCATCCCTGGCGGCAAACACCTGAAACAGGAGGCTGGCACCCTGCAGGTCATAGTGTAGATATCCCAACTCATCGCATATTAGCAGTTGGCAGGTGTTGAGCGATTTGATGTAACGGGACAGCCGCCCCTCGTTCTGGGCCTCGGTCATCTGGTTGACCAGATCGGACACCTTCCTGAAACGCACGGTGAATCCCCGCCGGATCGCCTCCAGACCAAGTGCTATGGACAGGAATGTTTTGCCAGTTCCAGAATTCCCAATGGCAATGACATTCCTCTTTTCGGTGATGTAGTGGCACTCCGCCAACTCGTACACCTGGTTCCGGTCCAGTCTCGGCAGCCGGCTGGTGGCAAACTCGAAAGCGTCCAGGACGCGTACGAAAGGGAACCCGGCCGTCCTGGTCCTCCGTTCGATGCCCCGGCGCTCTTTGTCCAGGGTCTCCAACTGCAGGAGATGGAGCAGGTTGTCTGCAAAATCCCTCTCCTTGGAGATGTGCTGCTCGAACCCGGCCAGCAGGGGCAGCTTCAGTTGTCTTGCCAGGGTTTCGATCATTGCCTGCCGCTCCTCATTCGTCATGGTCTTCTTCACCCCCCACCAGCCGATCGTATTCGGCAAGATCGATATGCTCGATGGTGATGCCGGGCAGAGATTCATCCTCTTCGGGAGGAAGGCTGATATTTAGGTAGAAGCAGACCATCTGGTAGGTGGGCGCACCGCATGAATTGGCCTTGTGCACCGCCGCCAGGAGACTGTCCGGATCCACGCTCCGGCCAAGCAGCATGATCTCTAGCAGTTGCTGCTCCTTGTCCCTGGCCTTGCATAAGCCGAGAAAGTCTTTCAGTTCTTTGGGCATGACACCCTTTCTCAGGGGTGCGGCGTTGGCGATCGACCGGGGCTTGCTGGTCAGAAGCTCCAGGTAGTGCTCGGGGATGTACTGGTGATTGCCTTTCTGCAGCGCTCTTTTATGCCGGTAGACCAGTTCTCCCTTCGCCCATACCGCCACGGTGAAGGGTGAGATCTTGAGGGTCACCCGCTCCCCCACATAGTCTAGCGGGACGGAGTAGCGGGTACCGTCCAAAAAGACGGTGAGATCGGAACCCACCAGGGCGGCTACCGTTTTGGCTGCCTCCATGGCTACGAGCGGCAGGGGGACAAAAGATTTGCGCTCATCCTCGAACATGGCCTTGATGCTGGCCAGGCGGTGGCGGATCTTGTGCGTCTCGATGTATTCCAGGCAGCGAGCGTCCACAAGCTGCTGCAGTTCGGCGTAGTCCTCCACGTGGGGCATGGGCGTGAAGGCGAGGCGCCTGACGATAGCCACTCCGTTCTCAACCGCCCCCTTTTCGTTCCCAGAATAGGCATTACACATATCTCCTTCAAAACCATAATGTGCCTCCATCTCCTTCAGCTTTTCGTGCTTGACGGCCGTGGCGCCGGCGCCCGAGACCGTGGCGTTCTTCGAGTTGTCGTAGAGGCAGCGCCTGGTCACGCCCCCGTAGAAATTGAAGGCGCGGATATGTCCTTCGATGAAACAGGTCTCGGACTTGTCCGGGAAGACCGATGCATAGACGGCATAACTGTAGGGCAGGACGGTCACGAATACCGAAACATTGGTGTTGACGCCGCCGATGAAGGAGCGCATATCCCCCCAGTCCACCTGCATCATCTCGCCCGGCGAAAAGTCCAGCGGCACGAAGGCCGGATGCGACTCGACCAGTTTCCGAACATGGCGCCTGATCGTGGACTCCCCAGCGGTGAAACCCTTATCTTTTAGCGCACGCCAGATGTCCCTGGCGTTCCGGCGCTGCTTTTTGGGGAGGGACTTGTTCTCCTCGAGCAGGGCCTTGATCTCCTTCGCCAGAGCCTGGGAAAGGGGTAGCTCCATCTGGGTCTTAGTCGCCCTGGCGTCGTGGAGCACGGCGCCCCGGCAGTATTTCCTGATGGTCTTGCGGCAGCACCCGAGGATGCGGGAGATCTGCCGCTGGCTGTGCCCCTCGTTGTAGAGCCGCCTGATGTTGCGGTAGAGTTCGAGCTCGATCATCACAGCGCCTCCTCCCGGCTTTTCCTTGGGGAAAAGTCGGTATCTTCGAAGCAAGCCCTGGCCAGGCGGGTGAAGCGCCAGAGCGCCTCCGTACACGATTTCAGCATCTGTTTCAAATTGTGCCTATCGACCGGGGACAGGGTAGACAGGAGGCCCTCGGCCTCCCCGGCCAGCCGGAACAGCATCAGAAGGACGCAGTGCATCCTCCGTCCGGCAAGTGCCCCGGGGTTTGCATCATCCTTGGTTCTCCGGCCGCGGGACTTGCGGGCGTGCGCGACCAGGGGCAGCGCCTCCCGGGGATGCTCCAGGACCTGCTGCCGGACTGACTCGGGAACGCCGGGATCGTTGTAGGCGACGACCAATTTTTCTACAACCGATTTGGCCAGTCTCTCAGCCACCACATGATTGGCGAAAATTTGCTGCACATCCTGTGGCAGGCGGGCGATCTCCTGGGCGGTGTGGGGCGAGATCTGCCCTGCCTTGACCAGTTCCACCACGCTCTTGGCTAGGCGTTCGGCCAGGGCGAGCCGCTTGTTCACCCAGCTGACCGAACGCCCGACCAGGTAGGCCGCCTCGGTCTGGCTCTGGCGGTACTCCTGGCAGAGATCCCTTAAGAGCAGCCCCTCGGAGAGGGCGGTGGGAGTGCGCTTCAGGGCGGAGAGCAAAAGGGAAAGCCGCGTGGCCTCCGGGTCGTTGATCTGCTCCACCACCACTGCCGACGTCACGCTCTGACGCATTCGGGCGAGGACCATCCGCTCGCACTCGCCGGACAGCACCTGGTAGGCTCCGTCCACGCTCCTGACCACCACCGGGCTGGTAAGGCCGTACTCCCGGATCGCCTTCTCGCACCGTTCCAGTTCCCGGCTGTTCACCGACAGGGCGAGGACGGTGTTGCCCAGGTGATCCTTTGAAATAAAGTTGTATACTATTGAAATAAAGTCGCAACTATTTAAAATAAGTCGCAACTATTTAAAATAAGTTGTATACTGCTTGAAGATTGGGCATAATTGGGGACGATGTATAAGCTCTGGGTGGACGGCTTTTATGTATTGATCTGTTTCGTGAAACAGGCCGGAACACTGTTTTTCTTTTAGGCAGTATGTGTGAACTGTATCTGCAAAAGACAGTAGGTGCATTAACGAATGGCAGGTCTCAAAAGTGCCAACCAATGGTGGGCGCGATAAATTCAATCCTTATCGCGCCCACCATAAATCTCTTGCAGCACAAGGATTCCAGCGATTAAGGGTGGCAATTACGAAATCCCGAGAAATCCCGTAAAATCCGCATACATCCGTAAGCAGCGCGACAGACCGCGCGACAGACGACTAAGCACCCGGAATTGGTTTGCCGGGTGCTTTTATTTTCCCCGCATGACCGGCCAGACCCAACAGGCATGGGCCTGTTTATTTTGCCAGACAGCAGGAATTTTGGAGAAAAAAGGTGAAGAAAAAAAGAACGTAAAAAAAGGTAGGTGCGATAATGCCGGGTGAGTGGAAGAACAAACTTTTCTATGGCGACAATTTGAACATATTACGTGATTATTTACAGGATGATAGCGTAGACCTTATTTACCTTGATCCCCCCTTTAACAGCAAGGCTACTTATAATGTTCTTTTTGCTGAGAAGAATGGAACGGCACCGGTCTCCCAGGTCAAAGCTTTTGAAGATTTCTGGCATTGGGATCTCGAAGTTGAGGCAACTTTTAAGGATATTGTAACTAAGTGCCCTACAAAAGTAGTTGATCTGATTACAACGCTCCGGGCCTTTTTAGGCCAGAACGACATGATGGCATACCTTACCATGATGACTATACGTTTAGTAGAGCTCCGCCGTGTTTTAAAACCAACGGGAAGTATTTATCTTCATTGCGACCCAACCGCAAGCCATTATCTAAAAATAGTTATGGATGCAATTTTTGGGCCACAAAAGTATCGAAATGAGATAATATGGAAACGCTCGGCAAGCCATGGTGGTTCTACAGGGTTCCATGATGTTCATGACGTGCTCCTTTACTACTCGAAAGGTTCCGATGTCACATGGAACCCAATGTATCAGGATTACGATGAAGAATACATTAAGAGTCACTATACAGGTGTCGATTTAGATGGGCGGCGTTATCAACTCGTCGCAGCCCATGGACAGGGCCAAGGCCCGGCTAGGCGTTTTGGTGATCGTTTGATTGAACCGCCTGCAGGGCGTCACTGGATGGATCAGACCACGATTGATCGTTGGACAACGGAGGGGCGAATTGTTTTTACAAAGAGTGGAATGCCACGCTATAAAAGATATATTGACGACACCCCCGGACAGCCGATTACGAATATGTGGAATGACTTACCACCCATTAATTCCCAAGCAAAAGAAAGACTGGGTTATCCTACCCAAAAACCCGAAACCCTACTAGAAAGAATAATTAAAGCAAGTAGCAACCCCGGTGATATTGTTCTCGATCCTTTTTGCGGATGTGGAACGGCGATTGCAGTTGCCGAAGCCCTTCAAAGAAAATGGGTTGGTATTGATATTACTCACTTGGCTATTGCGCTTATTAAATACAGGCTTGAAGATTCTTTTCAAGAGGGGCTTTCACAATACGAAATTATTGGAGTCCCAACAGATTTAAAAAGTGCCGAGGCCCTGGCACTGCAGGATCCATATCAATTCCAGTGGTGGGCATTGAGTTTAATTGAGGCCAGACCAGCTGGTGAACAGAAAAAGGGAGCAGATAGTGGAATCGATGGTGTTATCTATTTCTTTGAGGATAGCGAAACTACGAAAAAGGTCGTTGTTCAAGTTAAGGGCGGGCATGTAGCCGTCAGCCAGGTAAGAGACTTAAAGGGCGTAATGGAAAGGGAAAAGGCCGAGATAGGCGTATTTATCGCCTTGGAGGAACCGACCAAACCAATGAAAGTAGAAGCAGCCGCTACCGGCTTTTATGAACCCCCAGTCTATAAGGGTAAGTATAAATATCCCAGGTTGCAAATCTTGACGATTGAAGAACTTTTGAACGGAAAACAGCTTGAAATACCAAGGTTCCATATTGATACATTTAAAAAGGCGGAACCAAAAAGTAAACAAGGGATAATAAAGCAACAATTATTTTAGGTATTTTAGGTATATATAGAGGGGGTATCCATAATGATATACAAGCCTACGGTTCTAATTTTAGGTGCTGGTGCCAGCTGTCCTTTTGGATTTCCTTCTGGAAAAGGGCTAGGCGACGGCATTATTGGATTGAAGGATGACTCTTATAAAAAAGAGTTATTAATAGCAATGGGTTTTGATAAAAAATTAATAGATGATTTTATTAATAAATTATCTGGTTCCAAGGCGCAATCTATAGATCTTTTTTTACAGCATAATAGCAAATCATATATAGAAATTGGGAAGGCTGCAATTGCGATTACACTTTTGCAGTACGAAAATAATGATAACTTTCGGAATGATGATTGGTACGGTTTTTTATGGTCTGCGATGAACGATGCTGACTTTAACAGCTTTGCTATTAATCAGGTATCGATAATAACTTATAATTATGAACGATCCCTAGAGCACTATTTATTTACTGTAATGAGCCATTTATATGGGGCAAACGATGAAGAACTAGCTATAAAACTGTCTCAGATACCAATAGTACATTTGCATGGCCAATTGGGTTTATTACCTTGGCAAAAGAATCGAAGTAATAATAATCAAGTTATTTATCCTTATGGAGGCATACGTTATAATTACAACGATAAAAGAGACGATATTGAAGAGGAAGAAAAAGCAGAACTTATGATTGTTGATAATGCTAAAAAAATAAAACAAATAAGCACCGGTATTAAAGTCTTACATGAGGATGCTTCAAAAGATAAGGATTTTATTACTGCCTTTAAACTTTTTGAAAAAGCAGCACAAATATTCTTTCTAGGATGCGGATATCACTCTGCCAATATGGATAGATTAAATATATCACAATTTCAACAAAAAACGATAATTGGAACATCTTACAACATGTCAGGAATTGTTCAGGAAAACATTATCAATAGATATAAGATAAGATTAAGTAATCAAAATGCACTCGATTTTTTGACGAATAACGTAACCTTTGAATAATGAAGTTGAGAAAGTATGTGAGAGCCATGAGCCTGAATGATGATCTCGACCGCACCCGACAGGACATAGAACAACTGAAAAATGAGATCGAGACCGCCAAATCTACCGAGAGGCGCAAGCTGCGGCAGAGGCTAATGGAATTACAGATATTGCAATTATGGCGGATCACCAAGAGCGAGAACGAGCAGAGAGATCGGGATATACAAGGGAAAATAGACGCTCAATTTTCGGCTGCCCTGACGGAGCATGCCAAGGTAATGCAGACCGCCCAGGATCGCGTTGATCGGATCAAAGCATACCTAGACGCTGGCGACCTGGTCGGGCTACGGGAGTTTATAAGGACAGAGGCGGAAAAATTAACATCCTTTAACTAGACGAAAAAGAGGTATTTAGAATATTTTGCAGAATGTTGTCTGATATACAATTTTGGGAGGGGGATCATATTATGGCAGAAGTTAAGAGGCAGATATTTTACAGTTTTCATTTTGACAATGATGTTATGAGGGTGCAGCAAATTCGTAATATCGGGGCATTGGAAGACAATAAACCTGTTTCGGCTAATGACTGGGAAGAGATCAAGAAAAAAGGGGACGATGCAGTTAAGAAATGGATCGATGATAATATGAATTACCGTTCTTGCGTCGTTGTCCTTGTTGGGGAAAAAACAGCAGAGAGAAAGTGGGTTAAGCATGAAATTCAAAAAGCATGGAAGGATGGCAGGGGTCTCTTTGGTATCTATATTCACAACCTGAACGATCCAAATACAGGGACGTGTAGCAAAGGCAGCAACCCGTTTGATCAATTTACTTTTACAGACAAGGACGGCAAAGTAAGGACTATTAAGTGTCATAATCCGAAAAGCACAGACGCCTACAATGATATAAAGGATAATATTGAACAGTGGATAGAGGATGCTATCGCAGAGAGACAGTGAAATGACTACGGATGGAGAATTTAGAGAGAACTCCCAGGCAGTTACTGCTCATTTAAATATCATACAAGCCGTTATCCAGAGAATGGCCGCCAACTCTGCAGGGTCTAAGGCGTGGTGTATTACGCTTGTATCAGCAATCCTGGTGATAGTTGCTGATAATGGGAAGCCTCAATATGTACTGATTGCAATTGTTCCGACTATACTCTTTTTATTTCTTGATACCTACTATTTAGCATTGGAAAAGGGTTTTAGGGATGCTTACAATGATTTTATCAGTAAATTGCACAGCCAGCAGATCAATTCAACCGATCTATTTGCTGTTGAGCCAAAAGGGGCACTATGGAGGCTGTTGCTAAGTTCTTTAATTTCCTTTTCAATATGGCCGTTTTATGTAATGCTTTTTGTTATGATATATATTGTTAAAGGTATTGTCTTGAAATAATTATCAGAGCATAAATAGGGGGTTGGCTATGGCTGTTTACGTTATCTGTTTTGATTTCTTTAGACCTGTAGATCAAATATTATTAAACACCCCGGTAAATGTAACAATGTATGAACCTTTATTTAGAGCAATAGAATCATTAGGTAGTAGTAAACAATTTTCTAATTCTATAAGTTCTGTATTCCTTGTAAAGTGTGAGTTATCGCCAAAGGAAATTCATAAGCAGCTTTCTCATTATATTACAATAGAAGATCGTATCCTGATTACTGAAGTAAAAGACAATTATGAGGCACACTTTGACATTTCAGATTGGTTGCGGGATCATATTTAAGACAGGGGAAGGAGGCAATTCGATGCAGTGGCAATATAAAATATTTTTTTGGGATCAGATGATTGATAAAGATCAGGAATCTAATCTAGCCTCGATTTCCACGGGGTCATTTAGCATGACATTCTGGTCCAGATGGGCCCGCCGAATGGGCTTTTTACCAGGAGCAATGTTAGCTATATACGTTACATAAGAATACATATAAGTTATGTTATACAAGGATAGCTGTAAGATATTTACATCTGTAGGAACCGTAAATAATCCTATAATATAAGGATATTTAAGATAATTGCCCCTGAGATCCTTGACAAGTCAATATTAATGTAGC
>Ga0116107_1000845_pt1 | contig 21021 bp, 39 predicted proteins | sample June2015DPH_6_10_FD_88969 | JGI IMG/M metagenome (GOLD analysis project Ga0116107, IMG submission 88969) | Peatland microbial communities from SPRUCE experiment site at the Marcell Experimental Forest, Minnesota, USA - June2015DPH_6_100 | ecosystem: Environmental > Terrestrial > Soil > Wetlands... | reverse complement strand
CGCCTCGCTTCGCTCGGCTCTCCCGGGCTCGAGCCGCTCGCTCCGCTCGCTTGCGCACACTCGAGCCAGGATCAGGGCTGGCTTTGTGTGATCCACCAGACCGACGCCGCCGGCGCTTTGGTTCCGCCGGCGGTGGCATCGGTCGGGGGCTGGGCGCGGTTCCGTTGGGAAAGGGCCCCGCCATCCACGGGTTATCCCCTTCCCTGTCCCCAGCCTCTTTGCATCGCTCGGGGGGGCTCGCCGCCGGCGCAGGTCACGCCGACAAGCCTTACAACGTGGGGCGCCAGGGGCCTCGAGGGCCGGCGTCCGGCGTCATGGTATCTAGCCCGGTGGCGCCCCCTCGGTACGGCGGGGCCCGGCGGGCCCCGGCTTACTTACGACCTCGGGCCCCTCGGTCCCGGTCGCGGCGGCCACGAGCCCCGCGAGCCATCGGGCTTGGCGCTCGGCTTCCTCCGCGGGGTCGGTCCACGGGAGGCGCCACGGGCGAACTCGTCGGCGCCGGCGGCCGCCGGCGGTCATGGGGTAATCCCTCCTGCCTCGGCGAGCTCGGCGCCCGCCTCGAAAATGGTTAGCTGGGAAAGCCGGCGGGCCGCCGCCTCGCAGTAGTCGGCCCGGACCTCCACGCCCACGGCGCGCCGGCCGAGCTGTTTCGCGGCGATAAGCGTGGTCCCGACGCCGGCGAACGGGTCGGCGGTAGCACCGGCGGGACACTTGGCGATGAGCTCGCGCATAAGGCCGACCGGCTTCTCGGTCGGGTGCCGGCGGGTGCCGTTAGCCGCGTAGCCGACGAATCCGCCGAGGGCGAGACAATGCAACACGCTCGAAGTACGGGGCCCGTGAAAGCCGGAGCCCAGCACGTAGATCTCGTCGGTGTTCGGCTTCCACGGGAGCGCCGTGTCGCCCATCGCGACGTGTTCGCCCTTCTCCCAGGTGAGCACCATGCGCGTCGCCGCCGGTCGGGGGACGCGCCACGAGCCGAACACCAGCGCCGGCCGCTCGCCCCATAGGGCGAGGGCCGCGTCGCGGAGCTCGGGCCCGTCGTTTCCTTCCATGCGGGCGTGATCGAATGAGCCATCGCGGCACAATTCGCCGCCGATGCCGTAGGGCGGATCAGTGACTAGCACGTCGGCCTCGAGCCAGTGAGGGAGGTCGCAACAGTCGGCCAAATAGAGGGTGACAAGCCCGTCCCGGTAGTAAGGCCGCATCATGGCCCGTACCTCGCACGCCGGGAATCGAGCCCGACCAGTAGCTCGAGGCCGATCACCTCGAGGGCCTCGGCGTAGGGGCCGACGCCGTAGGCGGCGCCCCAGGCCGAAAAGAACGCATCGGCCGCGGCTTTCCAGTCGCCGAGTCTCACGGCCTCGGCGAAATCCTGGTCCGGGTAGAACATGACGCCGGGTGGGCCGCGCCATCGTTCATCCGATGACACGAGCAGGTCGACCGACCAGCCGGCCGGCACCGTGACGCCCCGCCGGACGAGCAGGGCGGCGAGCTCGGCCGACGTGGCCGCCTCGCCGTACTCTCCGCCTCGGGCGCGGTAGCGGGCGATTCCGAGGCGCCGCAGGGCGTCGAGCCGGCCTCGGATGGCCGCCGGCCGCCGCTCGCCCCGGGCGTATCGCTGGAGATTGCGGAGGAAGGACTGACGCTCGCGGCGGGCCGTGGCGCGCACGCGCGCGAGGGAGGTCGGCCGGGCGTGCGGGTAGCGGGCCCGGTACGCGGCGACGGCCTCGGCGCCCGTCGGGAGGCCGGCGGCCGAGGCGATGGCGGCATTCGAGCCGAACAATTCCAGGAGGCCGCGGTAACCGGGAGGCGGTTCGCGCCGAAGCCGCTCGCCCCCCTGGAGGAGGGCGTGCATCGCTCGGCGGAGCTCGCCCCCGGGGCTAGGCATCGAGGGCGTCGTCGTGGCGCCACGTCTCGAAAAGTCGGACCTTGGCGTACATGCGATCCTCGTAGTAGCAGAACTCGCCGGGTGAGAGGTTGAGATTGACCACGAAATGCAGGGCGGCCATTAGGTCGGCCAGTTCATCGATGACGCGGGAGCGCTCGATCATTTGGCCGTCCCGGAGCACCATCGCTCCGCCGGTGCCGATGACCTTCGCGCACACTTGCACGACCTCGCCGCATTCCTCGGTTAGCTTCGCGAGGCCCGGCCAGCACGGGCTGGCGAACTGAAAGGGCACGGCGCTGGGCCTGCGCATCATGGCCCCCCCGCTAGGCATACCGGCCCCCTCGGCGGGCCCTCATGTCGAGCCGCCGCCATGCGAGGAGCCGGGCCCCCCGGCTCGGCCGGCGGAACGCCCGGCGCCACCAGTGAGGTTCGAGCTCCCGCCACGCCGCGTGGATCTCCCGGCACGTCTCACAACGGCATCGCCGCGTCATCGCGGCCCCCCTTCTACGAGGCCCCGCAGGGCGACGAGCGCGGCGTGGGCCGAGGGCTCGGCTAGGGCCGAACGGCCCTCCCGCCCGGGGGCCAGGCCCACGAATCGGAAGCGGCCGAGGCCGTCGCCGAGGGTGAGGCCGACCCGGGCGGCGAACCGCTCGGGCGAGCGGGCCGACGTGAGGAAGTAGAGGCAGTCCACGTCCACGGCGGCGGGGCGCTGCGTGAGGGCCGCGATCCGGCGCTCGAGGCGGGTGCGGGCCTCGGCTTGCACGGCGTGACGCCAATAGGGGAGGAATAGCGGGTCATCGGGGCGCGTCCGCGCCGTCGAGCCGAATCGGCCGATCCCTTGGCGGTAGACGGCCTTTAGGGCCTCGAGGGCGACGCCGGCGCCGGAGGCCATGAGGCGGGCCCGGCCGTCGCGTAGGGTGCGATACCACGGCTCGAGGTAGCGGTGGGATTCGGGCCAGTAGTAGCCGGCCGTCGTGAGGTAGTTGACCAAGGCCGCCTCGGCGGTCGGCGTCGTGACGTAGTGCCAGCCGCCGGCGCCATCGGGCACGCGCCAGTAACCCGGGAAGGGGCCGCCGAGGTTGCTCGTGAAGCCTTGGGAATATTGACCCGCGGGGAGGGCGAGGCTCGACGCCGCCGACAGATACATGCCGCGCACGTCGAAAGCCATTAGGTGCGAGGCGCGGAGCTCGGGGCCCTCGGGTGCCCGGTAGAAATGAAGGTCCGGCTCCAGGCCCCCCTCGAGCGCCGGCGGGGGCCATTCCATCAGGGAGAGGCGGCGGCCGTAGTAGGTGCGGAGCCAGGCATCGGAGGTAATCGCCCCGGAGCCCTTCCACAACATTCCCGTTGCATCGGTGAAATCGACCAGCTCGGCGAGCAGGGCGGGGGCGTAGGTGAGGGCTCGCCACGGCGAACCGCGGTCCCACGCCGGCACCAGTAGCTCGAACGGGGGAAGCCCCCCGCCCCAGCACGAAAGCCGAGGGGCTAGGGCCGTCTGCGCGGCGGGCACGGCCCGGCCGGGCGCCTCGAGGAAGGGATGACCGGCATTCGAGCCGAAAAGCCGGCCGAGCTCGGCCGGGAGGCCGATAGCGGCGAGGGCCGAGGGCGTGAGCCACAACTGTCGAAGCCCTACGTTTCCGGCGCCGTAGGCGAGGCCGCCGAGGTTCACGTCGGGGCCGAGCTCGGAGCTCACGATTCGGCCAAGCATGTGGAGGAGGCTCCCGTCGAGCACGCCGATGGTCGAACATTCGCCACTACGGCGCGGGCCGCTGTTATGCTTGGAGCCAGCTCTCGGGGCTACGGCGCCGGGATCGACGGAGCGGCCCTCCGAGGCGGTGGCCCCCCTCGGAGCGGTCGCTCTTGTCGCGTCGGGGGCCCTCACGGGTGCGCCTCGCGGAACCTAGCTAGGGCCCGGTTCCAGCTCGCCACGCGCGCGGCCTCGCCGGCCGGTTCCGCAAGCGTGTAGTGCCACGTGGCGCGGCCGACGTATTCGATCCCGCAAGCGTCGCAGGCGAGCACGTCGCCGCGCTCGGCGAGCGGCCGGTCGCAATTCGGGCTGTAGCGCGGCGAGCTCACGGGCGGGCCTTGGCTGGGAGCCCCGCCGGCGGCCGGAGGGCTACGAGCACGTTCCAGCCGTGGGGCGTGAGCACGTCCCGGCGGTAGCAAATCTCGAGCGTGGCCGTCGGGCCCCCGGCGCGCCGGGCTCGCCGGCGGAGGAATGAGGCCCGGTTATGGGCGCTCGGCTCGTCGTCGCTGACCGAATCGATGATCCATTCGCCGGGATGGGCGAGGGCCATGTCGAACGTCACGAATGGCACGGGGCGCCCCTCGCGGACGGCGCCGGCGTAGACACGGGGCAAGGGCCCGGGCCCCTCGCCTCGAGCCCGGGCCTTTACGGCCTCGCCGGCGGCGGCCAACGCGTCGAGGGCGTCGAGCAGGGCGGCCGCCTCGGCGGCGTTCGCGTCATCCTCGGCCCATACGGCCCATAGCAGGGGCCGGCACTCCCGCGCCGCCGCGATGACGGAGAGCTCGGCCGGTGTCGCGGTCATGGCTCGTTCGCCGCGGCGAGCAGTTCGACCAAATCGGTCGCGACGCCGGCCGCCTGGGCCATCGTGAAATTGAGCTCGCCGCCGCCGGCGCGACTAGTCGAAAGAATGACGCGAACGGCGTCGGCCTCCTTATCGACCGCCACGGTGTAGCTCACGTCGGGGGTACTGCGCGTCACTGCCAAAGGGCCTTTCACTTTCGCAACCCGCCTTTCCTCGGGGGCTCGCCGCCCGGAGGCGGGAGGACGAGCCATACCACCAGGAGCCCGACCACGGCGCCGACGAGCAGGCCGAGGGCTACGACGCAGAACCCGAACACGTCCCCTCCTTGGCCGCTCGCCACTCATCGAGGGCGGCGTTTAGGGCCGCCACGTAGCGCGGATCGGCCCACGCCGCGTGGCGGTCGAACACGTCGGCGAGCTCGCAGGCGCGCTCCGCGAGGGCGAGTCGGGCCTCGAGGGCCCGGAGCCGGGCCTGTTCGCCGGCGTGCTCGCAAGCCGAGCCGGCGGCCCGTGACACGGGATGCTCACGGGCCCCCAGCGAGACGAGGAAGCCGACGGCGCACAAGCCGAGGACGACGAGCACCAGCACTAGGGAGCCGGGCACGGTTCTCCTCTCAGCCGGCGCCACTCCTCGAGGGCCCGGTAAATCGCGTCGACGTGGGGCTGATTGGTCCGTGACACGCGGAGCTCGAGGACGTCGACGAGCTCGCACACGCGCTCGGCGACGGCGAGACGCGCCTCGAGCTCGCCGGCGGAGCGAGCCGCGGCCCGGCGCGCCCCGTCGGCGGCCGGGTCGTAGCGGCTGACGGGATGCTCGAGCGCCTCGAGCTCGAGGAGCTGGGCGAGGGCGTCCCATCGCCGGCGCTCGTCGAGCTCGAGGGCCCCGAGGGCCTCGGGCGTGAGCTCGAGGGCGTCGATCACCAGGCGCCGCCGTAGCCGGGGCGGCCGGCGTCAATGTCGTCGGAGCGGCTCACGTAGTCGCGGGTGGGCCGGTAGCAGATGCAACACGTCTGGGGGGGCTGTAGCGCGTGCTCGGCGCATCGCACCTCGACGCCCCATGCCTCGTGATAGTCGCGGGTGCCGATTTCGATGTAGCGGGCGAGCTCGCAGCCGCAAGGAAGCGAGTCGCGGGAGTCGGTACGGTGCCAGTCCCGGGCGGGCGTCGGTGGCATCGGGGGGCGCGGCGTCATGGTGTCGCCGTTGCCCGGTCGGGCTCGTCGTCGTCGGGGTCGGGGTCGGCCCGCCCGGCCACGATGCTCGCGGCGACTCGCTCGAGCTCGGCCTGGGCGACGGCGCCGATGGCGACGGCGGCGCCCAATGAGAGGTAGACGACCGTGTCAATGGTCGCGGCCTCGTCGTCGGCGAGCGGGTTACCGCACTCGACGGCCACCATCGGGCCGCCGCCCGGGCCATGCTCTGCAAGGCGGGCGGTGACGTGTTGGCCGCGTTCTAGGTGAAGGAACGAAAGGCCCGGGTCGACGACGAAAACGGCGCCGCTCGGGCGGGTGGTGCACATCCTGATCGAGTCTGGCATTGTGGCCCCTTTCGGATTGGCTGACCGTACCTTACCGCGCCGGCGGCAACTATGTTAACGGTCGGCGCCGGCGTCGCCGCCGGCGGGGACGGTTTCAGAGGTTTCGGTCGACGCGTCGCCGACTTCCTCGGAGACGGAGACGACGGCCGTGAGGCCGTTCGCTTCGAGCCCGGAGTCGGGCACAAACACGGCGAAGATTTCGCGGACCGTGTTGAGCGGGAGGTCGTCGGGCGGGAAGGGCGTCGGCGATTCGCCGCTCACCATGAGGGGCACGAGGTACGTCGTGCCGAGCTCGGCCGGGAGCACAAGGCCGGCGGCCACGTCCGTCGTCGCGCCGCTCTTGATGCTGTCCCGCGGCCCGATGGCGAGGAAATAACCGTCGCCGGAGCTGTAGGCGACTTGCAGGCGCGCGGCGCGCCGGAGCTCGTTTAGGCCGAGCAATTGCACGGGCGTAGTCCCCACGGCGACGCTGTGAGTGTGCCAGCGGGCATTCCCGCGCCGCTCGGTAACAATGACGTGGACCTCGTGGTGCTCCCTGGCGGCCGGCTCGGGCCCGGGCGTGTGGGCCTCGACCTCCGGGCGCACGATCTCGCCCTCGCGCTGTTTGCGCTCGAGCTCGGCCTGGCCGGGGGGCTGGTGCGCCGGCTCGGGGAGCTCGGGCTCGTCGCTGGTGATCTCGGCCGCCGGCGCTTCGCCGTCTCCCTCGGCGATCTGGCCCTCCGTCGCGCGCAGTTCGAGCGCGTCGTCGGGCGCGGGCTCGCCGAACGGGGGGGCCCATCCGCCGCGCTTAGGTCCGGGCATCCTCGGAACCTCCCTCCGTCTCCGCGGCCTTGGCCGTGCCGGCGTCGCCGTAGTGATAGACGCGGCCTTGCGCCGTGAGCACGTAGTACCCGCGCCCGCTCGGCGTGGCGGCGATGGCGACGGTTGTACCGACCCGCGGCCCGGGCTCGCCGTAGTGAATGAGCCGGACGGCCTCGACCCGGCCGCCATAGGTGAGGGCGTAGTAACCGTCGCCGACGGCGCAAACGTCGGCGTAGGCTTCGCCGTCGCCGACCGCTAGGAGCTGAACGAAATTGCGATCCGTCTCCGTCGGCGTCTCGGCCGCCGGCTCGGTCGTAACGCCGGCGAGGGCGTCGGCCTCGGCGGGTGTCTGGCCGACGGGAACGCCGTCGGGCACGGGCGCGGCCGCTGGCGCTTCGGGCGGCGCGGCGGGGACCGTTGCCGCGATTTCCTCGGGCGTCGGCTCGAGCGCCTCGGCCACTGGCTCGGGCGCAGGGGCCGCGGGCTTGCGCGGGGTAAGAACAGGGGCCACGTCGCCCTCCTTGGAAATCGTGACCAGGCCGGAAGCTACCGAAAAGTCAGTCGCCATGAGCACCGCGGGCAAGGCGAGCAGGTCGAGGTCGATGGCGCCGAACGGGTCGGGCACGTTCCCGGCGTACTGCCAGCCGAACAGGCCGGCCGGCAGCTCGGGCCGCTCGGGCGGCGGGGAGCCGGCCGCGCGTGCCCAGCGGGCGAGGAAGCGCCCGACGCCGACGCTCCCGGCGGCGGCGACGACGGAGGCGCCCCCGTAAGCGACGGGCGTGAAGCCGGCCGCACGGGCGACGCCGCCGAACAGGTCGAGCACGCTCGGGAGCTGGGAGCCCATCCGTTCGGCCTGCCACTGTTCGAGGTCGATGATGAGGGGCCCGCCGCGGGCCACGCCCCACGCCTCGGCCTCGCGGACGAGGTCGACCATGACCTCATCCTCGGGCACGATCCAGGGCCACGTTTGCGGCGGCACCACGATGGGGAAGGCGGCCTCGATGCCGGCCGGGTGAAGCCCGGCGGCCTCGGCCCGGGTCCAAACGTGCACGGCGGCGCCCCCCACGTAGACGCCCCACGCCCGGGGCCAGAATGAGGGCGCCTCAGTGTCGCGAACGGCGTCGCCGTAGCGACCGTCGGCTCGAGGGGTTGCGGAGTCGGCGGCGAGTAGCGAGGGGGCCACGGACGCGCATAGTAGCCCCCGGAAGGGTCGCGAGGTAGGATGACGCCGTGAGGTCGAGGAGCAAGCGGGCCCCGGGGGCGTCGTGGCCGAGCTAACGCAGGCCCAGCGCGACGCCCTCCCGGCCTCGGCTTTCGCGATTCCCGAAAAGCGGGCCTACCCTTACCGGCACTTGCCAGGGGGGCCGACCAGTAACAGGGCCCACGCCGCGAACGCCCTCGCCCGCGTCGATCACTACGGCACGCCGGAGGAAAAGGCGCGCGTGAGGGCCGCCGTTTATGCTCAGTACCCGTACCTACGGGACCACGCCGAGGGCGAGCGCGTCGTCGTGACGGACCGCTCGGGCCGGCACGGTGCCCGCATCCACCACGGCCGGCGCGCCGCCGGCGTGAAGGTCTACCGGAAAGAGGAGTAGCCGATGCCCGACCCGAAGCCAGCCGACGCGCCGACCGGAACCCCTCCGCCCGACCCCTTCGAGGGATGGACGGACGAGGAAAAGGCCGAATGGCAGGCAAGCGCCAAGTTTCGCGAGCGCGCCGCCGATGACATGGCCGCGCGCCTATTCGACAAGCTGTTCGCGGAGCCGGAGGGCGGCGCCGTGATCGGGCCCGACGGGAAGGCCGTCGAGCCGACGCCCGGCGCCCCGACTGGCGCGCCGCCGGCGGCGAAGCCCGGCGCCCCGTGGTGGGAGCGTCAGGTCATCGGCCTACGGCGCAAGCCGAAAGCCCCAGCCACGCCCCCCGCGGCATGAAGCGGCCCCGGCGGCTTCGGCCGTTCGAGCGCATCGCGGCGCGGTGCATCCTTTCGACGGCGGGCGTTGTCGCCGCCGGCGTAGCGTGGGCGGCGTGGGTGGTGGCGCGTGGACGCTGATGAGCTCGCCAAGGCCCGCGCGCTGTTCGCCGCCTTACCGCAGGAAGTTCAAGACGGAATCGCGGCCCTCGCCGGCGAGGATGCCGGCCGGGCGGCGCTCGAGCCGATGCTGGCCCCCTTCGGGCTGACACTGGAGGACATAGACGAAATGGTGGCGGCTTCCCATGAGTGACGTGCTCGTCGGCGACGGCGAAGCGACGCCGATCACGCCGGCGCGACCGGAGGGCCATTACTGCGATCTGTGCGAGCACGCGCCATTCCGCACGGCGGGAGGGCTCGCCGGCCACAAGGCGGCGAAGCACGGCGTGACGGGGGCGAAAAAGAAGGGCGCCGCGGGCAAGGGGGCCGACGACGCCAAGCCCCAGGCGAAGCCCCTCGCCAAGCGCCTCGAGCAATCCTTCGGGATCATCGGCGTCGGTATCTGTTTCGTGGAGCCGTATGACGGCCGTTGCATCGTCGCCGGCGCCCCGGGCCTTGGCGATTCGCTCGCCCAGCTCGCCGAGGCTTACCCGGAAACGCGCAAGTACATCGAGGCGATGTGCCTCGATTCGCCGGCGCTCGCCGTCGTGATCGCGACCCTCCCGGTTCTGCTCCCGATAATGAAGCATCACGGGATAATCCGAATCGACCTCCCGCCCGCGTTCGCTGGGCCCCCGGGAGGCAAGCCGGCGGAGCCCGCCCCCCGGGCCGACGGCGAGGCCCCCGGGGGCCCGGCGGAGCCCGACCTAGGCGCGATCCTCGGGTCGCTCGGGCCGCTCGCCGCCGCGATGCAAGCCGACGCGGCCCGCCCCCGTCCGATGGGCGAGGGGGCCCCGGCCCCAGCGAAGCCCGCGGCGAAGCACCGCGCCCCGGCCGGAAGCCCCGCCGATGACGGGGCCGAGCTCCCAGCCGGAGACGGTGAGCCGGCGTAAGGCGGGGAAGCCGAAAGGCGGCCGGGCAGCGCGTCACCATGAGGCGCAAGGCTTCGCCGCGCCGCCGGTCCCGCGCTACCACGACCCCGACGCGCGCGATCACGTCGCGGACGGCCGCCAAGCCGTCGCCGACTATTTCGACCGGAAGCACGCCGCCGAGCGCCGGCGGGAAGGGAAGGGCTGATGCCGTCGCGCGCTGAAAAGGAACGGCAGACGACGGTCGAATGTCTCCCGTGGGAGCTGTTCTTTCGGGATTGGCGGTGGAAGCCCGGCGAGCACGTCACCATCATCGGGCCGAACGGGCAAGGCAAATCGACGCTCGCCTGCCAGCTCGAAACGAAACGGCCCTATATCGCCAAGCTGACCAGCAAGCCCCGCGATCCTCTTTTCGAGGAGCTGATCCGGCGGGGATGGACCCGGGTCGAACGGTGGCCCCGGGCGACGGCCGACGATTCCCACGGCCGCCGCCGGCTCCTTTTGTGGGTGCCGACGGCCACCATCGGGCAGGTGCCGAAAACGGCGCGCGTGTTTCGTGAGGCCCTCGAGGCGATGATGAAAGAAGGGGGCTGGGTCTGCGATATTGACGAGCTCCTATTCGCCGCCGATCCGTCGTGGCTGGCCCTCGGGAAGCAATTCGAGCTGATGTGGCAGCAAGCCCGGACGCTCGGCGTTTCGCTGCTCGTCTGCTCGCAACGCTCGGCCCATATCCCGCTACTCGCCTACGATCAGGTCGAGCACTTGTTCGTGTTCCGCGAAAATGACCTCCGGGGCGCCGACCGGATCGGCGAAATGGCGGGGCTCGACCGTTTCGAGGTGCGTGACGTTGTGCGCGACCTTGACCGTTTCGAGACGCTTTACATCGGCGTGCGGAATGGCCGCCTGGTGCGCACGACGGCGCCGATCATCGTATGAGCGCGAACCCGAAACGCCGCATCCGCCGGCGCCGGGAGCTGGAGGCGGCGGCGCACGCCCCGCGCCGCAACGCCGGCCACGTCCGGGCCTGGTGGCTCCTCCGGGGCGAATGGCACGGCCCGCAAGCCAACGCCGCGGCCAACATCGCCGACATGCTCGCCGAGGGCCGTCGGTGAGCCGGCCGCTCCGGGCTTACAAGGGCAACGCCCTCGACCGCGCCGTCGCGCGCCGCAAGGGCGCGACCCGGCCGGGGCTCGGCGCGCTGGCCGCCGCCGACTACGAGCGGCGCCCCCGGGCGAGGGTGCTTGACATGGCGAGGCGCCGGCGCGGTACGATGGCGCCCGTGGAACCTGCCGACGACCTCGGAGCCGCGTTGTAACCGGATTCATCGGTTTCGCTCTCTTCTGCGCGATGCTCGTCGTCGCTCACTTCGTGTTCTACATGATCCACTGTCTGTGGCCCGATTCGCTGATGGCTCACGCCCTCGGCGCTATCGGCCTCGGCTAAGGGAGGCGCGTAGTAGCGAGACAACAGGTGGCGGCGGCGGCGGCGGGTAAGGGCACGGCGCCGGCAGCTCGGGCCGTGACGTTCCGTCGGTCGGCTTTCAAACACGCCGAGCTCGTCGGGCAACAGTCGGTCCAGATGGGGACTTCGGCGGTCCCCTTCCGCAACGTGGTCGACGTTCCCGCGTACGGCTTCTTGCGCGGCTTGTGGGTCGTGCTCACCCTCTCCGGTGGCGCCAAGGGCGAGGCGACGGTCGCGGAGGCGACGCCCGACGGGCGCCTCGCCGCCCTGTCGCTGTCGGTCGGCGACGTTTCCGGGAACCCGTTTGTGGGGCCGTTCCCGGCCGGGTTCTTCCTCTCCGCCTTGCAGAAGTATGGCGGATACCGATTCGCGTTCGACCCGCGCGTGCTTTCGCCGGCGCTCGATGACAACGGGAACGGGGTTATCTACTACTACGTCCCGCTCGAGATCATCCAGCGAAACGGCCTCGGGTCGATCACGAACCTCAACGCGGCGGCCTCGTATCAGATCACGGCGACCCTCTCGCCGGGCACGACGGTCTACACGACGCCCCCCGGCACGCTGCCGGCCGCGACCTTGCAGGTCTACATGGACGCGTGGTCGCAGCCCCCGGCACAGGACGTGCTCGGAAACATGCTCACCCGGCAGCCCCCGGCCCTCGGGACAACGCAGTTCGCGACCTTGCAGGGCTACGCGGTGGCCGGCGCGGCGTACATGCCGGTCAAGCTCACCCGCGTCGGGTACTACCTCCGAAAGCTCATCCTCGTCGTGACGAATGCCGAGGGCGTTCGGTCCGACACGCCGACGCCGCCGGTAATCGAACTGTGGAAGGACAACCAGCAAGTTTTCATCCAGCCCGCGAGCCTCATCCGGGCGAAGATGTACTCCGATTTCGGCTACGGCTTCGCGAGCTCCGACCTCGACACGGCCGGCTATCAGGACACCGGCGTCTACGTCATCGGCTTTGACGACGACTTCGGCCTCGAGCCCGGGAACGAGCTGCGAAACGGCTACCTGCCGACCCTGCAAAGCACGAAACTCGAGATCCGCGGCGCATTCCAGGCGGCCTGTACTCTGTACGTCATCACGAATGACGTTGCGCCGCCCGACGGCCTGCCGGGTTCGATCTTCTTCCCGGCGACGCTGTAGCGGGTAGGGCACGATGCCACTCGGCGACGGCACGGCAGCGAACGGGGGCCTGTCCCTCGCGCGGCTCGACGCCTCGACCGTGCTCGGGCTGATCGTTCTCGCCGCGCTGTTCGTCTGGCTCGGCGTTCACTTGTCGCTTTCCGCGACAGTCGGGAAGGGGTAATTGTGGCGACTTGGCTCGCGATCCTTATCGGTTTCATCCTCGGCGCGCTGTTCGGCTCCAAGGCCATTAGCGCCCTGAAATCCATCGCGTGACGCCCTCGGGCGCGGCCGCTCCGGGCGTGCTCGGGCGGTTCGTGAAAGCGGAGCTCCATTCGCTGCTCGGCGCCGCCGGCGCCGCCTACGGGCTGAACGCGCACACGACGACGGTCCTCGTCGCCGGCGCCGCCTACGCGTTCGGAATGAAGGCGCTCGGCTTGCTCGCGTCGGTGCTCGAAAAGAAGGCCGCCGGCAACCCGGCCGAGGAGGCCGCCGTCACCTACGTCGCCGACGCCGCGACGCGGTTCGCCGCCGAGCACGCGCCGGCAGCTCCGCCGACGGCTGGGATGCAAGCGGGCGCCCCGTGAGCCGGGGCCTACTGCTCGGCGCGCTGATCGTCGTGGCGCTGCTCGCGATTCTCATTTACGCGTCGTCGGCCTCGGCCCGGCGACTCCGCGACGAGGGAGCATTCGGCTCGCCGGTCGCGACGGATTAACCCGTGTCGGGCCTCGCGGTGCTTGTCATCCTGGCCGGGTGCGTCGTCGCCTGGTCGGGATATAACGACCTCCCGTTCTGGCAGGTGGTGAAAGCCTCCGTCTCGAAAACGGGCACCATCCCGGCCTACACGAAAGGCGCCGGCGCCGAAAAGGCCATCGCCGAGGTCGCGGCGTTCGAGCTCGTGAAGGCCGCCGCGAGTGGGCTTTCGTCGCTGCTCCCCGCGTCGCTGCTCGCCGGGAAGGGCGTCGCCGCCGTGCCCGGCGGAGGCGGGAAGGGCGAGGAGCCGAAAAGCGAGGAGCCCGCGCCAGAGCCGGAAGCCGACGTACCGCCGGTCGAGGGCATCGAATGAGCAAATCCCGCGCCCTTCTGCTCGGCCTGGCCGCGATCCTCGTGTGCTCGGCCGTCGCCATCTACCGGGGGAAGGCTTTCGACCCGCGGCGAATGATCGCGATCACGTTGTGCGGCGCCGGCGTGCTGTTCGTCGCGCCCTTCGAGCCGACGATTTCGGCCGCCATGTCGGGGCTTCTCATGGCGGATGTGCTTGTGCTGAACGGGAACGGCGAGGGGGCCGTCGCCGCCATCGGCCAGGCCGTCGCGCCCGGCGCCTCCACGACGCCGGCGAAAAGCAAGGCGCCGGCGAAAAGCCCGGCGGGGAGCTAGGGCCGCGGTCTAGAATGCGGCGGAAGGGAGGCGCGTAGTAAGTGTCAACGGGATTTTCGGGGCCGTCGGGGCGTTGCTACTGATCGCCCTCGTCTACGTGCTTGTCAAGAACTACAAGGGCACCGCGGCCGGGATTAACGCCCTCGGCTCGTCCGGGACCGAATTGATTAAGGCCGCCACGGGCCAGGCATGACGCTCCCGGCGGACGATTGGCCCACGCTCGAGGATGAGCTCCCGCTCGACCTCGTCGGTGAGGCCGCGTGGTCGGAAGGGACCGACCCGCCGCCCTCGATGGGGGGCGGAACGGTCGACTGGCGCCCCTCGGAAGCCGGCGCCGCCGGCCGGATTCCCGACGAGGGCGCCGGCCCGCTGCCAATCCGTTCCAACGCCGACGCCCTCGGCTACACCGCGCCCGGCGAGCTCGCCGCCCTCGCCGCGTCGCCGCGGCGAATCACGTTCATTTCCGTCGGCGAAACGTACTGGGAGGATTTCGACGTCGACGGCCGCCACGTCGAGCCGCCGCGCGTCCCGCATCCGGCCGGCCTCATGGACCCGCAGGTTTCCTCCGCCTCGGTGTCGATCGCCACGGGCGGCCCCGTCACGGCCGAGCTCGCCCTGCACGCCGACACTGAGGAGGCCGTCGTGCGGCAGCTATTCGCGGGGCTGGGCTGATGGCGCTCGCGTGGAACTGGCCCTCCTTCCTCATCGGCGTCGCGCTGGCGCTCGCCCTGTTCTACGTGCGGGGGATGGTGACGCCCCATGCCGCGGACTGACCTCGAGCTCGCCGTCAACGACATTTTCCGCGAGGTGGCCGCCGAGCCGGCGCCGGCGAAGCTGGCATACCTCGTCGGGCTGGTCATCCTCGCCGCCATGCTTGGCAACGCTTTCGGCTTCGAGGCGATTCTGCTCCTTGGCCTCGGGTGGTGCTTCCTGATGGGATGGGCCTACGGTGGCGACGCCCTCCGGTAGCGGCGGGCTGAGTACGCCCGTATTCGGTCGGCCGGCCTGGCAGGTCGGGCTCGTGCTGCTCGCCCTCGCCGGCCTGGTGTATTACCTCTACAAGAAAAGCAAGGCGAGCACGGCCGAAAGCTCCGCCGACGAGACGGCGACGGAGACGGCGCCCTCGTCTACTGAGGATCAGATCGCCGCCGAGCTCGGCCAGATCGAGCAAGACATCGGCGACATTTCCGGCGCGGTCGGCGGAGGCGGCGGGCCCAACGCGCCCGACGGCACGACGAGCCCGACGACGACGGCCCCGGGCGTGACGCCGACCGTCCCGCCGTACACGCCGCCGAGCGGCGGAACGCAGCCGGCCCCCACCGCGCCGCCCGCCACTCCGCACGCGCCGGCGAAGCCGGCGAAAAAGAAGGGCGCCGAGCCGAGCGGCGCGAACAAGACCTACCTTTCGGTCGACGTGGAGAAGGCCCGCCAAGACCAACTAGCCGCCGCGGCGGCGACGAAAGCGGCCGCGACGGCGCGCACGCCGGCCCAGCGAGCGGCGGACCTGGCCGAGGCCGCCAAGGAAAACAAGGAAGCCACGCAACGCAAGGCGGCGGAAAAGGGAGCTATTAAGACGGCGCCGCCTAAGCCGAAAAAGAAGGGCTAACCATGACGGCCCTCGCCCTCGGCGCTATCGGCTGGGGCATGTCGACCGAAATCGCGGCGGCGTGCGGCCTGATGGTCGCGGACGTGTCTAGCTTCTGTTCGGCGAATAACCCGTCGTTCTTTACGTTCCGGGCCTTTTCCACCGCGGGCGGCTCGAAACTTGACGACGCCGACGAGGACATGAAAATCGGGATCGCCAAGGCCGCCCTCGAGACGTTCGTGCTGGGCTTCGCCCTCTCCGCCATTTTCCACTCCTGGTGGGTGCTCGCCGCCGGGATCGTGTACCTCATTTTCACGTTTGCCTTTTACCGATGGGCCCTCGCGCACCCGCACGATTCGGCCGTCGATATCGCGGCCCAATGACCGACGCCCCCGCCGCCTCGGCGGCGCCGTCCGTTACTGAAATCAGTAACGCGCCGCGCCGGCCGGCCTACCGGCCGCTCCAGCCGGGCGAGCTCCGGCGCCTTGCGCGCACGACGAAACTAAGCATCGGTCTGCTCGGGCTCCAGTGGGCGGCCCTCGCCAAGCGGGCCGTGTTCGGCCGGCGGCCCCGATGACCGGCACGGCGACGGAACCCTCGGCGCCGTGGCCCGGGCTCTACGCGGAGCCCGCCGACTGGCAGGATGAGCTCTTTAAGCGCCTCGGCGTGACTCACCCGACGGCCGCGGATCGTGCGTTCTTTTCGGCCTGGTTCGCCGAGGAGCACGGCCAAGGGCTCGAGACGGGCTCCACGCGTACGGGCATTTCCTCGGTCGACCTTACGTCGGGCCAGGCGAGCTATTCGACGGAGGAACACGGGGGCGCCTTTAACCCGTTTGACACGACGCTCGCCGAGCCCGGAGCGACCCGGCTCAACGAGGTCGGGGTGCAGAATTATCCGACGGCGGCCGAGGGCTACGAGGCGACGGTCGACACGCTCGAGCACTCTAACCCCGCCTACGGCTACGCGCCCATCGTCGCGGGCCTGCGCGGCGGGGCTTCGCTCACGCAGCTCGAGAAGGCCGAGGCCGCCTCGTCGTGGGGGAACGCCTTTCCGAGCGAGGGCCCCGTCACGAGCGGGAAGTCGACGCCGGGCAAGGCTACGTCCGTCGGCGGCGCCGCCTCCGGCGTGGCCGAACAGTTCGCCGCGGGCATCGTGTCATCGCTCCGCGACCTTCTCGAAATGGTGCTCGGCGCCGGCCTGGTGGTGCTCGGCGCGTACATGATCGTTCGCGACCTCGATTCCGCCGGCGTGCCGATCACGCGAGCGACGCGCAGCGCGCGCCGGGCCCTTTCGCCGACCCGCCGGCGAGGCCGCCAAGCTACCCGGGCGACGACGGAGGCCCGGACGGAGACGGCGCGGACCCGCGTCGCCGAGACGCGGGCGGCCCGGGAGCACGTCGGCCGGCGGACGGAAGCGGCGACGCGAGCGGCCGAGGAGCAGACCGCGCGAGCTCGGGCCGTCTCGCGGCAGGAACGCGCCCGGGCCCGCCAGGAGGAGGAGGCCGCCCGCGTGCTCCGGGCGTCGGGCTCGGCGGCCGGCGGGTCCACTCCGGCGGCGAAGCGCCACGAAAGGGAGCGGACGGCCGAGCAACGGGCGGAGTACCGCCGCCGTGTGCGAGCTCGCACGTATGACCAGCCTTACAACCCGCAGGGCGGCCGCGCGCACACGCCGGCCGCCGGTTACGAGGACGAGCCCGCGTTTTGACGGAGCCCCAGGACCGCCCCGGCCGGGTGCTCGATTCGGCCGAATGCACGGGCTCGGCCGGCGGAACGGGCGAGCTCTCTTTCGCGGGGAGCGACCTCGTGCGCGTCGGCTACGCGTGCCAAGCGGCTATCACGCTCCCGGCCGAGGCAACGGCGGCCGTTTCGTGGGCCCTGAAATTGAACGGCGTGGATCTCTTTCCGATCCCAGGGGGAGCGAGCCTCGGCCCGATGACCGTTCTAAACGCCGACAAGCTCACGTTTACATGCTCGGCGGGGCTGGTGGAGGGCGCCGATTACCGGGCCTCGCTCGTCGGGTATCGGCTCTCCCTCTCCGATCCGGCCTTTCAATTCCTGCTCCCGGCGGGGATCATCGCCAACACGGCCGCGGCGGAAAGCGCCCTGGGGGCCGTGTCTATCTTGGGCCAGCCCATCGGCGTCGCCGTGACCGGCCAGCCTCTAGACGTGACGGAGGTCGACGCGCCGCTCGCCGTGGTGATCGAGACGCCGCCCGATGGGATGGCGACGGTCGGCTATGCGTTCTGCTTCCATGCCTCGGGCGGCGCGAAGCCGTACACGTGGGAGGTGACGGCGGGATCGCTTCCCGTCGGCCTGAGCCTTTCGTCGGGCGGACACGTCACGGGGACGCCGACGACGGCCGGCGGCTCGACCGCCGTGGTGACCGTCACGGACGCCGACGCGAACACGGAAAGCGAAGCGTTCGGCTTCGTGGTGCTCCCTTTACCTAGCTCGGGGGGCATCGAGGAAATAACCTCGGTCGACGGAAGCATTACGGTCACGGACCCCGAAGGCCCCACGGTCGACCTGTCGGTCACGGGCGGCGGCGGCGGCGTTACCTACGATGCGGGGGCCCTTCCCCTAGACGCGGCGATTTACCTGTCGGATAGGTGGCAGACCTACCTCACGACGGCCGAGCTCGCCGTCGGGACGTGGCTTCTCACCGTGTTCGCCGACTACTGGCTGAACGGCTCGCCCTACATCGAGGGCGTCGTCCACGTGATCGCGGGGACGGCCACGGCGACATTTGAGGGCCCGACCGTCGCCGCCAGCGGCAACGAGGCCGCGATAGAAACTGACTGGATTCTCGGCTTCTCGTGCCTGGTGAAGATCACGGCCAAGGGGACGCTCGAGCTGCAATGCGCCGGCAACTACCGCGGCCAGCTCACCGGCCAGCTATTAGGAGACCCGCCGGAGGGCGGCGCCGAGCCTTGCACGGGGTACACGGCGGTGCGCATTTCGCCGTCGGCCAGTTAGTAGGATGGGGGAGCGATGACCATTTTCCGAACGAATCTAAAGGCGACGGAGCCGGGTCTCGAGCACGGCGTCGCCATCTACACGCCGACGCCGGGCGACATTCTCCGGGACATCTGGCTCGAGGTCGTGACCGCGTGGAACGCCTCGCCGGCCCTCGCCGACGTGGGGACGCTGATCGGCTCGAGCTCGGGCCTCTACGGCCTCGCCGCCGGCGGCCCGGTCGACGTGACCGAGGCCGACGCCCCCGCGGGCGGCTCGTTCGGTGACGTGCTGATCGGGGCGACGGAGACGGACCTGTCGGTAGCGGCCGGGATCGGCGCAGCCTCGCCGGCAGCGAGCAAGCGGCCGGCGCCGGCGCGCTTTACGAGCCCCGCGCCCCTAAAGGTCGTCGTGTCCATCGACGGCACGACGGGCGGCGGCACGCCGGCGACGGTCACGGCCGACGCAGCGCCCGACTTCGCCGGCGGCTGGGATGCGACGGTCACGGCCGACGCCCCGCCCGAAATCGCCTCGGCGACGGCGGCGACGGTGACGGCGACGGACGCGCCCGAAATCGCCGCGCCGGCCAAGGCGACAGTGACCGCCGGCGGCGGACCGACCGTCCCGCTGCATATCCTCGTCTCGAAGTATTTCAAGTTCGGCGCGCCGGGCTCGGAGCTCGTCTACACGGTGGCGCCTGGGAATTACACCACGCTCGCCGCGCTCGATGCGGCGATGCAAGCGGCGGCGGCACCCGACCTAAGCACGCTCGGCGACATTTGCACGGTGAGCGACGACGGGACCGACATGGTGCTCACCGCGAACGCGACCGGCGACACGTGGAACGGCTGGCACTTGCAGCCGGGCCCGGGGGGCGACTTCCTCGCGTACTCGGGATTCACGAACGGCCAGGCGCTCGAGGGCGGGACGGCCGGCGGCCTTACCGTGGTCGAGGGCTCCAATGACAGGTTCCAGTTTGGCGCCCCCGGGAGTGAGGTTCACTACTACGTCGCCGCGGGGAACTACGCGACGGCGGCCGACATAGCGGCGGCGATGGCGGCGGCCGTGGATACTGAATCGGCGCCACTGTCGGCGCTCGTCGGGATCGCCGCCGGCGAGGCGGGCAAGCTGATCGCGACGGCGGTGACGCCGGGCTCGAGCTACAACGGCTACGACTTCCTCGCCGGGCCGACGGACTTCCTCGCCGGCTCCGGCTTCTCGAGCGGCCAGGCCCTCGAGGGCGGTCAGAACGCCGGCCTCACGGTCGTCGAGGGCGTGAACGACACGCTCAAATTCGGCGCGCCGGGCGAGGAGGCCACCTACACGGTCGCGCCGGGCAACATGACGACGCTCGTCGAAGTCGAGCTCGCGATGCTCGCCGCGACGGCCGGCGCCGTCCCGCTCTATTCGGTCGTCGGCCTCGGCGACAACGGCACGGAGCTCACCGCGGGCGCGCTGTCCCCGGGCTCGAGCTACAACGGCTACGACTTCCTCGCCGGGCCGACGGACTTCCTCGCCGGCTCCGGCTTCTCGAGCGGCCAGGCCCTCGAGGGCGGCGAGGACAGCGGCCTCACGGTCGTCGAGGGCGTGAACGACACGCTCAAATTCGGCGCGCCGCACGAGGAGCAGACCTACACGGTCGCGCCGGGCGACTACTCGAGCCTCGCCGAGCTCGAGACGGCGCTCGGCGCTGCTCACGACGGCGAAGTGTTGCTCTCGACGAGCCTCGACTTCACGGACCTCGGCGGGAAGCTCATCGCGACCATGACGGTCGACGGCTCGGGATACAACGGCTACGACCTCGTCGCCGGGCCGACGGACGTCCTCGCCGCGACCGGCTTCTCGAGCGGCCAGGCGCTCGAGGGCGGAACCGCCGGCGGAGGCGGCGCGACGGGCGCGACTGAGGGCGAGCTGAACGTCTATGTGGAGGTCGAGGCGGCGTACCCGCCGGCGCCGTGGTACGCGCCGACTAAGCCCGCCGTGCCTCCCTTCCCCTACGAGGGGAAGGTGTGAGCATCGGGAGCCGCGCCGCCGCGGCCGGTGAGGCCGCGGGCGGCGGCGTGGCCGTCGTGCTTCTGCTCCGGCGCCTGTTCGGCGGGATAACGGGGTGCTTCCGTTCCGCGGCGTGCCGCGAGGTCGGCGAGCTCCGCCGGGAGCTGACGCCGTCGCTCGCCGCCCTCACGGCTGACGCCGAGCAGACGCGGAAATGGCGCGAACACGTCGAGGGGGAGCTCGGCTACCTGCGCGGGGCGGTCGAAACGCTGCTCGACGGACGGAGCCCGTCGCCGGCGCGTAGCCAGCGATGATTACGCCGTCGGGCGAGGATCTCCCGTGGTGGGCCGTGCTCGCCTGGCTGGCCCCGTTCGCCGCGGTGATCGCGGCGGCGGCGGTGTTCGTGCGCTGACCTGGGGCGATTCGTCTCCGGCCCTTCTAGGGGCCTCTCCGGCCGTTTCTCAATCCCTAATCGGTATCATCCCAGCTCACGGCGTCGCGGCTGGTCCGCCCGCTCCGTCACCACTCCGCCGGCGCTTCCAGCCCGGCGCCGGCGAGCGTGGCCGGTGATCGACGGGCCCCGGTGCTAGTCTGCGTGGTGCCCGGTTACGGGCATCTCCTTAGTTGTGGTGCTTGTCGGCGAAGGGCCTCGGGCGTGGCTGGCGCTCGGGGCCCTCGTCGCGCCCGGGGAACCTTTACTAGCGGCGCGCCTTAGTAAAGGATGCCGAGCGAGCGAAGCGAGCGCCCCGGGGCGCGCCGTGGCGAGCGAGCGAAGCGAGCGGGCGGCGATCCGGGAGAGCCGAGCGAAGCGAGGCG
>Ga0116107_1000838_pt1 | contig 21120 bp, 22 predicted proteins | sample June2015DPH_6_10_FD_88969 | JGI IMG/M metagenome (GOLD analysis project Ga0116107, IMG submission 88969) | Peatland microbial communities from SPRUCE experiment site at the Marcell Experimental Forest, Minnesota, USA - June2015DPH_6_100 | ecosystem: Environmental > Terrestrial > Soil > Wetlands... | reverse complement strand
GGCGGAGCCTTGAACCGGCGTTCAGGCCGGGCGTTAGCCCGGATACGGGCGCCCACCGCTTCAGAAGCGGGGGTATTAGAGCGGGTAGTCATCTGTGATAAAAGCTATCAACCTTCTGAAATCATGCGCCTGACCATCGGTTTTATTTTGCTGCGTCCATTTCGTTCACTGCTTCCTTATAGTGAGCGAAGCGCCGCTACAGACATTGTATCCCTTTATTCCTTGGGGTTAAAGAGGACGGCAGCCGCATAGCCGAAAATTACTGCTGCCACTATCCCCGCCGCCGTAGACTCGACACCGCCGGTAAAAGCCCCCAGCAAACCCCTGGACTGCACCGCCCGGATAGCGCCTTGGGCCATACTGTGCCCGAACCCGGACAGGGGAATGGTGGCGCCCGCCCCCGCCAGGTTGACCAGCGGCTGGTACAGGCCCAAGGCGCTCAGGATCGCCCCGCCCGTCACGTATCCTACCAGCACGTGGGCCGGGGTGATCGTGGCCCTGGTGAGATCCATGACCAACTGTCCGATCAGGCAGAGCAGGCCGCCGATTACGAAAGCCAGCAGAAACTGCACCGCTTCATCCCTCCACCACCACAGCGTGGGCTATGCCCGGAATGGTCTCGCCCTGCTGGGAGCTGGTGGGGCTCAACAGCGCCCCGGTTGACGCCAGCAGCACCTTCCGGCACCTGCCTTCCCGCAACTGGTTCAAGATGCTGCCCGTAAAAACCACGCTCGAACAGCCGCATCCGCTGCCGCCGGCGTGGACATCCTGCCTGGCCAGGTCATAGATCAGCATCCCACAGTCACGGTAATTGCCTTCCAGAAGATAGCCGCGCATCCTCATCAGTTCTTTCAGGGCTTCGCTTCCTACTGTGCCCAGGTCGCCGGTGAGGATCAGGTCATAGTCTTCAGGCGCCGTGCCCGTATCCTGAAAATGGCTGATCAGCGTATCTGCGGCTGCCGGCGCCATAGCCGCTCCCATATTGTTGGGATCGGAGATCCCCAGGTCGACCACCTTGCCAGCCGTCCCCATGGTCACCACAGGCCCCTCGCCCTGATCGGCCAGAGCCAGCGCCCCGCTGCCGGTTACGGTCCACTGGGCATAAGGCGGGCGCTGCACCCCCTGTTCGATCGGAAAGCGAAACTGTCGTTCGACGGTGTTGTGGTGGCTGCCGCTAGCCACCAATACGCGAGCGGCAAAACCTCCGTCGATCAGCATGCTCCCCACCATGATCGCCTCGCTAAAGGTGGAGCATGCCCCAAATAGCCCCAGAAAGGGCACCTCAAGGCCGCGGGCGGCAAAATTGGCGGAGATGATCTGGTCCAGCAGATCGCCGGCAAGAAAAAAGTCGATCTCCCGGGGCTGCCAGTTGATCTTGCGCAGCGCCAGTTTGGCGCTCTCGCGCAGCATCTTGCTCTCTGCCCGTTCCCAGGTCGGCTCTCCGAACAAAATGTCATCCAGGATCCAGTCGAATTGCGCGGCCAAGGGGCCCTCGCCCTCCATCGGCCCGACTATATTGGCAGCAGCGGCGATTACCGGCGGTTTGTTGAAGCGAAAGCTCTGTCTCCCGAGTTTCTGTCCCATCCGGCTAGCCTATCGGAGCAAGAAATAACTGATCCCGATGAGGGCAGAAATCAGGAAGCCATAGACAAGGACGGGACCTGCGATGGTGAACATCCTGGCTCCGATCCCAAAGACAAAGCCCTCCCGTCTGGCCTCCATGGCCGGCGCCACAATGGAGTTGGCAAACCCCGTGATGGGTACAATGGAGCCCGCTCCACCGTACTTCCCAATCTGATCGTAAACCCCAATACCCGTCAGAAAGGCCCCCAGAAAAACCATCGTGGCCGACGTGGCCGCCTGAGCCTGCTGCTGTTCCAATCCCTGTACCGTATAGATCTGTAAGATGAACTGACCGATCAGACAAATGGATCCACCTACTAAAAATGCCAGAATGGCGTTTTTCAAATAAGTATGCCTGGGCCTGACCGTATTGATCAGTTCCTGGTATTCGGCCATTTCCAGTTGTTGCTCGCTGGAACCGGTTTTCTCGTTCATTATGTCCACACCGTTCAGGTTATATTCCTACCGCCAAGGTAGTTACCATAAAAACAAAGAAGTACCTCTCCGGTACTCCCCTGTATCGTCTTCTCAGGAGCGGCGCTGTTCGCCGCCATAGTCGGCATAGGCTATTTTCACATTTGCCTTGTACTCCACCACATCCCCATTCTGCACATTAGCCGTAAAGTTCATGACCTCCACTCCGGTGATCTGGTTGCCGGCCTTCGCGGCCTCTTTCACCGCCGATTTTACGGCATCTTTCCAACTGCTGGGAGACTCTCCCACCAACTCCGCGACTTTTACATGCAAAGCTACCGCCTCCTGTCTGTGTACTGTTCGTATTATGTCCCCCAGGCAGGCAAATATACTCCATTTGGTCGTTGGCCCGGCACTAAAGTTACTGCAGCAGGTCAAAGTTCCCGGCAGGCGAATCTTCAAACCGCTAGGTCTCCAGGTGCTCGCGCAGCCTGGAGACGGTCTGGCGCTCCAGCCGTGACACCTGCACCTGGGACAACCCGAGCAGGGCGCCGATCTCGGCCTGGGTCTTGTCCTGGAAGAACCGCAGCCAGATGATCTGCCGCTCCCTGGACGAGAGGTTGGTAAAGGCCTGGCGCAGGGCGATCTGCTCGAACCAGGCCTCCTGGCCATCCTCATTCTTGAGGGAGTCGATAATGCACAGCGGTTCGCTATCATTCTGAGACTGAGACACGGCTTCAAAGAGAGAGATGATCGGCTGGGCCGCCTCCAGGGCGGTGATCACCTCATCCTTCCCGCATTGCATCGCCTCTGCGATCTCTGTAACGGTCGGCTCACGCCCCAGGACGCCGATCAGGTTTTCCCTCACCCTCTTGACCAGGATTCCCCTCTCCTTCAGGGCGCGGGTCACCTTCACCGGGTTGTCGTCCCGGAGAAACCGCCTGATCTCCCCGATGATCAGCGGTACGGCGTAGGTCGAAAACTTGACCCCGTATCCCGGGTCAAAGTGATCGATCGCCTTGATCAGGCCGATCGCCCCAACCTGAAACAGATCGTCCTGCTCGTAGCCGCGCCCCTCAAACCGCTTGACAATATTGAAAACCAGCCGGAAGTTGCTGTTTACCAGCTTCTCCCTGGCCTTGCGATCTCCCTTGCGGGCCTTCGCCAGCAGTTTGGAGGTCTCCTTTTCGGAGAGCAGGGGGAAATTTGGCAGGCTCATCTCTTGTAAAGAAGCCAATATTTCGTCCTCAGTTTCTCTCAAGTATTCAGAATTCAGTAGTCAGAATTCAGAATGGCCGGCTCGAGGTTACGCCTCGGGTCCTGTGCTCCGCATTCCCGGTGTGCCGGCGGGCTTTCAGCCAAGGCGGAGCCTTGAGCCGGCGTTCAGGCAAGGCCGAAGGCCTGGATGCGGAGGAAAGTGCTGGGGAACGAGGCCCACCCCGCGCCCCGCATGCATGCGCGAGGTTTCGGGAATATCACCGCATCCAAGATCTTTCGTAAGGCCAGTTCTATCATTCTGACTCCTGACTCCTGACTCCTGACTCCTGAGTGGGCAGGGATTTGAGCAACTTCACTCTCGTCCCTTTCCCGACTTCAGTCCATACATCCACATCATCCATGAAAGACTTCATAAAGACAAACCCCAGCCCCAAACGCTCCGGGTCGCTCCCCGTGCCGGGCAGCATGGCCTGCTCCAGGTCCAGGATCCCCTTTCCGGTGTCCTCAACCACGATCTCCAGGGCCTCATTGGAGAGTGAGGCCGAAAGCCGCACCGTTCCGGTCGACTCTCCCTCGTAACCATGGATTATTGCATTGGAGACGGCTTCTGATACCGCCACCTTGATCTCTTCCAGATCGCTGAGATTGAAATCCACCCCGGACGCAAAGGCTGCCACCGCCACCCGTGCCAGACCGACATTTTCAGAACAGTTCAGAAACTCCAGGCTCATCCTGTTACGTATCATCAGCGGCTCGTCACCTCTCTCTCTAACCAAGTTCCCGCAGGGCTGAGGCACAATCGACGAAGAAAGGCATCAGGCGGGGCAGGCCGGAAATCTCCATCACCTTCTGTATATTGGGATGTGCGCCGGAAATGGCTCCCCGGCCGCCGTTTTCAGATATCTTGCGGTACCTCCCGAGGATCACGCCCAGACCTGAACTATCGATAAAAGTCAGGCCTCCCAGGTCGAAGAGGATGTGTTTCACCCCCTGGGTCCTGATCTGTATATCGATATCACGCCGGGCAAAATCTGCCGCATGGAGATCGAACTCCCCGGAGACCTTGACTATCAGTATGTCGCCCTCTTTCCGGATCTCATATCCCAAGATGAACCTCTCCTTTCCATTGAACCTTTCTTGCAACTGCTCGGGGCAGTTCTCACAAAGCTTTGTTGTCAAAGGATGTAAACCTATCGCAGTCGGCTGGCTGAATAGTTCCCTTTTCTTGTTATTGGACCATTATTGTTCTGAACTACTCTTATATTTAACTGTTCTCCATTGCCAAAATAATTCCTGCTAAATTATGGAACTAAAAAGCCCCCCGAAGGGGGCAAATCTTACCTCTCACCTCTCGTTGAACGCCTCTCACTTGGACAGAGAGTGGAAGCTCTTGTCAAACAGGCGCCAGAAGCTGCCCTTCGGTACATCCTCTTTGGCCTGAAGCACGACTGTTTCCAGCACTTTGCCCTGCTCCACCACCCTGGCCTCTCCCAGGGGAGAGCCCTTTTTCACAGGCGCCTTGACGATTTTCGGCAGTTTCAGGTCCAGGGTGGCTGCTCCGGCCTCCCCCTTCTTGATCAGGACACCGATACTCCTGGGAGCGACCACCTCCACCTGGTCCTGGGCGCCGCTGCCGACCCGCACCTTGCCCAGGACCTGGCCTGGCTGGGCCAGGGTTTGAAAGCCGTAATTGGCAAACGCCCAATTGTAAAGCTTGGTAGATTCCCGGAAGTGTCCGCGGGGTTCAGGCACCCCGAACACACAGCAGATCAGGCGCAGGTCGCCGCGCTTCACGGTCGATGCCAGGCAGTAGTTGGCTTCGGTGGTCCAGCCGGTCTTGAACCCGTCGGCGCCGTCATACCACCAGAGCAGCTTGTTGGTATTGTCCAGTTTGACCTTTCCGCCCCGCAACTCGTAGTAATGCTTGATCGAAGTCAGGTCCAGCATCTCCGGGTATTTGAGAGCCTCCCGGCAGATCAGGGCCATGTCGTAGGCGCTGGTATAATGGTCTTTGGCGGGAAGACCATGACAATTTACAAAATGGGTGTCTTTGCAGCCCAAAGACCTGGCCTTCTCGTTGATCAGGGCGACGTACGCCTGCTCACTGCCGGCAATGTGTTCTGCTACCGCAACACAGGCGTCGTTGGCCGAGCCGACCGCGATGGCGATCATCATCTCCCGGAAGGTCATCGACTCACCCGGCTCCAGCCAGATCTCCGAGCCCCCCATCTCCCAGGCCGACTCGCTGGCGACTACCCGGTCGTCCCACTTCACCTTGCCCTTATGCAGGGCATCCATGGCCACCAGCAGCGTCAACACCTTGGTGACGCTGGCGGGAGCCACCCGCTTGTGCGGCTCCTTCTCATATAAGATCTTGCCCGTATAGGCGTCCATGAGCACGGCAGAAACGGCGTCGGTCTCCAGTCCCGGCTCACTGCTCCAGGCTGTTGCCGGCAGCAACTGCAGCATGAAAGTTAAAACTACCGCCATCACGATCATTTTTCGGGCAAAATGATGCATTGTCCTGACCCCCCTCGTCTGTTCTCCCATTATTATTTGCAGCATTTTGGCCGAACAATCCAGGAACCCTTTTCCACAGATGGCAAGCCGCTCTTGCCACCGCCTGTGTGCCGGCGGGGCCTTCAGCCTGAAGCGAAGCTTCAAGCCGGCCTTTTCCAAAGCGTTGGTATAAGAGGGGCTAGGCCACTGTATTATCCACAGATGGACTACCCGCTCTAATGCCCCCGCTTATCCAAAGCGGTGGGATAAGAGCGGCTACGCCACTGTATTAACTGGCTCTAAGCTTCAGTGGGGAAAGCAAACTCCCACTGAAGCCAAGACCCAGTTGAACAGCAAACGAGAGGGCTAAAATGGTCGTTGGTCGTTAGTCATTGGAAAAAACCGGGCCGTCCCGGCACCCAGTTGGCGGGGCGCGGATCGGCAGTGAAGACATTTCAGAACAGACCACCATGAGGCATCCAGTCACCGAGCATGAAAATCAATCGTGGGTTTTTTTAAGGGGGGTTCAGGAGATGATCTCGTAGATCAGGGGAGGAATCTCAGGAGGGGTCTCTCCGATCGTAAAAGCCCCGGCAGCGCGTCTTTCAGCTTCTTGGAGATTGTTTTTCCGGTTCACGTACAGGACCGCCAGGGCCTCCCCCGGCGCCACCCGGTCTCCCAGCTTCTTGCTCAGGGTGATGCCCACGGCCGGGTCCACCTGGTCTTCCTTTTGCATCCGCCCGGCACCCAGCAGCAGGGACGCCCATCCCAGTTCATTGGCTTTGATGGCTTGAACATATCCCCTGCTGGCAGACCTTACCACTACCATGGCCGCGGACAGGGGAAGCAGATCGGGATTATCGACCACCGACGCCAGGCCTCCCTGGGCGGCGACGATCTCCCTCATCTTGGCCAACCCCGCTCCCTGCTGCAGCTTTCCGGCCAGCAGGTCGTAACCTGATGCAGCGTCGGCAACCACCCCGCCGGCAATGAGCATCTGGGCGCCCAACTGCAGGCAGAGCTCTGTGAGGTCGGCAGGCCCCTTTCCGGACAGGGTCAACAGGGCCTCGCGCATCTCCAGGGCGTTGCCGATCGCCAACCCCAGGGGTTGCTGCATGCTGCTGAGGACAGCCACGGCGCCTCGGCCAAATTCCCGTCCCAGGGCCACCATCATTTCCGCCAGCGCCCTGGCGCCATCCAGGTCCGGCATGAAACCTCCCGGGCCCACCTTGACATCCAGCACGATCCGGTCCGCCCCGCCGGCGATCTTCTTGGACATGATACTGGCGGCGATCAGCGGCAGGCACTCCACGGTGCCGGTGACATCCCGCAGGGCGTAGATCTTCTTATCCGCCGGCACCAGGTCGCCGGTCTGTCCGGCCAGGACGGCCCCGGTGCGGCACGCCACCGACTTCAGGTCCGATACCGGCAGATCGACACGAAAACCGGGGATGCTCTCCAGCTTGTCCAGGGTGCCGCCGGTAAAGCCGAGCGCCCGGCCTGACATCTTCACCACGGTGACACCGGCCGAGGCCACCAGCGGGACCAGCACCAGGGTGGTCTTGTCGCCGACGCCCCCGGTGCTGTGCTTGTCCACCTTGATCCCCGGGAAAGAGGACAGGTCGACCACGTCGCCGGTGTTGATGCAGGCCCTGGTCAGGGCCACGGTCTCCTTGAAGTTCAGTCCCTCAAAAAACACCGCCATCAGGAAGGACGCCATCTGGTAATCGGGGATCGACCCCCTGGTGTAGCCATCGACCATGAAGGCGATCTCTTCGGGCGACAGGCGATGGCCGTCCCGTTTCTTGATGATCAGGTCCAGGGCATGCATCGCTATCGCTCCAGTGATGAGTGATGAGTGCTGAGTGCTGAGTGCTGAGAATTGCTCATTTTTACGTCACTCCTTCTTTTCTTCTCACTGAAACTCTGTCGTCTAACTATTCGGCATTCAAAGATTTCGCTCATTACTCATTACTCATTACTCATTACTCATTATTCCCGGTATCGGCGTTCCGTCGCCCAACTGCACCCCGAACAGGGATGCCAGGGTGGCGCCCAGGTCGGCCATGGTGCTGCGTGTTCCGACAGGCGCCGGCCTGACCTGCGGCCCTGCCAGCAGCAGGGGCACGTACTCCCGGGAGTGGTCGGTACTGGGCGTGGTGGGGTCGTTGCCGTGATCGGCGGTGATCGCCAGTATATCGCCCGCCTCCAGCGACCCCAGGATCTCCGGCAAAAAGCCGTCAAACTCCTTGAGGGCGCCGGCGTACCCGGCGGGGTCGTTGCGGTGGCCGTAAAGCATGTCGAAATCGACCAGGGTGGCGAAGACCAGTCCCCTGTCCAGGTCCTGAAAGGCGCGCAGGGCCTTGATGGCGATGTCCGGGTTGCCGCTGGCGGGAATCGACCGGTTGACGCCGTGCCCGGCGAAGACATCATAGACCTTCCCCACCCCGGCCACCTGGTAACCGGCATCATTCAGGCGGTCCAGCAGGGTGGGCGCCGGAGGCGGCAGCGAGATGTCGTGGCGCCGGGGGGTGCGCTGGAAGTGGCCGGGCGTGCCGATGAACGGCCGGGCGATCACCCGCCCCACCGCATGCTCCCCGGTGAGGATCTGGCGGGCGATCTCACAGATCCGGTAAAGTTCCGGCACCGGGATGATCTCCTCGTGGGCGGCTACCTGGAACACGCTGTCGGCAGAAGTATAAACGATGGGCGCCCCGGTCTGCATGTGCTCTCTGCCCAACTCCTCGATGATCTCAGTGCCTGAAGCGGCCTTGTTGCCGAGCGCCTTCCTGCCGGTGCGTTCCTGGAAGGCCTCGATCACCTCGGGTGGGAAACCATGCGGGTAGACAGGGAACGGATTGACCAGGGTGACCCCCGTCATCTCCCAGTGGCCGCTGGTGGTATCCTTGCCGGCAGCACGCATCTGCATCTTTCCGCAGGCAGCCTGCGGTTCGGCCACCGGCGGCACGCCCCTGACAGGAATGATGTTGCCGAGGCCGAGCAGGCCGAGGTGGGGGAGATCCAGGCCTCCCACCGCCTCCGCCAAGTGCCCCAGGGTGCATGAGCCTATATCGCCGTAGGCCGCGGCATCAGGCGCCTCCCCGACGCCCATGCCGTCCATGACCAGGATCAGGGCGCGCCTCAGCCCGCCTTGATCCTTATGCCCGGGGATGAGCTCGTTCATAGACCTCCCTCAACTTTCTCTGGCTGAGATGGGTATAGATTTGAGTGGTAGTAACATCTGCGTGTCCCAGCAACTCCTGGACGACCCGGAGATCCGCCCCGTTTTCCAAAAGGTGGGTGGCAAAGGAGTGGCGCAGCACGTGGGGAGTGATCTCCTTCTGGATGCCGCCCCTCTTGGCGTACTCCTTGAGGATCTTCCAAAACCCCTGGCGCGTCAGCCGTTTGCCGTGCAAATTCAGGTAGATGGCCTTCTCCCAGGTATTTTTTCTTAGCTTGACCCAGCCCCTGTTCAGGTATTCCCGGTTGCATTGGACGGCGATCTCCCCGACCGGAATGATCCGCTCCTTGGAACCTTTCCCCAGGCAGCGGACAAAGCCGCGGTCCAGGTTGAGGTGGTCGGTATTCAGCCCGATCAGTTCCGAGACCCGCATGCCGGTGGCGTACATGAGCTCGAGCATCGCCCGGTCCCTCAGCCCGGCGATCGTGCCACTCTTTGGCTGCGCCAGGAGCAGGTCGACCTCCTTTACGCTAAGAACGCGCGGCAGGTGCTTTTCCTGCTTCGGGGACTCCAGGTTGGAGGTCGGGTCAACCAGGATCACGTGCTCTTGCAACAGGTACCGGTAGAAGCAGCGGATCGCCGCCAGGTAGCGGGACATCGTCCTGGCAGTGTGCCCCTGCTCTCGCAGCCTGCTGAAATAATCCATAATAGTGGTCTGAGACACTTCTTCAAAGGATACCTGCTCCGCAGCCAGGTGCCCGGCAAAGTGCGTCAGGTCATACCGGTATGACTGCACCGTGTTGTGCGCCATACCCCTGACCACCCGGAGGTAGTTTAAAAACTCTCTGAGCATCTCTTCTCGTAACTGGGCCACCAGATCAATCTACCCCCATTATTTTCCTCTTGACATAATTAACTTCCACACGCAAAAAAAAATTCCTCTTTTTCCCGGTTTGAACCGGTCAATATTTTTTTGCGCCACCCGCTCGAGAAAGCCCCGAAGGCTTTGGATGCAAATCTACCCGGAACCGGATCTAATCGGAATCAGGCGGGACCTGTTTATTATTGCCGGAATAGTACCCCTGCAGCCACTTCAGAAACCGGTCGCCCTGCTCCGGACCCGGTTTTGGCTCGAGCGGCTGCTCAACCCTCATCTCCGGAGGCTGGCTTTGGATAAGACGATTTTTGAAACTGGCAATGTGCCCTGATATAAAGTTGAAAAACTGTGGGGTGATCATCCAGATCAACAATAAAAACAGCAGCAGCCGGATGACAACCCCCGCTTTATGCCTCCAGTTGGTGACCGTGATCAAAAGCATTTACACCCCTCCAGACATTCTCAACAGGGTTAAATAATACGGCATGTCCTATCGCTTCGTTTGAATATATGCATGTCCAACTGCAACTTAGAACAAGGAAGCAGGGGGACGGTCCTTGGGCTTCCTTTGGAGTTTACCGCAGATGACGCATCGATTTTCAGATCAGACTCCCACGCCGCCTCCGGCAGCAGCTACAGAAGCATCGCCAAACGCATGATGCCCGGCACGAGGTAGGCTTCAATCCAGGTTCCGGCCAGGACAAGGAGCGTCAGAGCCGCATAAAGCAGGGTATAAAAAAGGATTCTCGTAAACACCGGGGTCTCCCGGGAGCTTTTAAAAAGAGACATCGTGAAATAGAGGGCCAGGGTTCCTGCCCCGAGCAGGCCCGGTACATAGAACAGGTTCTGGGGAAGCACCGCCACCAGGGCCAGCAGCAAACCCTGGCCAGCTTTATCCTGGACCAGAAAGCCGACTGTAAAGCCCAATATAAATCCCCTGGCGCCAACCAGCAGGATCACCAGGGGGGCGCCCACCACAGTCAGGCCCAGCAGCCAGAGGATCCCCAGCGAATACAACTGCCCCTTGAGGATCTCCCTCCAGGCCTTGAGGGCCGGAAACTGGCCATTCTGCGCCAGGGCGCCCACATTGTTCAAGAAGCTGTCCAGGTACTGCCGCAATTCATCCAACTGGGCCGGGCTCAGGGCATGGAGAACCGAAGCCCCCGCGATCAGACCCAGGATAAAAGCTCCGGCAATGCAGGCGGTGGGGACGAGCAATTCTCTCTGTTGGCTCAGCCTGAGGCGCGGTACAGACTGCATCATGTCTCTCACCCGGAGGCCATTTTCAATATTGGAGGTTCGATGTTCGATTCGGGGAAATTGCTATTGCTGCGCAATTCAATTGCAATTTTCTTCGAAATTCGCTGTTCGATCTTTTCCTCTTCGAACCTCGAATCTCGAATCTCGAACCTCGAACCTCGAGCCTCGAACCTCGAGTAATCCTCCTGTGAGAGTTTATGCCAACTTCAGGAAAGCAAGTACATATTTGCATCGGAGGGTGAAGTGAGTCAGGGACGGCGGCGATGATCCTTGCTTCAAGCGGCGTCAAAGGCGTTTGAATTAAAAATCTGTGCAGCCCTGCTGCATGCGGCTCAGGACGAGAATACCAATAATGGACTTCGCGTCTCTGATATCCCCCTGGTAGACCATGCGAAGCGCTTCGGCAACAGGAACTGTCACCACCTCGATAAACTCTTCATCGTCGGTATGGGCAACCCCCTGCTCCAGCCCGGTGGCCATGATGATGTAGAGCAACTCGTCACTGAAGCCCGGAGTGCTGAAATAAGAAAAGAGCGTCTTCCACTGCCGCGCCCGGCACCCGGTCTCCTCTTCCAATTCCCGGCGGGCGCAGGAGAGAGGGTCCTCCCCCGGGTCTCTCTTCCCGGCAGGGATCTCCAACAGGATCTCTCCGGTGGCGTGCCGATACTGGCGTACCATGAGCAGTTCGCCCTGCTCGGTCAGAGCGATCACCGCAACGGCACCCGGGTGTTCGATCACCTCGCGGGTGGTGGTTGACCCGTTCGGGAGGGCGACCGTATCAACCCGCAGCCTGATTATCTTGCCCTCAAAAACCCGTTCGGTGCTGATGGTCTTTTCCTCTAGTTTGGCATCGGTCTTCGTGTTCATCCCATTCTCCCCTTTTTTCAGATGCTTTGAAACGAGACCTCGATCTCCTGCAAGTCCGGCTCGTCCCGGATCAACCGCAACACCTTGCCCCTGCGCCAGGCGATCATTCCCCGCTCTGCTTCACAATCTCCCAGAGCCAACGGGCATCAGCCACCAGGTCGCTCAGGCGGAGAAATTCATCCGTAGTATGCACCTGCCGCATCCCGATCCCCAGGTTGGCGGCCGTCCTCCCTGTGGCATTGATGATGTTGGCGTCGCTGCCGCCGCCGCTGGTCTCGAAACCGACTTTCAGCCCGACCTTGCCGGCAGCCCCGACAGCGATCCGGAAAACCGGAAGGTCTTGATCCAGGCGGAATTCCGGGTACTGAAAGATCACCCGGACCTCGCTCCCGGCCCCTGCCGCCTCCGCTACCCCGGTAAACTCGGAAACGATTCGGGATGTCAGGGAGTCCATCTTCGCCCGGTCGAGGCTCCGCACCTCTCCCTGGATAAAGCAGGAATCAGGTATGATATTGGTTGCCTTGCCGCCCTGGATAACGCCCATGTTGGAGGTGGTTTCGGCGTCGATGCGGCCCAGCGGCAGCCGGGCCAGAGCCTGGCCGGCCACCTGGATGGCGTTGATCCCCCGCTCCGGCTCGATACCGGCGTGGGCAGCGCGGCCTTTGATAGTGATATCCAGTTTATTCTGGGCGGGGGCGGCTGTAATCATGGTACCTGGATCACCACTGCTGTCCAACACATACCCGAACTGCGACTTCAGCCTGCTGCAGTCGAAGTGCTTGCTTCCCAGCAGGCCCTGCTCCTCTCCCACCGTGAAGAGTATCTCCAGGTCGCCGTGTGGCGCCGGCTGCTGGCGCAGCATCTCCAGCACCTCGATGATCGCCGCAATGCCGGCCTTGTCGTCTCCCCCCAGCACGGTGCTCCCCTCGCTGCGAAAAACGCCGTCTTGGAACATCACTTTCACCCCGTTGGCCGGGTTGACCATATCCATGTGGGCGCAGAGGAAAAGCGCCGCCCTGTTCTTGTCCCCGGGCAGGCAGGCATAGATATTCCCGGCGTCGCCGCCGATCCGGCCCCCCGTATCGTCCTCCGCGACATCCAGACCAAACCCGGCCAGGCGGTGCTTGAGGTAATCCGCTATCTGCCTCTCCCGAAAGGATGGCGAGGCAATCTCCGCTAGTCTGATAAACTCCCTGGTCAGGCGTTCCACGTTGATGCCGTCCGCATGCGGTTCCAAAGTAATCCTCCCCGATCAGAGGAACCCCCGCCCTGATCAGGGAAAGGGGCCCCATATTTGGATACCTTCCGGTTATAGACGCACTGCAGTTCACCGATGGCGCGCCCAGAGGGCACCCGGCTCTAATGCCCCCGCTTCCTCCGCATCCGGGCTTACAGCCCGGCCTGAAGAATGCGGAGTACATGAAGCGGTGGGCGCCCGTATCCGGGCTAACGCCCGGCCTGAACGCCGGTTCAAGGCTCCGCCTTGGCTGAAAGCCCGCCGGCACACCGGGAAAACGGGCACACAGGTAAGAGCGGCTACGCCCCTAATTAACTGTTCCCCGATGGCTAACCGCCACTAGACTCCCACTGAAGTGGGAGCCAAGCGGCGCTAAGCCCCTGGATCAGTGCAACTAAGGCTTCCGCCTTCACGGGGTACCCGACCCAGAGGGTACCCCGGTCGGCTCGGCGCAAGCCAAGTTTTACTGATAAGCTTCAGCGGGGGGAAAGCAATCCCCCCCTGAAGCCAAGACCCAGTTGAACACCGCCCGCGGGCGGCACCTGACCAGACCTGCCGCAGCAAGTTCATCCAGGTCGGAATAATCGATAAAGGCAATATCACGGGAGGATAGGCGCTTGACAAGGTCCTTGGTCCGACTGTCGACCCTGGCCTTTCCCCTGATGCAAGACTCCATAGGCCCCGCAACCTTTTTAACTGACCTTTACACCGACCCGCAGCCGGTCGGCCACCATGGCGATAAATTCGGAATTGGTCGGCTTACCGCGCTCTACATCGATAGTATAACCGAATACCTTGTTCATCAGGTCCACATTTCCGCGGTCCCAGGCCAGCTCGATGGCGTGGCGAATTGCCCGCTCCACCCTGCTGGGCGTAGTGTTGTACTTTTCAGCGATCATCGGGTAGAGCTCCTTGGTTACGGCGCCCAACAGGGTCATCTCCCTGATCACGTTGATGATCGCATCCCGCAGGTACTGGTAACCGCGCACGTGGGCAGGCACTCCCATCTGGTGAATCAGGTTGGTCACGTCCACATCGAGATTGCGCGACTTCTGGTGCAGGTTCAGGACCTGGGTGCCCGTGCTCCCGTTGGCCAGTTGCCGTACCCTGTTTCCCAGCACATCCAGGTCAAAGGGCTTCAATATGTAATAGTGCGCTCCCAGCTCTACAGCCCTTCTGATCTGGTTTTCCTGGCCGAAGGCGGTCAGAATGATCACCTTGGGGCGCTCCTCATACTCGGCGTTAAGCTGCTCCAGCACCCCGATCCCGTCAAGGTGGGGCATGATCAGATCTATGATCATCACGTCCGGCATCTCCTGGCTCAACATCTCCAGCGCTTGCAGGCCATGATTGGCAATGCCTGAAACCACGCAATCGTCCTGCCTTTCAAAATAATCCTTCAATATCTCGCAGAATTCCTTGTTATCATCCACGAGCAACACTTTTATCGGCTTTTCCAATCTCCTTCGCCCCCTACCTATTTCAATCCCTTATTTTTCTAAATCGAGTTATAGATTCGACGCCCTCTTATAAATCCCTGCTTCGAATTATGACATATGATGGGTCTTTCTGGCACCAGGAGGAGGGATTTCTTCCCGGAAACCCGAAAATGCCGCTCTATTCACGTGAAAATGTTTTCAAGTTCGAGGACACACCTCTTCGGGTAATGTCCCCGATGGAATGTCCCCTATGCAACTTTCCGCATGCCTGGACCGCTGTTCAGGGAAAGCTGATTGACCCCGGAAGGGAAAAGTCCGGCTTCGTCCATCATCAGTTCGGCGCTGATACCATAGCCCCTGGTGGGGTCGTTGATGAAAACGTGGGTGACCGCCCCGACCAGCTTTCCATCCTGCACTATCGGACTACCGCTCATCCCCTGGATAATCCCCCCGGTCCGGCTGAGGATCTGCGGATCGACCACCCTGATGATAAAACTCTTGCCGTCCGGACGGGGCTGGGGAAATACGGTCTGTATTTCGACATTGAAGGCTTCGATATTCTCACCGTCCAATACGGTCAACATCTGGGCGGGCCCCTCCCTGATCTGGCCGCCGACGGCGACCGGAACCGGATTCGGGTACAGTTGATTGGGAAGACTATTCTGCAGCACTCCAAAAATGCCGTATTGTGTGTTTTTTTCAATATTGCCGGACACAGTCCGGTCGCCCTGAAACAAGCCGATCTTTTCACCGATCTTTCCCTGCTGCCCTTTTTGTATACCCTCGACCGCAGCGCCGACAATTTTTCCGTCCCTCAGGTCCAACCACTCACTGGTCTCAGAATTTGTGATCACATGACCAAGGGCGCCATATTTTTTGGTTACCGGGTCGAAAAAGGTGAGAGTTCCCACTCCTGCCGCCCCGTCTCTTACAAACAGGCCAATCCGGTAGCGCCTGGTTTCACGGCAGAAGACCGGCTTGATATCGTAACTCGTGACCACTCCCCGGCGCTTTACCTGGAGATGGACCGTTCCCTTGCGCCGGGCATACTGGTCTACCAGTTGGCTCACCTGGGCGTTGCACTGGGCATTGACCCCCTCGATGCCGGTGATCACATCTCCGGGGGCAATGCCTGCCTGCCGGGCCGGGCAATAGCTCTTCCCGTCACTCCCGGTGACAACTGAAAAACCGGAGACAATCACCCCATCAGTATGCAGGAGCACGCCGATGGACTGCCCCCCCACCATCACCTGGACCGGTGGCACCACCTGCAGGGAGATCTGCTTGAGAGGAAGGATGCCGAACAGCTTCAGATTCAGATCGATGCGTCCCGGAACGGCAGCAACAGGGGCCCGCCCCAGGAAGGGCAGAAAATCCTGGCCTGCCTCTCCAGGCTGCCAGTTTAACATCTCTTTACAGTCATTGGATACGGAGGCGGTGATCCGCCCGGAGATCTGGGGCGGAAACATATTCCCAAAAACAATCTGATCCCCCACATTAACCCGGTAGTGCGAAGGGATCAGGCTGAAGGACTGGAAAAATACCGAATAGATGCAGGCCGCCAGAAAAAACACGGAGAGAAGACCGTAAAGCCTTCGCTTGCTCAATTCGCTCATCCCTTGTTCCTCTCCTGGCGCTTTCCCCCGTGAATGTTAAGTTATCCTCTTCCTTCTCCTTTTATTCAGCCTCTCGAATGGGCTATAATAGCAGTAGCTTGTCCTGAAGCTGACCCAGAGGCGCTAGGAGAGATTTTCGTGAGGTGAACCCGTTGAAATTGCGCCGGCAGCAGTTGATCATGGAGATTATCAACGAGATACCGATCGTGACGCAGGAAGACCTGGCCGACGCCCTCAGGGCGAAGGGAATCCACGCCACCCAGGCCACGATCTCGCGCGATATCAAGGAGTTGCAACTGGTCAAAACACCGGTGGGGGGCGACTCTTACAGGTATGCCAAGCCGCAGGGCGGACAGCCCGACCCGGCCAGGATCTATGACCGCCTGCGCCGCCTCTTTCAGGAGGCTGTCGTCAAATACGATTTCAGCGGGAACCTGGTCGTAATACACACACTCCCGGGAGCGGCGCAGGGTGTGGCCTCAGCCCTGGACCAGAGCGGCTGGCGCGAGATCATCGGCACCGTAGCCGGAGACGACGCCATACTGGTGGTGGTCAAACCGGCCGAGGACGTGCCGGAACTGACGAAGAAGCTGGAGTTCCTCTTGAAGTAGCCCCTCTTGAATACATAGCCCCCATGCCTGAAGACGAGGGCCGATACTGTTGGCGAAGTGAGGAAGACAAGATGCTGGTTCAACTCACAGTTGACAACTTGGCATTGATAGAGCACATCAGCCTCGACCTGGGATCCGGATTGAATGTCCTGACCGGGGAGACCGGAGCGGGCAAGTCGATCCTGGTTGACGCCATGGATATCCTGACCGGCGGACGGGCATCCGGCGACCTGGTGCGCACCGGGGCCGAGAGGGCGCTCGTCGAGGGCCTGTTTGACTGTATCCAGCTTCCACAGGTAAGCGGGAAGTTGGCTGAATTCGGCATGACGGCAAGCGAGGACTGCTCGCTGCTGCTGTCCAGGGAGATCATGGCAAATGGCCGGAGCACTTGCCGGATCAATGGCAGGGCTGTGCCCCTGGCCATGTATCGCACCCTGGGAGAGATGCTGGTGGACCTGCACGGACAGCATGAGCACCAGTCGCTGTTGAAAGTGGACAAGCACCGGGAGCTTTTTGACCGCTTTGGCGGTGACGAGATCTCCCGCCAACTGTTTGTGGTGGCGGATCTCTATGATCGCCTGTCTGAACTGGCCACTGAGCGCTCTGCAGCAGACGCCGGGGAGAAGGAGATAGCCGGGCGCATAGATTATCTGGCCTGCGCTACGGAAGAGATCGGGCGGCTGGGGCCCGTCCCGGGCGAGGATGAGGTGCTGCGGCAGGAGGCCGAGCGCCTGCGCCACGCCGAAAGGTTGGCCGAACTTGCCAGAGAGGCGGCGCTGGACCTGTTCGAGGGCGACGACCGCCGGCCTGCCGCCTATGACCTGCTGAGCAGGGCTCTCTCCAGCCTGCAGGAGATGTCCCGGTACGATGCCTCGGTAGGAGACATATCCGCCCCGCTGGCGGAGGTGCAGTTCAGGCTGGAGGATGTTGTCGATGCTCTGCGCCGCTACCGGGAACTGTTGGAATTCAATCCCACTCGCGCCAGAGAGGTCGAGGAGCGGCTGCACGCCCTGAGGGGCCTGACCCGTAAATACGGGCCCTCGCTGGCGGATGTGATCGTGTTTTTGGATGGCGCCCACGCCGAGTTGGATAATCTGAAAGAGCGCCAGTCACGCTTACGGGACCTGGAGGCGGAGTATCAGCGAGGACTCCGGTCATATGAGGCTGCGGCCGGCGCCCTGTCCGATCTGCGGCATCAAAAGGCGGCCGCCTTTATTGAGGCTGTGCAAGGCGAACTGCAGGGCCTGGGCATGAAGAAAGCCCGCTTTGACACTAAGTGGGAGAGCACACCGGGGTCAAGGCGCTGGGGCTCGGACCAGTTGGAATTCCTGTTCAGCGCCAACCCTGGTGAACCGCTCAAGCCCCTGGCCAGGATCGCTTCCGGCGGGGAGATGTCCAGGGTGATGCTGGCCCTCAAGGTGATATTTGCGGAGAACGACGAGATCCCGACCCTGATCTTCGATGAGATCGATACCGGTATCGGCGGCAGGACGCTTCAGGCCGTCGCTGACCGCCTGGCCGTCCTGTCCCGCCACAAGCAGGTCTTGTGCGTGACGCACTCCCCCCACATCGCAGGTAGAGGCGCCAGGCATTTCAATATCGAAAAAGTGATCACCGGCGACCTGACCCGGACTGTAGTCAAGCTCCTGGATTCCCGGTCACGGGTATCGGAAATCGCCAGAATGCTCGGCGGCGCCGAAGATGAGGAGATCACCCGTATTCATGCGGAGCAGATCCTAAAAGAAGTGATGAGTAATGAGTGATGAGTAATGAGTAATGAGTGATGAGTGTAAAGACAGAGAAATTCGAGGACTCTCATGACTCATTGCTGAGGAAAGCCCAACTGCGGAGGAAAGCCACCAGCACACAGGTAAGGCGCCAGATAGCTCTAAATATCTTTTTCCGACTTCCGGCCTCTCGCCTCTGACATCCGTGATCGAGCGGCCACCACGACCTGCTCCGCCTGTTCCGGCGATAGGGCGTCGCCCCGCACTGCCTGCGGATCACAACCCAGCCACATGAAAAACTCTATATTGCCGTCCGCTCCCGGAATGGTGGAATAGGTCACTCCCTTGATCTGAAATCCCAGTTGGCAGGCTGCGACGGATACCTGCTCCAGAACCGCTTTCTGCACCGCCGCCTCCTTGACGATACCGCCCTTGCCCACCTGCTCCCGGCCTGCCTCAAACTGCGGCTTTACCAGGGACAGTACCTCTCCGCCCGGCCTGAGCAATTCTCTAACGGCGCCAAGGACCTTGGCCAGGGAGATGAATGACAGGTCCAGGGTGACGAACTCCACCCGCTCCCCCAGCACCTCCGGAGTCAGGTAGCGCAGGTTGGTCCTCTCGATCACCCGCACCCGCTCATCACGACGCAGTTCCCAGGCCAGTTGCCCGTAACCGACGTCGACCGCATAGACCCGGCTGACGCCACGCTGGAGCAGGCATTGGGTAAAGCCGCCGGTAGAGGCGCCGGCGTCCAGGGCCACCTTGCCGGCCACGTCAATGCCAAACTCTCTGAGGGCGGACTCCAGCTTGATCCCGCCGCGGCTCACATAGGGGCAGGAGTCGCCCCTGACCTCGATCTCTCCTCCCGGCGCCACAGCAGCGCCCGCCTTATCGATCAGGCGCCCGTCATAGAAAACGTGGCCGGCCATCACCGCCCGCTGTGCCTGCTCGCGGCTTGGGAACCACCCCTGTTCCACCAACAGCAGATCGATCCGCTTCTTTCCCCCGCTACCCGATGTCTTGACTGCACCATCATCACTCATCACTCATCACTCATCACTCATCACTCATCACTCATCACTTTCAGTTTACCATCCCCTTGACTGGACAAGATCGGCAATGCCCCCGGCGTCGAACCCGTATTTCCGGTACAGCAACTCCCTGTCGCCATGCGGGACGAAGCAGTTGGGAATACCCATGCAAAAGGCCTGGCCGCGCCAACTGAGCCGGGACAGGAGTTCCAGGACGCTGCTGCCAAATCCCCCCGCCACCACATTCTCCTCGATGGTAAGCAAATGCCCCGTTCTCTCGGCCCACTCCATGATCAGGTCTTCGTCGAGCGGCTTGACGTACCGGCAATTGATCACGGCTGCCTGCCGGCCCCGTCTCTCAAGGATTTCTGCAACCTCAAGAGCGGTGTAGGCCTGGGGCCCGATGGCCAGCAGCGCCAGGTCCTTGCCCGGGCGCAGCAATTCTCCTCTCCCCGGCGCCAGGTAGGGGTGCTCTTCATCGATGGCCGCCGACCGCCCCTGCCCCCGGGGGTAACGGATGGCAACCGGCTTCCGGTAGTCGACGGCACTCTGGAGCATGGTCACCAGCTCGTTCTGGTCCTTCGGCGCCATCAGGATCAGACCCGGAATGTGGCGCAGGTAAGAGAGATCGAAGATGCCCTGATGCGTCTCACCGTCCTCCCCCACAATCCCGGCGCGATCGACGGCAAAGATCACCGGCAGCCCCTGGAGGGCCACGTCGTGAACGATCTGGTCGTAGGCCCGTTGTAGAAAAGTGGAATAGATGGCCACCACTGGTTGGTAGCCGGACCTGGCCAGGCCTGCCGCCAGGGTGACCGCGTGCTGTTCGGCGATCCCCACATCGAAAAAGCGGTCCGGAAAGTGGGTGGCGAAATCTTTCAAGCCCGTTCCGTCAGCCATCGCCGCCGAAATGGCCACCAGCTTCGGGCGTCTCTCGCCGAGGCGGAGCATGCAGTCCCCGAACACCTTGGTGAAGGTGGGGTTGTCGCCCTGCTTTACGAGTTCGCCTGTTTTGACGTCAAACCGACCAACGCCATGAAAAATGTCCGGGTTCTGCTCCGCCGGGGAATAACCCTTCCCTTTTTTCGTATAGACATGCACCAGGACCGGGCCGCCCACCCCCCGCGCCCGCTCGAAAACCTGCTTTAAAACCTTCAGGTCATGGCCGTTGACCGGCCCCAGATAGGTGAAGCCCAGCTCTTCAAAGAAGATCCCGGGCACCAATAGATACTTGAGGCTGTCTTTAAGGCGTTCGACGGTCTTGACCATCCGGCGGCCGACGTTGGGAATGCGGAGCAGGAGGTCTTCAATCTCGCCCTTGCTCTTATAGTAGAGCGGGTCCGTGCGCAGCCTGCTCAGATAACCGGACAGCGCTCCCACGTTATTGTTGATGGACATCTCATTGTCGTTCAGGACGACGATGAGCCGGGTCCCTAAATGGCCGGCATGGTTCATGGCCTCGAAAGACATGCCCCCGGTCAGCGCCCCGTCTCCGATCACTGCCACCACGGCATGGCTTT